>ERZ894229.1000-NODE-1000-length-15957-cov-10.4479_pt1 | contig 15957 bp, 11 predicted proteins | sample MGYA00380295_ERZ894229 | MGnify/ENA primary metagenome ERZ894229 (study PRJEB32331, sample SAMN06328479) | human gut metagenome | biome: human gut microbiome; feature: stool | host: Homo sapiens | collected 2014-09-17 ... | reverse complement strand
GACGATGGATATTTTCTATACGGACCGGAATGGGGCAACGGTGGAAAGAAGCGTGGATCTGCTGGCTGAGGCTGAGTGAAGGCAGTTGCCTTCACTCAGCCTCATTTCTTTTCCAGGCAGGCAAGCAGATCCTCCACCGCTTCATCGGTCAACCGCGCCATGGAGTAATCCTGCACCCCTACCACATGGTGGTTGCATCGGTTGACCGGAAGCAGGATCTTCTGCGCCAGGCTGCTTCCCACGGCGACCGCCATGGCGGGAGTGACTTCCCCCAGCAGAGAATCCGCGGCCATAATCCCTAAGGGACCGATGATGAAGTCAGCGTCCCGGCAGGCTACCAGCACAGGATTTTCCCCGGTAGCCCCGAAGTCCGCCCCGGCCTTCAGCATGGCGGCCGTGGCCGCGCTGTTTGTGCCGATGGCGATGAACTCCGTACCGGAGGGAAGCTTTTCCTTATTTTTCCTGATTTTATCACAGAGCAGGGCGCCCATTCGGCCGCCCTGTCCGTCTATTACTACGATTTTCATACCAATCTCCATCTGGTCGTCTGACCGGTGACATCAATTTTCCTGTGTTTCCTGTGCCTGCATGGAAAATTCCACCACTACGGATGCCTCGATATCCAGCTCGCCGGGCATGATGCTGACGCTTTCCTCCGCAGCGGCTGCGGTCATGGTGCTCTGTGCCAGAGCGGTGTCATTGTAGCGGGCTTCTGAATAACCGCTGGTTTCCTGGACGGAAAGAATCTCTCCGACGGTATATCCCTCTGTCTGTGCCAGAGCCTCCGCCTTCGTACGGGCGGCAGCGACGGCCAGAGAAAGCGCCTCCTGATAGGCCTGGTCGTATTCGCTGGAAAGATAGGAGATGGACTGGATATTATTGACGCCCGCATCCACGGACTGCGTCAGGATCTCTCCCACCTGATCCATCGGAAGATCGGAAATGGTGAGCGTTGTTACCGCCTCATATCCGGTCAGAACCTGCATGCTGCCACTCCAGTCATAAACAGGATTCAGATAATAGCCTGTGGTCCGGATGGAATTTTCCGCAACCCCCAGCTGCTTCAGCAGAGCCACGACCTGATCTGAGGCAGCGCTGTTCTCTTCCTGACAGGTCTGCGCGTCAGAACCCTGCGTCTGAATGGAATATACGATTTCCGCGATGTCAGGCACCACAGAAACCTGTTCGGTGCTGTTGACTGTGACGCTCCGGCCGATATCTTCCTCCGGTGTGTTTTCTGCGGTGCCTTCCTGCTGACAGGCGGTCAGCGTCAGAAGCGCGCAGAACAGAAGTACTGTGATTCCTTTTTTCATGGACGTTCCTCCCCTGAAAGGCAGTTTCCCGGTTCCGAACCTGAGAACGGCCTCTTTCTATAATAAGGCGTATGCAAAATGCCTTCCTGAAATCACTATACCAGAAATGGACGGAAGAAAACAGGTGCGGGATGAAATTTTATGCGGGATTAAAGAAAACTTAAGAATCCCGGTGGCCGGTGCTCTCCTTGTTACCGGTCGCCTGCGGAGGAACGATACAGTCATAACGGATCGCCCTCCCTTTCAGCGTGTAGGCGGGCTTCTGTCCAGCCAGACAGGGCCCTTTCAGAGGCCGTTTGATCACAATCCTCCTGGGATGACAGGAAAAGGCCGCAGTAAGCAGCTCCGTTTCTTCCGAGCAGGGATTTTCCAGCTGATGGAGCATCTGAAATTTTTTTCGGATGAGGCCGCTCTTTTTCCGGTCCGGAAACATGGGATCAAGGACGACGATATCCGGCGCGAAATCCAGCCGGGGCAGTTCCACAATGCTGTCTCCCCGGTGAAAATGCATGCGGCCGAGCACGGGCGCCAGTTCCGGATTTTTCATTCCCCTGCGCAGGGCGTCCTGAAGGAGAGCTGCGATGACGGGATTGCGTTCATACAGCCAGACCTGAAAACCGGCCGCCGCGAGCAGGAAGGCATCCTCCCCCAGCCCTGCGGTGGCGTCAACGGCGGACAGGGGATCCTGAGCTCCCCGGAGCCTTGCGGCTTTTACCAGAAGTTCGTGATTCAGGTTATTGGGAACAAGCCGCGGCAGAAAACGCGCAAAATCTCCCCGCAATGTGTGGGCTCCTTCTACAAGCGAGAGACCTTCCGCATCCATCAGCAGACAGCGGGCGGGGAGAGAGCCTGCGGAGGATTTCGGTATCCTGTTTATTTGAAGCTCGTCGGCAATGGATTCGGCGGCTGCCTGGTCGGCATCCTCTTCCACATACAGGACGAAATCTTCTGTAGATAAAAATTGTTCAGCGTTCTGGTTCATTTTCTTTGCCTTTGAAAAAGTAGTGCTGCCGTGAGGCGGCGTTTGCGGACACGTTTCCTTTATTATAACGAAGAAGTTTTGGAGGATGCAATGGTTCATTTTTTAGACGCGTCCCGAGAAAGAAGCGTGGGCAAAAACAGGTGACTGATTTTGGGATTGCGTGTATAATGAATGGTTGTATAAGGAAAAAGCGAACGAAGAGGTACGTCAATGAATCTGATCAACATAGAGAAAATCACCAAGTCATTTACCGATCACAAACTATTTGACAACGCGTCCTTTTCCCTGCAGGAGGGCGAAAAGGTCGGCATCATCGGCATCAACGGAACCGGAAAAACCACGCTTCTGAAAATGATGGCGGGACTGGAGGAGCCGGATGAAGGCTCCATCACAACGGCCAATCATGTGGTGATCCGCTATCTCCCCCAGCACCCGGAATTTGATCCTGCAATGTCAAGCCTGGAGTGCGTGCTGGAGGGCAATGTGTCGGAGGAGAACCGGTGGACCATTGAAAGCGACGCGAAGGCGATGATGACCCGGCTTGGAATCCGGGACTTTGCGCAGCCGGCAGGCCAGCTTTCCGGCGGCCAGCGCAAGCGTCTGGCGCTGATTTCCGTCCTGCTTTCTCCGGCGGATATTCTGCTGCTGGATGAGCCCACCAACCATCTGGACAATGAGATGGCCGACTGGCTGGAGGATTATCTGAAAAAATGGCGGGGCGCATTGATCATGGTGACCCATGACCGTTATTTTCTGGACAGTGTGACCAACCGGATTGTGGAGATCGATAAAGGCGCCATTTACAGCTATCAGACGAACTATTCCGGCTTTCTGGAGCTAAAGACACAGCGCCAGGAGATGGAAGAAGCAAGCGAACGCAAGCGCCAGTCCATCCTGCGCGTGGAGCTGGAATGGATCCGCCGGGGAGCAAGGGCCCGTTCCACCAAGCAGAAAGCGCATATCCAGCGGTATGAGGAACTGCGCGACCGGCAGGCTCTCGTCCAGGATTCCAGAGTGGAGCTGAGCTCCATTTCCACGAGGCTGGGAAAAACCACGGTGGAACTGGAACATATCTGCAAAAGCTACGGGGAAAGAAAACTGATTGATGACTTTAACTATATTTTTCTGAAAGGGGACAGAGTAGGCTTTATCGGATCGAACGGCTGCGGAAAAACCACCCTGATGAAAATCATCGCAGGGATCATTCCGCCGGATTCCGGCCAGGTGGTGGTCGGGCAGACCGTAAAAATGGGATATTACGCCCAGGAAATCGACGGGGAAAAGCCGGAGGGGAACGATCTTTCCTACATGAACCCGGAACAGAGAGTCATCGACTATGTGAAGGATACGGCGGAGTATATTCAGACGAAGGACGGCGTATTGTCCGCGTCGGCCATGCTGGAACGTTTCCTGTTTCCGCCGGACAAACAGTACAGCCCCATCGGAAAGCTCTCCGGCGGGGAGAAAAAGCGCCTGAACCTGCTGCGCGTGCTCGCTTCCTCGCCCAATCTGCTCCTGCTGGACGAGCCCACCAACAACCTGGATATCACCACGCTGACGATTCTGGAGGACTATCTGGACCAGTTTGAGGGAATTGTGGTTGCCGTATCTCATGACCGTTATTTTCTGGACCGCACGATGAAACGGATCTTTGCCTTTGAGGAAAACGGGAAGCTGCGTCAGTATGAAGGCGGATATACGGACTATGCGATGCGCAGAGCCGCCGAGAAAGAAGCGCAGGAGGAAGAACGGGAGGGAAAGCGCGGGGGCTCCGGGATGGCAGGGACTTCCACAAAGGCGGATGCTTCTGCAGGACAGAGCGCTTCCTCCGGCTCAGACGCGCCGGCAGCGGGAAAAGGCCAGCGCACCCGCGGGCCGCAGAAGCTGAAGTTCACCTATAAGGAGCAGAAGGACTATGAGACGATAGAGGCGGATATGGCGAAGCTGGAAGAGCAGATCGCCGCTCTGGATCAGGCCATCGAGGCCTCCGCCAGTGATTTTGTGAAACTGAATCAGCTCATGGCGGAGAAAGAGGAGGCGGAGGCTGCTCTGGAGGAGAAAATGGAGCGGTGGATGTATCTGGAGGAGCTGGCGGCGAAGATTGCCGAGCAGTGAGGGGAATTTTGACGCAGGGAGGAAAACGCGTTATAATAGAATGGTTTTGCAGGACTAACTGAAAGAAATGAGTATGCGCCTTTGAGACAGAAAGGAAAAAACGATGGAAAAACTGGGAAGAAACGATCATTGCTGGTGTGGAAGCGGTAAAAAATATAAGCAGTGCCACGAGGCATTCGATGAAAAGATCAGGCATTTTGAACTGGAAGGGCATATGGTCCCCACCCATGACATGATCAAAAATCCGGAGCAGATTGCAGGCATTCGGGAGAGCGGCAGGATCAACACGCTGGTGCTGGATTATGTGGCGGAGCACATCCGGGAGGGGATGACCACGGCGGAGATTGACCGGCTGGTGGATACGAAGACCAGAGAGCTTGGCGGCATTCCGGCGCCGTTAGGATATGAAGGCTTTCCGAAGAGTGTCTGCACCTCCATCAACAGTCAGGTCTGCCATGGTATTCCCAGCGAAACGGATGTGCTGAAGGACGGCGACATCATCAATGTGGATGTTTCCACCATCTATAACGGGTATTACGGGGATTCCTCCCGTATGTTCTGCATCGGAAATGTGAAGGAGGAAAATCTCCGGCTGGTGCAGGTGGCAAAGGAATGTATGGAGAAGGGAATCGAACAGGTGAAGCCCTGGCGATTTCTGGGAGATATGGCGGATGCGGTGAACCGCCACGCGAAGGCAAACGGCTACAGCGTGGTCATCGACATCGGCGGCCATGGAGTGGGGCTGGAATTCCATGAAGATCCCTTTGTCAGCTATGTGGCACCGGCCGGGACGGAAATGCTGATGGTTCCCGGCATGATTTTCACCATCGAGCCCATGATCAATATGGGGAGCGCGGATATTTATGTGGACGACAACAATGGATGGACCATCTATACGGAGGACGGAAAGCCCTCCGCACAGTGGGAAACCATGGTCCTCGTCACAGAGGACGGCTGTGAGATCCTGGCTCATTGAGCCCGGCGGGCAGGCTTAGTTATACAGGGTTGAGCTTATATAGAGGGGGCAGACTGTCTGACGACGGCCTGCCCCCTGATGCCTGGCGGACGCTTATATGCGTTCCGGCACCCTTTCTTCCAACGCTTCCTTCAATTCTCTGATTCTGGAAATAACACCGTCCACCGCGGCCTCTTCCGGAAGCTTCACCGCGCTGGACTTGTCGCCCCGCAGAGACAGCTCCACGCAGCCTTCCTTCAGGTTTCTGGGGCTTGCCACCAGACGGACGGGAACGCCGAGAAGGTCCGCGTCGGAGAACATGACGCCCGCGCTCACGTTTCTGTCATCGTAGAGCACCTCTACGCCGGCCTTCTGCAGCGCCTCATACAGACGGTCCGCCTGGGCGCGCACTTCGGCGTTGTCCCCTCTCATACAGCACAGGTGCACCTGCCAGGGCGCGATGCTGATGGGCCAGATGGGGCCGTAATCGTCGTGCTTTGCTTCGCAGACGGAGGCGGCCAGCCTGCCCACGCCGATGCCGTAGCAGCCCATGATGGGAGTATGGCTGTTTCCCTTTTCATCCACATACTGCATGTGCATGGAGCGGCTGTATTTGTCGCCCAGCTGGAAAATGTTGCCCACCTCGATGCCGCGGGAGATGGTCAGGCTCCGTTTGCCGCAGACCGGGCAGATGCCGCCTGCGAAGGCCTTGGCAAAATCCCGATAGACCGCATCCGGGCAGTCCCGTTTCAGATCCAGTCCTGTCAGATGCCAGCCCTCTTTGTTTGCACCGCAGGCAAGGCCTGAGAGCCCCTCCAGAGAACGGTCGAACAGAACCGTGGTTCCTTCCGGAGCCAGTAAGGAAACCGGCCCGATGAATCCGGCCTGCATGCCGCTTTCTTCCGTGATGACGGCCGGATGGATGTCTTCTCCGAGGAAGGAGGTCAGCTTCGCCTCATTCACCTCAAGATCGCCACGCAGGAACAGAACCACATAGGAATCATCCTGATTTTTCTGATAAACGACGGCCTTGCAGGTGGAGGACGGCGGGATGTGCAGAAAATCCGCAAGCTCCTCTATGGTGTGTACGCCGGGCGTTTCCACGGGAAGGAGAGGGCCGCTTTCGTCTGCGGAAGCGTTTCCGGAACCGATATTGGCCGCGTCCGCTGACCGGTCCGTGCCGTTATCCTCCGTGTGATAGATGCACTCCGCCGCTTCCATGTTCGCGCTGTAGCCGCATTCCGGGCACAGGACGATGGAATCCTCTCCGGCAGGGGTGAGCAGCATGAATTCATGGGACAGGTTTCCTCCCATCATGCCGGAATCCGAAGCCACGCAGACCACCTCCGGAATGCCGGTCCGGGCGAAGATGCGCTGATAGGCCCGCAGACAACGCGCGTAGTAGCTTTCCAGATCCTCTTGGGAGGTGTGGAAGGAATAGGCGTCCTTCATGGTGAATTCCCGGACGCGGATCAGCCCCGCACGGGGACGGGCCTCATCCCGGAATTTGGTCTGAATCTGATAAATCATAAAAGGATAGCGGCTGTAGGTGGAGGCGTATTCCCGCACCAGCTGGACGGCGGCCTCTTCGTGGGTCATTCCCAGCACCATTTTCGCGCCGTTTCGGTCCGTAAACCGAAGAAGCTCGCTGCCGACGGAGGTGTACCTGCCGGATTCCTCCCAGAGGGAAGCGGGCAGCGCCACGGGGAAGGAAACCTCCTGCCCGTCCAGAGCGTCCATTTCCTCCCGGATGATCTCCTCGATTTTCTTTGTGATTCTCTTCAGCGGCGGGAGAGAGGAATAAATGCCGTTTGCCACATATTTTATGTAGCCTCCCCGCAGCATGAGCGCGTGGCTTGCCACCACGCAGTCCGACGGCGTTTCCTTGAAACGGTCGCCAACCAGTTTTGAAAGCTTCATGGAATCTCCTTTCCGGAACGGCTCAAAGCTTCGTTTTGCCGCGGCGGGACGCCGCTGTGACCGCCCCTGCTGCCGTTATGCAGCGTGAACAATAATAAAAACAAAAAACGCCCTGAACATCTCTTCCCCGCAGCCCAGGGCCGGAATGTTCAGGGCGGATTGTACGATCCGCGGTACCACCTGAATTCGGAAACATTCTATGGAAGCATTCCTCAGAACCTTTCCGCGCTCATGGTACAGGACTTTTTCGGTCCAATACCGTTCTCTGTGACGGGAGAACCCGGTGAAGCTTACTTGCCGTCCGGAGACGGTTTCGGCCCACGGCTCCGGGAGGGGTTCGGCACTTCTTCGGCAAAGGCTTTCACCGGCCGCCTTCTCTCTGCAGCTTCCGAAATGCTTACTGTTTCCTTTCAACGCCTTTTGGTGAAAAAAGAATAGCACAGCAAAAACAGTGCGTCAAGGGGAAAACGGTGCTATAATGGAAAAAATAAAGAGAGAAGCCGGGTCCGCCGGCCTGACGGCGGACCCGGCAAAGAACGAGGAGGAGACAAAAGCTGATGAAAAACAGAATAGACAAAAGAGAAATTTTCTCCATCCCCAACCTCATGGGATATTTCCGGATTCTGCTGATCCCGCTGTTTTCCTGGATGTACTGCACGGCGGACAGCACGGGGGATTACTATGCGGCGGCCGTTGTTGTGGGCGTGTCGGGATTGACGGACATGTTTGACGGCAAAATCGCCAGGCGGTTTCACATGATCACCGAGCTCGGAAAGTTCATTGATCCGCTGGCGGACAAGCTCACCCAGGCGGCTCTGCTCATCTGCCTGGCGGTCCGCTATCCGCTGATGCGGGCGGTGCTGGTGCTGTTTGTCATCAAGGAAGGCTTCATGGCGGTCATGGGCGCCCTGCTTCTGCCCCGCGGGAAAAAGCTGGACGGCGCCATGTGGTTTGGCAAGGTATGCACGGCCGTGCTGTATGCGGTGCTTTTTCTGCTGCTCCTTCTTCCCGGCATCGGGACGACGGCGGCAAATGTGCTGATCGGAATCTGCGGCGCTTTCCTGCTGTTTTCTTTCCTGATGTACATCCCCGTTTTCCGGCGGATGTGGAAGGAAAGCGAAGGGGACAGAACGTAAAGATGGCAGACGCTTTGGGGGCTGGCGAAAGGCGGTCAGCTTCCGCCTCCGGCCGCACGGAGCGCTTCATTCAGCCTGCGCACCGTGTCCCCGTCCAGTTTTTCCACCTTTCGGTCGTAGGTGAGAAGACCGTTCACCTCGTCCTCAATATCGGACAGCTGGGTGTAGATGCTGGCGCTTACGCCTTTCTGTACGGCAGGCAGGACGGTGTCTGCAAGAAGCTTTTCATAGCCTGCCGTCAGGCTTTTTTTATCCTGATATTTTCCGTATCCATACAGGTCCCGGCTGAAGCTGTGTTCCGGGATCTGCCAGGAATAGCCGCCGAATTCGGTCAGCGCCAGCGCGCGGACGGGCTCCGGACGGACGTGGAGGGAAAAGAAATAGTAGTGGATGCTGGCGATATCTCCGGCGCCCTGATCGAACCAGCCGCTGGCATGGTCGATCAGCCTGCCGGGATCCAGCCGGGCGAGCCGCCTGGAAACGTCCGCCGCATCAAACTGGCCCCAGCCCTCGTTGAAGGGAACCCAGCAGACAATGCAGGGATGGACCTGCAGTGTCCGGACGGTTTCATCCATTTCCCGCAGAAAATCCAGCCGCCCCTCCTGATTTCGTCTGGAAAGGAGAGGGCGGCTCAGCTTTCCATCGGGGATGGTGAGGGAAAAGGCGTTCATCAGCGTGGCCAGATAGGTGACGAACCAGTGCTGATAAGACGCGCCCCCGCAGACCATGTCCTGCCAGACCAGCATTCCCAGGCGGTCGCAGTGATAATACCATCTCTGCGGCTCCAGCTTTACATGCTTTCTGAGCATGTTGAAGCCCAGCTTCTTCATGGAGACGATATCGAATACAAGCGCTTCATCGCAGGGGGCGGTGTACAGGCCGTCCGGCCAGTAACCCTGATCCAGCACGCCTGCCTGAAAATAAGGACGGTTGTTCAGAAAAATCCGCCGCAGCCCTTTCCCGTCTGTCTGCACCTCACATTTTCGCATGGCAAGATAGCATTCCACCCGGTCCTGTTTTGTCTGCACCGTCAGATGATAGAGAAACGGATCCTCCGGCGTCCAGGGATGAAAGCCCGGAAGAGAGACGGACGTCTCTTCTCCGGCGGAAAAGGAAAAAAGAATGTCTGTATCCTTTACGGATGGATCGGGTTTCGGTTTTCTCCCATGCCGGAAGATGGAAGCAGGATCGTCACGCAGCAGCCGGTCCGCTTCCGTTTCCGGGCGGATCCGCGCGGTGACGGTATGCTTCGCGGCGGCTGTATCTGTCCGTTTGCTCTGGCCGCTTTCTTCCTGTGAGGCTGTTACCTGTACCAGAAGGCGGCAGCTGGCGCTGTCGAAATCCGGAACTGCCAGTACGGAGGAAATATGAACGGAAGGCACCTCTTCCATCCAGACCGTCTGCCAGATGCCGCTCTGTGCGGTGTAGAACATGCCGCCCCGCTTCAGTTTCTGCTTTCCCCTGCTCTGCCAGGAGGTATCGCTCAGATCCTGTACCCGGACGAGAAGCTCAAAGGCGACGGAGGGGGAGTCCGTCCGATCCGCGCCGGTCCCCGGCAGAAAAGGCGTGATATCCAGACAGAAGGGCAGATAGCCGCCGGAGTGAGAGCCTGCTTTTTTCCGGTCTATGTAAATGACGCAGCGCTGATCCACCGCTCCAAAATGCAGGAGAAGACGCCGGCCTTCTTCTGGCCTGCGCACGGTCACGCTGCGCCGGTACCACAGATATTCCTCCGGCTGCAGCTGGCGGTTTACGCCGGAAAGAGAGCTTTCCGGAGAGAAGGGAACCAGAATTTTGCCGACGAAGGACTCCGGTGCGTCAGGACCAGAGGTGAACGCATAATCCCACAGCCCGTTCAGATTGATCCAGCCATCCCGCACCATGGCGGGACGGGGATACTCCTTCCAGACATTTTCAGCGGTGACGGAGGCGGTCCAGGGAGTGGTGAGCTTCCCCGGAGGACAGGAATTCTCAGGAAGCTGTCTTTTCTTTTTCATACGCATTTCATCCTTTTTCAAAAAAGAGTTTGAACTGTGAAAAGTATAGCATATTTCGGCCGGTTTGTGAAAAAGCCAAAATCTGTAGAAGTTTCATGGACATGGCGTAAAATGCAGAGTATGATGGAGACAGAGAATTTGATTTCAATAATGGAGATAACATATGAAAGCCTATCAGCTGAAAATCATCAGAAAAAAATCAAAGCCGCCGGTATGGAGGCGCTGTATCATCCCATCGGGAATCACTTTTTCCCAGCTCGTCCTCATCCTTGCGCAGATTACGGAAGAAACGCCCACAGAGGACTATGAGTTTGAATTTTTTCAGGCAGGCATGCATCTGAGGGAATGGGGAGAGGACAGGCCCACAGTCAGAAAATGGAATTATGATTATCTGTGCGCTTCCGACTCCTTCATAGACACCTATCTGGACGCGGAGGGATGGTTTACCTTCCGGACGGGCAGCGGCGGAGAATACAGAGCGGAGATCGAAAAGAGCCTGCCCCAGGAAAAATCCTTCCCCTTTATCGTAAAACAGAGCGGAAAGCCGGAGAGCCGGGAATGGGGAGATGTGGAGGAGGCAAACCTCCGGCTGCAGGAGCGATTTACGGTGACCTATGGGGATCCGGACTACAGCAGCTTCGGACAGCTGCGTCAGGGACTGGAAAACGGAGGCTGCGGCCTGAATGGCGCCCTTAAGCCGGAAAGCAGGATGGAGCGGAGCCAGAAATCGCCTCAATCCATGATGAAGGAACTGGCGGATAAATTTTGGGAGATGGTTGAATCGTCTGCGGAAGAAAGACACGTAAGGAACCAGTCAGAAAAAAAGCGGACGCCCACCATCAGAGAATTCCTGTCAGGCTGGTCTCTGGAGGAGCTGCGGGAGATGGCGGACGATCTGTCCATTCCGGACTGTGAAACGATGCAGAAGGATGAATTGGCCGTAACGATTCGGGATGAAATCCTGAAGCCGGATGTCATGAAAAAAAGAATGCTTCTGCTTACGGACATGGAAATGGAGGCCTTTGAGCATGCGCTGCAAAAGCGCAGCGGCTATTACCCGGGACCGGAGGAACTGGAAAATCTGGAACGCCCCTATGAGCTGAACTACGTTTTTATTTATAAGGATGGTCTGGTGGAGATACCACAGGAAACCGTGCAGGTCTACCAAATGATCAATACGCCGGAATTTCAAAAGGAAAGAAAAGAGGCCTCCTGGACGTACCGCTGCCTGCTGTTTGTGGAGCTGCTCTATGGAATGGCGCCGGAAAGGATCGTCCGGCGGCTTCTGAAGGAATGCCTGGGTTATCCGGTGAGCCGGGAACGGTTTGCAGAGCTTTTTGAAATGATTCCGGAGAGCCTGAATCCCTGCGTGAGGAAGGACGGAGAACTGATTACCAGGGAAATCCTGGAAAACAATCTGTATGATATGATTGAGAAAGTGCAGGGAGAGGATACGTTCTATATTCCTTCCCCGGAAGAAATTCTGGATTATACGGAGAACGGATATCCCACCGCAGATCCCTTTTATGGCAGGCTGAAAAGCTTTCTGACCGGGACGCTGCGGCTGGAGGAGGAGCGGGCGGAAGAGCTGCTTCCCATCATCTGGAGCCATATTAAAATGGGAGCTCAGATACCTGATATCACGGACGTTCTGGAAGAGACGGGAGTTGTCTTTTCGTCCACGGACATGAAGAAATTTGTTGTTCTCATGATCGATGTGAGAAATCATACCAGGATGCTGACACACCGTGGCATGACCCCGCTGGAGCATGCGGGCAGGATGCCGGAATGGCCGGACGGAAAGCTTCCGACCATCGTGCCGATGAGCACCGAGGCCGCGGACATGCTGAGGGAATCAGCGGATGAGCTGACTTCGATGGGTTTCGGCCTTGACCTGGATTCCAACGCTGACGAAATTCCGGCAATGGTCATGCCCAATGGAGTCTCCGGGAAAATGGTTCCCGGAAGCAGAAAGGTATATCCAAACGATCCCTGCCCATGCGGAAGCGGGAAAAAATACAAGAAGTGCTGCGGGAGAAAGTGACGGGAAGCGCTGCAGGCAGGCCGGCCGGTGCTTTCCCTGGATTCTTTCCCACGCGCCCGGCATACCCCCGACTCCCTGTGCATATCTTGTAAAAACAGGTATCCGGGGGAACTTCGTGAAGGATTATATCGAGGAACGGGCAATTAACATTGCCAATTTTATCATTGACAGCAGCGCAACCGTGCGGCAGACTGCGAAGCAGTTTGGGATAAGCAAGTCTACGGTGCACAAGGACGTGACCGAGCGCCTCGCCCAGATCAATCCGTCCCTTGCCAGAGAGGCCAGAAAGGTCCTGGATGTGAACAAGTCAGAGCGCCATATCCGTGGCGGAATGGCGACGCGAGAAAAGTATTTACATCAGATGCAAAACGGAATAAAATAAGGGAAAGCTCTTACAAAAGCTGCTGTGGAAACGCTTTTTTTACATATCCATGCGGTGTAGAGGCAGTTTTTACAGCAGCCCGGAAAGAGCGGCAAAAGAGAAAAAAGGCGGGACGGTAAAATGCAGGGTGAAAAAATCCGGAATGAAAAAAATCAGAAGGAAAAGATGCTGTATTCAAACGGAGATCTGAAGAAGCTGATCATTCCGTTGATCATCGAACAGACGCTGGCGATCGCTGTCGGCATGGCAGATACGATCATGGTATCTGCGGCGGGCGAAGCTGCGGTTTCCGGGGTTTCCCTGGTGGATACGGTGAATATCCTGCTCATCAACGTTTTTTCCGCGCTGGCTACGGGCGGCGCTGTGGTCGCCGGACATTATCTGGGACAGAAGCACAAGGAAGAGGCCAGCAAGGTCGCCTGGCAGATCCTGATGTTTGCCTCCAGTCTGGCACTGGTTATTTCCATTATTTTTATTGCCTTTCATGACGGGCTGCTGCGTCTGATGTTCGGACAGATCGAGGCGGACGTTATGCAGTCGGCGAAAACCTATCTGATCATCACGGCCATCTCCTTTACGGGACTTGCCATTTACAATTCCTGCGCGGCCATATTCCGCGCCATGAATAACGCGCGTGTCACCATGTGGATTTCCCTTCTGATCAATGCGGTCAACCTGATCGGAAATACCATCTGCATCTACGGCCTGAAATGGGGCGTGGCCGGAGCTGCGATTCCGACCACCGTATCCCGTTACGTGGGTGCCATCGTGATTCTGGTGATGATGTTTAATCCGGCGCGCGATATCAATTTCTGCGGTCAGGTTCGTTTCCGCTTCAATCCGGTTCTGATCAAGAGAATTCTCTATATCGCGGTGCCTAACGGCCTGGAAAACAGTATGTTCCAGCTCGGTAAGATCCTGGTGCTCAGCGTGGTTTCCACCATGGGGACCTCCGCGATCGCGGCAAATGCGACCGCAAACACTCTGGCGAACTGGAATATTCTGTTCGGCTCCGCCATTAACCTGGGACTGGTGAGCGTATCCGCCGTCTGCATCGGCGCCGGCGAGATCGAACAGACCCGGTATTATACCAGAAAAATGATGAAGATAGCGATAGCGCTTACCTCGCTGATGTCCGTGATCCTTTTTGTCAGCGTACCCGTCCTGGTGAAACTGTATAACCTGGGGCCGGAGGCTTCTCAGATGGCGATCGAGGTAATGCGTTTCCATAATATCATGGCGATTCTGTTCTGGGTGCCTTCCTTTACCATTCCCAATACCCTCCGTTCGGCGGGAGATGTGATTGGAACAATGATCATCGCCATTTTTTCCATGTGGGTCTTCCGGATCGGCGCGGCCTATCTGTTCACCTATGTGTTCCATCTGGGGCTGCTCGGCGTTTGGGCAGCGATGGTGGTTGACTGGATTTTCCGGGCCATCTGCTATGTCATCCGCTACCGTGGCCATAGATGGGAGACGGCCATGCAGAGACAGAGAGCGTGAGGAAGTTGACAGATGAGATATCTCTACTTTATAATAAGACGTATTTCCGGCAGAAAATTTTGAAGAACGGAGGAGAAGATGGAGAGAGAAATGGTTATTGTTCTGGACTTCGGCGGACAGTATAATCAGCTGATCGCCCGGAGAGTCAGAGAATGCAACGTTTACTGCGAAGTGCATCCCTATACGATGAGCATTGAGAAAATCAGGGAAATGAATCCGAAGGGCATCATTTTCACGGGAGGTCCCAACAGCGTATACGGTGAGGATTCCCCGACCTGCAGCAGCGAGATCTACGGGCTCGGAATTCCGATTCTCGGCATCTGCTATGGTTCTCAGCTCATGGCTCACATGAACGGCGGAAAGGTGACCACCGCTCCCGTGAGCGAATACGGCAAGACGGAGGTCGAGGTGGACAACTCCTCCGTGCTTTTTGAGGATGTATCCCCCAAAACGATCTGCTGGATGAGCCATACGGACTATATTGAAAAGGCTCCTGAAAATTTCCGTGTGACGGCCCATACTCCGGTCTGCCCGGTGGCTGCCATGGAAAATGCGGAAAAGAAGCTGTATGCGGTACAGTTTCATCCGGAAGTGATGCATACTCAGGAAGGCGTGAAAATGCTTTCCAATTTCGTATATAAAGTCTGCGGCTGCAGCGGCGACTGGAAGATGGATTCCTTCGTGGAGACCACCATTGCCCAGATTCGGGAAAAAGTCGGAAACGGCAGGGTGCTCTGCGCTCTTTCCGGCGGCGTGGATTCCTCCGTGGCTGCGGTGCTTCTTTCCAAGGCTGTGGGCAGGCAGCTCACCTGCGTTTTCGTCGATCACGGCCTGCTCCGGAAAAACGAGGGCGACGAGGTGGAAGAGATTTTCGGCCCCAATGGCCAGTACGATCTGAACTTCATCCGTGTCAACGCCCAGGAGCGCTTCTATGCAAAGCTCGCCGGACAGACCGATCCGGAAGCAAAGCGCAAGATCATCGGCGAGGAATTTATCCGCGTTTTTGAAGAGGAAGCGAAGAAGATCGGCAAAGTGGATTTCCTGGTACAGGGTACGATTTATCCCGACGTGATTGAAAGCGGTCTTGGAAAATCCGCCGTGATCAAATCCCACCACAACGTGGGCGGCCTTCCCGACTACGTGGATTTCAAGGAAATCATCGAACCCTTACGCCTGCTGTTCAAGGATGAGGTCCGCCGCGCCGGCCTGGAGCTGGGCCTGCCTGAATATCTGGTATACCGTCAGCCCTTCCCCGGCCCCGGTCTGGGCGTGCGCATCGTGGGCGAGGTGACTGCGGACAAGGTCCGCATCGTGCAGGACGCGGACGCCATCTACCGCGAGGAGCTGGCAAAATCCGGCGCTGACAAGGGTCTGGGACAGTATTTTGCGGCCCTCACCAACATGCGTTCCGTGGGCGTCATGGGAGATGAGCGCACCTACGATTATGCCGTAGCGCTGAGAGCGGTGATTACTTCTGATTTCATGACCGCGGAAGCGGCGGAGATTCCCTTTGAGGTGCTCTCCCGGGTGATGAACCGGATTATCAATGAGGTGAAGGGAGTTAACCGGGTCATGTATGATCTGACTTCCAAGCCGCCGGGAACGATTGA
>ERZ894229.998-NODE-998-length-15962-cov-8.62023_pt1 | contig 15962 bp, 14 predicted proteins | sample MGYA00380295_ERZ894229 | MGnify/ENA primary metagenome ERZ894229 (study PRJEB32331, sample SAMN06328479) | human gut metagenome | biome: human gut microbiome; feature: stool | host: Homo sapiens | collected 2014-09-17 ... | reverse complement strand
CATCCTCAGCGAGGTTGGCTTCCTGACAAACAGCAGTGATTACGACAAGATGAAGCAAGATTCCTATCAGGAAAAAGTAGGACAGGCAGTTGCCGACGCAGTAGAAAGCTATCTGGAAAGCGCTGGCGCTGAGTATGCAGGAAGAACCGGTACTCAGAGCACAGGAAGCACTTTGAATGCGTCGAACGGTCCATCCTGTGCAGTAGAAGGCGGAACTTCGGGAAGTTCTTCTTCCAGCTTCAGCAGTACAGAAAGTTCTTCCAGCAGTTCCAGTTCGTCCAGTAGTTCTTCTTCCAGCTCTTCGGAAAGCAAACCATCCACTCCGGTCAGCGAGACTGTTGTTGTGGAAGGAAATACCACCGGAACAGTAAAATATATTATTTTCACTGATCCAGAAAACAAGAAGCTCAACATGAAAGCCGGAGACGAGAAGAAACTGGGAATCAAGATCAGTGGAGACAGCTCGGTACAGAGAAAGTATACTACCAGCGATAAAAATGTTGCGACCATCGATAAAGATGGTGTTGTAACTGCCGTTGGAGCAGGAACTTGCCGGATTACCGTAGTAGCGGGAGATCAGGGCGGAAGCATCGATGTAACCGTTACAGGAAGCAGCAAGAATACTTCTACAAGTTCGTCCAGCAGTTCTTCTTCGAGCAGCAGCAGTTCCAGCAGTTCCTCCAGCAACACTTCTTCCAGACCATCTGGTCCGGTCAGTGAAACAGTCGTTTCGGATGGAAACAAAACCGGAACGGTAAGATATATTACCTTTACAGATCCGGAAGACAAGAAGCTTGACATGAAGGTTGGGGACGAAAAAGAACTGGGAATCCGAATTACTGGCGATACCTCGGTGCAGAAAAAATACACCACCAGCGATAAATATGTTGCAACCATCGATAAGAACGGTGTTGTAACCGCTGTTGGAGCAGGAACCTGCCGAATCACTGTGGTAGCAGGAGATCAGGGCGGAAGCATTGAGGTAAACGTTACCGGCGGAAGCAGCAGATCTGTGTCCAGTTCAACTTCTACTTCCAATACAAGCACCAACGAAAACATCTACCAAGAGAACAGCGGACTGGAGTCCAGCTCGGGATTTGTTCCGACTACTTCCATTAAAATCCGTTCCAGCCGCAACTATGTGGATGCCGGCAAGAGCATTCAGCTGGAGGTTGTGTTCTCTCCGTCCAATGCAACAGGACAGGATGTTATCTGGAGTGTAACCCGAGGAAGCCTGTATGGTTCGGTTGACAATCGGGGAGTCTTTACTGGAATTGAGTCAGGATTCTCTACTGTAAAAGCAACAACCGAAGACGGTATGTACAGCGCAACCTATCGAATTGAAATTATGTAACAAAAAGGTCCGGAAATTTTCCGGACCTTTTTTCATATCATTTTTTCTGAAAATAACCTTTAATTTGATGGTTGCAACTATCTGAAACCAGAAGGGCAACGGGACCTTTTAAAAACTTTTCTGTCCCGGAATCACACTCGAGAAGGACAAAATGGGAGCAGAAAAGATAGTCACCCAGTTTCCACATATTCATGGGATCATAGCCACAGATAGATGCCTGAACAGAGGTATAGTTGGGATTGGTATGTAAAAAAGAAGAAAGGATATCCTCCTTTTGGCGATGATTTTCTTCCAGCATTCTGACCAAGATGGGGGAAGGCTGAATAGAAGTGTATTTGAGAGGGACTTCCCTCGAAATCAGTTCAAAAAGAGAAAGGCTTTCCTTCCCAATTTCGTGGTAGAAGGAAGTGTCTGTCTCCGAAAGGGCAAGGCAGAGCATAGAACCGGTATAGTAACTCATTTTTCGAATATCAAAGAAGAAAGGGGCAGGTTCTGCCAAGATGTTGATGTTGTTTTGAATGATCTGATAATAGTGATCAGGGGAGAGCTGTTTTAAAGCCATACAGCCGGCATATTCTGCCATTCCTTCAATTGTTTCTGCCAAAAACTCTTGCTTGATGATATTGGTCTCTTTCTCTGCCCGATATTTTCGCAACTGGATAAAGTTTTGAAGAATCGCTTCCTTTTTGCTGGTATCGCCTTCGAGAAATATCGAGGCAAGCAGTTTATTTTCCTCTTGCCGTATCGTATGAATAACGGCATCGTCCGGATAAGAAAGCATCATAAGATCATCCGGAAATCTTTCTTCGTGCTGTTCCTTCTGGAAAGAATGAAATATCTCATGCACAATTTTTGCCGTTAACAGGATGGGATCCTGAAGATTCGGATTTGTCACCTTCCAGATTGCAAGCGGCTTTCCATTATAGAGAATAGAAGTATTGCCAAGAAAGCGGTTATCAACTGGTTGTGTTTGATCGAAAAAATAAACCTTGTGCTCATCATACAAAGCAAACTCGCAGGGAGAAAAACCGTGCCAGATTGATTCAAAATCAATTTTTTGAAGATTATGGTATATTTTAGAATAAAGTTCTTTCATGATAAATAAGTCCCTTTCCGGAAAGAATAGATAAGGATATTATAACATATAACATAAAAAGTCAGGGAAGAGTTTTTGCAGAAAACAAAATGAAAATGTGGGTAGACAACTTATGAAAAAAGAATTTGTGTAATTTTTAACGTTTTGTATAATATTATCGTTGACAAATTAACGAGATAACGGTAAACTATTCAGTGGGGACAAAGCAGTTTGATTGAAAAAGAATGCTTTGGAATGCACGATCAATGAACAGAACAGGGACTGTCCGAAGTTTGGGAAGAAGGACGGACAGCATCTGTTTGGCATAGGTCTAAATTTTTCGAGAGGTGAGATTGCAAGTGTATAAAATCGTAAACAAAAAGCTGTTAAACGAAGCAGTTGTTCTCGTAGAAGTAGAAGCTCCGTTTATTGCTAAAAAAGTTCTCCCAGGTCAGTTTATTATCTTCCGCATCGACGAACAGGGCGAGCGCGTTCCTCTGACCGTTGCAGATTATGACAGAGAAAAAGGTACCATCACTCTGATTGTTCAGATGGTTGGTCGTTCTACCAAAATGCTTGGCGCTATGGAAGCAGGCGAATACCTGCAGGACGTTGTTGGTCCTCTGGGAATCCCAACCCATCTGGAAGGACTCAAAAATGTCTGCGTAATCGGCGGTGGTGTAGGTTGTGCAATCGCATACCCACAGGCAAAAGCACTGCATGCTATGGGCGCTCATGTTGATATGATCGCTGGTTTCCGTTCCAAAGATATCGTTATCATCGAGGACGAAATGCGCGCAGTTGCAGACAACCTCTACGTTATGACCGATGACGGCACATACGGAGAAAAAGGTTTTGTAACCGTTAAACTTCAGCAGCTGATCGATGAAGGCAGAGAGTACGATGCAGTTATCGCAATCGGTCCAGTTCCAATGATGAAGTTTGTTTCTGAAGTAACCAGACCAAAAGCAATCAAGACCATCGTATCCCTCAACCCAATCATGATCGATGGTACTGGCATGTGCGGCGGCTGCCGTGTTAACGTTGGCGGCGAAATCAAATTTGCATGTGTTGATGGCCCAGACTTTGATGGTCACCTGGTTAACTTTGATGAGCTGATGAAACGTAACAGCACAAACAAAGCACAGGAACAACATGACAGCGAACATTGCAGACTGAGAGGTGCTCACAATGCCTAATATGTGTATGACAAAACTCCCTATGCCGGAGCAGGACCCAAAAGTAAGAGCTAGAAACTTTGAAGAAGTTTCTTACGGATATACCGAAGAAATGGCAATCGAGGAAGCACAGCGCTGCCTCAACTGCAAACACATGCCATGTGTAAGCGGCTGCCCAGTAAACGTACAGATTCCAAAATTCATCAGCCTGATTGCTCAGGGCAAATTTGCTGATGCTTGCTCTGCAATCAAAGAAACAAGCGCTCTGCCAGCAGTTTGCGGACGTGTTTGCCCACAGGAAACACAGTGTGAAGCAAAATGTGTACGCGGCATCAAAGGTGAGCCAGTTGCAATCGGCCGTCTGGAAAGATTTGCTGCTGACTGGGATATGAAGAACGGCAAACATGAGATCGAAAAACCAGTTTCCAACGGTCACAAAGTTGCTGTTATCGGTGCAGGCCCTGCAGGTCTGACCTGTGCTGGCGACCTTGCTAAGAAAGGCTACGATGTAACCATCTTCGAAGCTTTCCACAAAGCAGGCGGCGTTCTGGTTTATGGTATTCCTGAATTCAGACTTCCAAAAGCAATTGTACAGAAGGAAGTTGAAGGCCTGGAAAAAATGGGCGTAAAAGTTATGACTAACATGGTTATCGGTAAAGTTCTCTCTATCGATGAGCTGGTAAACGATATGGGCTTTGAAGCTGTATTCGTAGGTTCCGGTGCTGGTCTGCCAATGTTCATGGGTATCGAAGGCGAAGACCTCGTTGGCGTTTCTTCCGCAAACGAATTCCTCACCAGAATCAACCTCATGAAAGCATATCTGGATGAATACGACACCCCAATCCGCAAAGGCAAATCCGTAGCAGTTGTTGGCGGCGGTAACGTTGCAATGGACGCTGCAAGAAGCGCTATGAGACTGGGTGCTGAGCACGTATACATCATCTACAGACGTTCTGAAGCTGAGCTGCCAGCTCGTAAAGAAGAAGTTCATCATGCAAAAGAAGAAGGCATCGAGTTCGTTCTTCAGACCAACCCAGTTAAGATCCTCGGCGACGAAAACGGCAACGTTAGAGCAATCGAGTGCATCAAGATGGAACTGGGCGAACCAGACGCTTCCGGTCGTCGTCGTCCAATCCCAGTTGAAGGTTCCAACTACGAGATCCCAGTTGATACTGTTATCATGTCTCTGGGTACTTCTCCAAACCCACTGATCAGAACCACAACCAAAGGTCTGGAAGCAAACAAACATGGTTGTCTGATTGCTGATGAGAACATGGCTACCACCCGTGAAGGCGTTTACGCTGGCGGTGACGCTGTAACAGGCGCTGCTACCGTAATTCTCGCTATGGGTGCAGGTAAAACAGCTGCTGCTTCCATCGATGAATACATCCAGAACAAGAAATAAAATTTAATAAATCACATAGTTATCAGTAAAATTTTACTATGGGATATGTTGGTATACCACGAGTACATAACAATAAATCATGTTAGAACCGGGATATCATAACATAAAAAAAGAGCGGCTATTATAGCCGCTCTTTTTTTATCTGCTAACTTCTTTATCTCTGCTAGTTTATATTTTATAATGATAAATTCTAAGAATTGTGTTATAATAACGATATAAATTTTCAGCTAAAAATAAATGTATAGAGTAAACAAGGTCTATTCATGATAATACCCGCCTTAAATTTATATAGAAAAATAAAGGGGTATAATGTGTGACAAGCAGATATGAGCACATTATAAACTTTTCATATCCAACATCAATAAAAATATAGAAGTATAAACTTAGGATAATATTCGACGAGAAGAAGACATTATGTAGCAGAGAGGTAGATAAGGTTGAAGGAGCTATTTATAGGAGAGGTTATCAAAAGAAGAAGAAAAGAATTAGGGCTGACACAGGAAGAATTATGTGAAGGTATTTGTGAACCGTCAACGATTTCCAGAATTGAAAGTGGTAGGCAGGTGCCAGCTAAAAATAAATTAGATGCTTTGTTACAGCGATTGGATTTACCTGGAGATCGCTATTATGCATTGCTTAGTAAGAACGAACTGGAAATTTCAAATTTGCAATCACAGATTATTTCCTGCAACGTTTCTAATAACAAACAAGAAGAACAGCAATGTTTAAAAAAGTTAGAAGAAATTGTTTCAGAGGATGATCACCTCGTTAGGCAGTTTATTTTAAGATCCAAAATAGCTTTTGGCTATCTGGACGGAGAAAATCTTCGACCCTATACTTATGAAGAAAAAGAAAAAGTATTGTTTGAAGCACTATATTTAACTGTTCCAAAGTTTGATATAGACGAGATCAATAATAATTTCTATACAGTAGAAGAGATAAAAATTATCAATCAAATTGCATTAAATTATTCTGATGCAGGACAAAATAAAACAGCAATTGACATTTACCATCAATTGCTGAAATACATAAAAAAACATCTAATGAATTTAAAAGAATCAAATGGACTCCTGATCTTAATTGCATATAACTATTCTCGCAGCCTATATTTTGAAAAAAGATATGAGGAATCCATTGACATTGCTAATTTGGGACTGGAAGCCTCCAGACAAGAAAGATGTTTTTCTTGTCTAGGTGGTTTATTATCGGTATTAGGACACGCTTTGTATGTCGAAGGGAAATTAGAAGAAAGCAAAAAACATCTTCTTCAATCATTTTATATCTACACTATCATGCGTGATAATATCAATATAAAATTGGCTAAAGAAAATTTAAAAGAATTTTTTAATATTGATGTTTCTTTTTAAACATTACTGCTTCCGCCAGGAAGAGTAGAACTTCTTGGGCAAATTTCAGCCGAAATGATTTCTTCGGTGCTAGGGTTTCCGGATGAAGGTGTTGATGAATCCATATTGGATAACAGAGGGCAAAGGCATAATAATGTAGAGGGTAATAGGAATTGGATTTTTATAAGGACATAGCATTTTACGCACAAAAAATTGCGTAGAATGCTATGTCCTTTTTAATTGGACTATAATATACTAGAAACAACAAAAAACGATTCAATAAGAAAGACATAATAAAGTTGAAACAATTTAAATACAAATTTTAAGAAGTTAGATAAGGTACAATAAGTTTTGAGAAATGAATAGAAGATAAATACAGTTTGCGGAACGAAGGAGGAAACATGATAGTAGATGAGTGTGGTGTGATAGGCCATATAAAAAAGCTTGCACAAAATGATTCTAGTTGTGAGCATTGTGCCGTTGCAATTGCAGAAAATAAAGTATCTGAAAAAGGTTGCCAATATTCAGTTGTTGATTATTGTATGATTGAAGATATAGGTGGAAAAACAAATACTGGGTCTACTACAATTCCTAAAGCGGTTACCTGTGCACTTATAAATACATGTAAAAACACAAAAAAAATACCAGTGATTATACATACTCATATATTTGGATATGAGCATTCTGATCCTTTAAGTTTCTCACCGCAAGATATGTCTTTTATAAAAAAATTTTCTCAGTATGTTTCAGAAATTGGAAATATTCCTGTTTGTATTTTTATAGTAACAAATGGTGATAAAGTTTTGTACTGTTATAGTGATATTGGAAATATGAAAAACTATTTTAAGGAGGAAGGTTAAAGATGACAAAGATATCAGCTGACCAATTTATGGTAACGTACGATGATGAACTTGGCGTTGTATATATACCAAGAAAAGGCATTGTAAAAACAACAACTCCTAATCATGCAAAAGCGATAGAAGCTTGTTTGACTGACTATTTAAATGGTAACATGAGTAGTCAAGATAAAAGTGATTTTGAAAATTATATGGAAAAAGACTTAAAGGATATTGATGATTTACCGATTGTTCAGTGTAAAACAATAAACGAAAGAGATGTGCTTCGACGTTTAGAAATCGTAATAGCGAATGACTGCAATTTGCGATGTAAATATTGTTATGCTCATGGTGGCAATTACGATATGAAAGCACAGCGAATGACACCTGATGTAGCTTGCAAATATTTAACATCGTTACTTATTGGAAAATATCGTTATGTTAAATTTATTACGTTTTTCGGTGGAGAACCTACGCTGTGTCCAGAGACAATTGAAGCAGTATGCAAATTTTTCGATAAAAATGTTAAGTGTGGTTTGTTAGAAAAGATGCCAATTTTTTTAATGATTTCAAATGGAACTTTAATCGATGAAAACATGGCTAATACAATCCACAAGTATGGAATAAATGTAACTGTAAGCATTGATGGTCCACAAGAGATAAACGACCTGCTTAGAGTAGATGCAGCAGGAAATGGAACATTTTTTAAAGTTAGTAAGGGAATCGATAATTTAAAGAAGGTAGGATCAGTTCCAACCTTACTGGAAGCAACATATACCTCCAAACATAAAGAAATGGGGTATACAAAAGAAGGTATACAAGATTATTTAAAAAATCACTTCGAGGTAAAAAATGTAACTGTTGCTGATTGTTGTAGTGGTGGACTCGAAAAAAATCTTGAGTATACTGATTGGGACACTCATATCGGTAATGATGGTGATTTTTTTTCATCGGATATTCGAAATACATACAATTGTTTAACTAGCGGTGTATTTGAAACAACTGGTTGTGATGCTGGATTTGGCTCCTGTGTGTTGCTTCCTAATGGAGAAATATATCCTTGCCATATGTTTATCAACAAACCTGAATATCTCATGGCTAATTACAACGAAAGTAATTATTTTGATTTTTCAAACTATAAAAATGTTACCTCACAATTTGACAAAATTGATAAATTAAAAAGTGATCGCTGTACTGATTGTTGGGCTAAGACTGTTTGTCTTTCATGTCCGGCAGCATTATTATTAGAAAAATCCTCGAAAAAATTAGATGCAGAGTGTTATACGAGGAGAATTTTAGAAAAACATATGATATTAAAGTGCGCTAAATTTAGTCTTGCAAAAAAGCAATTAGACTAAAGTGCATTTAATAAATTTTTTGAGAAGGAGGTGTTAAAATGTTAAAAGATGTATTAAACCATGAATTAGATACAATTACAATCGATGCTTTAGATTTCATTGATCTGGATGAAAATATGGCTGCCGGTGTTGGTTGTCGTGGATCTAGTTGTGCAGGTTCTTGTACTGGTCCTTCGGGACCCCCATAATGCTAGCAAACAATACACGTATTGCATATACGTGTATTGTTTGCTATTATTATAGTAAATATTAACTACGGGAAGGAAGTTTACAGATGAAAACATTGTCTCAAAAAGGGAAAATATTGATGGTTCTAACCTGTATCCTTTACGCGTTAGAGTCGGTAATCATAGCGGTAATGGTCTATACAAATGGTAAGATCATTGAGTTTGCCACAAACGGCGATCTGCGCAAAATGGGTTGGGCAGTGGCTGCGGCTTTCGGGTTGGCATTGCTGTCTTATCTGGAAGTTGCAGTTGCCACCTACACAAGATTTGCCTATCTCTCTAATGGTGAAATGACCATGAAAAGCGAGATTATAAAAAATATCCTGAAACGTCCCTTGCAAAGCTTTCGTGGTGAGAATGATGCATTTTATTTAAACCTCATGTCGACAGATATGACAATGTATAAAAACGATTATCTGGGAGTGTTTCCCTATTTGTTTTCATCCGTTTTTGCAATTATTTCCTCAGCTTACGTGTTGTGGACATTACATATTTGGCTGTTGGTGGCAGCTCTTGCAATGGCTATTATTCCAATGGTAGCGATCAAACCTTTTGCAACCATAGAGAAAAAACTGAGAGGGGAGTATTCCGCTGCTGCGGAACAATACACCAATGTTTTAAAGGAAACAATCGAGGGTTATGAGGTGATTCGTACAGGAAACGGTGCGGATGACTTTCAAGCCAGACATGATCATGCCAGCGAAAATCGTCAGAAATATTTCTGTAAGTTTGGTTTTGTAAGTACGATGAGCTTCCAGACCCTTATGTCCGTAGCCGGACTTTCCAATATCGTATGCTTGGGTGTTGGCGGCTATTTGGCAGTACAGGGACTTGTTGCAGCCGGTATGCTGTTTTCAGCCTCCAACTACTTTACAAGCCTTTCCAATGCCTTTACCAATATCACGGATTATGTTATTACCATTCGTTCCAGCAAAGATGTCGTTGAGAAACTGCAAAAACAAAGAAATCTGCCGATCCCGGATGATAGCGGTATTCCATTAGCTGAACCAACGGATATTTCCTATGAGAATGTATCCTTTTCCTTTGGCGAAAAGAAACTTTACGATAGATTCAGGCACACATTTCGTCAAGGCGGATGTTATGCTGTGGTCGGTGAAAGCGGAAGCGGTAAGTCCACCATGTTTAAGCTGCTGCTAAGATATTTCGACAACTATGAGGGCGATATTTTATTGGGTGGTCAAAATATCAAAAAACTCTCCGAAAATGAGATCTACTCAAAGATTGGAATTATCACGCAAACGCCATACCTGTTCAATGCCACCTTCTATGACAATATCACCATGTTCAGCGGTAATCCAAAGGAAGATTCCGACGAGTACAAAAACTTACTGAGTGATCTAAACTTAACAGCCTTAGCTAAACAAGTTGGGGATGTTCCTCTTGGGGATTTTGGCGATAATATTTCCGGTGGTGAACGCCAGCGTATCAACATTGCCCGTACCATGCTTAGAAAACCTGAGATTTTGATTTTCGACGAACCAACCACAGGTCTTGACCCTGAGAATGCAGCTTTGATCGACAACTTTATCTTTAACCACAAGGGAATCACCCGCATTGTGATATCCCATAACTGGGCAGAGGATTACCTTAACCGTTTTGATGAAATTATAAAACTGTAAATAAAAGAGATATAAAAAAGTCCTGCTGGCTAATTGCTTGGTAGGACTTTTTTATTGACAGAAGAAGATTCTTTTGGAATTTGTCGTTTTAAAAAGAAAGATTTCATGATATAATAAAACCAAAACAATTTTCATTTTTGCGAGGGAAAAAAAGATGATTAAATTTACCTTTAAACAACAGATTATCACGACAGCAATTGTTCTGCTCGGCACTTTTCTGCTTTCAATCCTGTTAAAGCAGGGGATTTTCTTTAACTTAGGATGGATTGTGTCCGGACTTATGTTTGTGCTCAATCCGGTTTATCCAGATCTTTCGGTAAATGCAAATCTGGATAATATCGAAAAGAGCATTCGTGTTGTCGGTATTGTTCTTGTTGCAATTGGACTGAGTGGATTTTTCGGTGCATAAAACAGCATCAGTTAAAGGATGGAGGGAAATCATGCTGGAATCAAAACGCCTTATTTTTCGAAAAGTAGAAGATGATGATTTTGATGTCATTGCGAAAATGATGCGGGATGAAGGAGTTAGCAGAATCTGGGGGCATTATTTTTCGGATGATGATGTCCGAGCATGGATTGAGAGACGAAAAAAAGGATACCAGGATCACGGTATCGATTATCTTCTGGCAATCCAGAAGGAGACCGGTGAAGTTGTCGGGCAGATTGGCATTTTAAGAGAAAACATAGAAGGAAAGGATGTTTGGGGAATCGGTTATATCTTAAACAGTGATGCGCGCGGATGCGGATATGCAACCGAAGGAGCAAAAGCAATGGCAGAGTATGCGTTTGAGACAATGGGGGTAGAGAAACTGATCTGCGACATTCGTCCGATGAATACAGAGTCCATTGCAGTTGCAAAACGAATTGGGATGAAGGAAACAGGATCTTTTATCAAGATCTATCATGGAGAGGAAATGCCGCATCTGGTTTTTGAACTTGACAGAGAAGATCGATAACAAATACTACTCATTAAAAAAGCCGGCAGACGCCGGCTTTTTTCGTTACAAGATAGATTTAAAAATTTCGCCATCAATTGCAAGAATATCATCCAGAGGAATCACAGTGTGATCAGTAAGAACCAATTCCTGCTTATACTCATTCACTCTTTTAAAATTACCCTGTACCGTAAGATAACATCCGCTTTGATTGGAAGGCCCCTGCTGAAAATAGGTTACTTCGATCAGGGGATGCTGTTCCTGCTGTTCTATCAGAATAAATTGTTTCTGCTGAAGCCTCATCAGGGAATCTTCATCCAGTTCCGGTTTTTGAATCACCTGTTTTCCGGCATTTTGGATGGCAGTGTCGTATCCTCTTAGTGCAGCAAAGGGAGCAAACTGTGCTGCGCGGTCATGAATAGACATCCTGGGATGTTTTTTTGAGGTTGGATGCGGAAGATGGATAATATCTTCGTATGGATGCTTCATGCCCGGTGTCCTCCAATCTTCTGATTTCGGTCTTTGGCTGTTGCGCCATCCTTGAGATTAGTCCCCTTGAGGATGGCATTTTTTCCAAATTTTTTCTGGATAGAGAGCATGGTTTTTTGAATCTTCTTTTCCTGTTCTAGCTGTTCTTTTTCCTTTTGCTGCTGTTTTTCGATAGCAGCGTAGTCGGTAAAGAGATCAAGCTGCTCACAGATCTGTTTGGAAGGAATATCGGTTTCACTGATTACATGATTGGCGGTGAGACTCAGACGACGGATAGTTAGCTCTGAATCCATAATGCGGTCGTACAGAGTCAACGCAGCGTCTACAATTTTTCTGGCAGAAGAGGAGAAGGCATCAAGATTGATGGTGCCGTGTGCATGTTTGGGGATTGGACGACCATATCGATCAATCGTAACATCGCCGCGATATCCTTTTTTGAGATTTTCCGAATCATAGCCGATGGTAAGGACAAGCTGATTGGTAACACAAGCCTTGTCTACCAGTCCCAGAGCCATGGAATCTGCCATTTCTCGAACGACCAGCCTGGTTTTTTCATAGTCATAAGGACATGGCAAAACCTGTCCGGAGCAGATGCTGTTATTTTCCGGACGATATGCCTTGATGTCTGCAATGGTACACGGTTCCCATCCCCAAGCGTGGTCAATGAGCAGCTCAGCATTGATGCCAAAGAGCTTATATAGCAGCTCTTCATTTCGGTAGTCAGTAACCTTTCCGATGGAGCAGCGGGCTACGTCTCCCATAGTGTACATTCCATATTCGGCAAGACGTTTGGCATATCCGCGTCCGACCCGCCAGAAGTCGGTGATAGGCTGATGAGTCCACAGAGATTGGCGGTAGCTCATCTCGTCAAGTTCTGCAATTCGGACTCCATTTTTGTCCGGCTTGATGTGCTTTGCTCCGATGTCCAGTGCGACTTTGCACAGATAAAGATTTGGTCCAATACCGGCGGTGGCAGTGATGCCAGTGGTTTCCAGCACATCCAGAATGATTTTCATGGCAAGTTCCCGGGCAGAAAGCTGATACATCGCAAGATAATTAGTGACATCCATAAAAACCTCATCGATGGAGTAAACATGGATATCCTCCGCAGCGATATATTTGAGATAAATCTTGTAGATTTGTGCACTGATTTTGATATAATGCGCCATTTGCGGTGGTGCGATGTGATAGTCAATCGCCAGTTCCGGATGAGATTTCAGCTCTTTGTCATCGCAGGAAGAGCCGGTAAACTGTTGGTGCGGAGCTTTTGCTTTTCGTTTTTCATTTGCTTCCTGAACCTTCTGAATTACCTCAAACAAGCGGGCACGTCCCGGAATCCCATAAGCTTTCAGGGAAGGAGAGACAGCAAGGCAGATGGTTTTTTCAGTACGGCTGGCGTCTGCAACCACAAGATTGGTGGTCATCGGGTCAAAATTTCGTTCCCTGCACTCCACTGATGCATAGAACGATTTTAAATCAATTGCAATGTAGATTTTTTTGCCCAATTGTTTCTCCTCCTTTCTTTACTTATTGTAACACTTATTGTTTGCTCAGACAAGAAAAAGAATACACAGCAAAATACCGGAAAGCATCATGCAAGATATCGATATCCACAGGTAATACAAACAGCAGATATTTGTCCCAAAATTGTCTTATAGGAAAAATAACTGTATTTTTGGCAGAGCTTCTTGACTTTTTAAAGTGAAAGTGCTGAAATAATAAAAAGAGATGTTTGTAAGAAATTTGATTTGTAATGGAAAGGAGGGTGACAGGATGAAAAACACCATCAGGAAAATGGTCATTTTGACTTTAGCAGCCACCATTTTTCTGTCAGCCTGCCACAGACAAGGGATCGACTCTGAAAACGAAGTGATAACCGAAGATACCATGATCGCAGAAAGCGACCAGGAAACGGAAAATAATGCAGAAACTCAGCAGGAAATTCATCCATTGGACGTTGGTGTGCTGGGACACACCGAGAGAAATGGGGCACTGACAGCAAATGCTCTGGAAGAAGATTATGATACTCAAAATGAATCTTTTTTTCCGGCAGGAAATGTCCCAAACGAATGGAAAGTTTGTGTCTACGATGCTCAAAGGCAGGGGTATACAGTTCACTATTATGAGGTAAACCCGCAGGATACCTTGGGACAGCTCATACGAACTACAATCGGTTATTTGTATCAACCAGAAGATGGACTCGATCTTGCTGATGTAAAAATCGAAAAAGGTTTTGCCATTATAAATTTAAGTCTGACACCTGACAGTAGTGCAGAATCTTCTTTAACCGCTCAAGAATCGGTAGAGGCATTGCTTAACAGCATTACGGCGACAGTTTGCAATAATGGCCTTTATGAGGCTGGCTTTTTGCTGAATGGTGGGCAGTTTTCTCTGGGAGGAGTAACGCTGGAAGAGGATGGATATGGCTATTATGAAGCGCCTGATCTTTATAACCAGCCGATTACGGAAGAAGAATTTACAGAACTGCGCAGCCTGATGACCTATCCGGGAGAAAAGCAGGTTGACACCGTGTTGGAATCAAACCAAACCGTGATAGAAGAATATCCCGAACTTTATTCCCTGATTGCTTTTGCCGGAGATACCGGAGAATATACATCGCTGCAGGAACTGGATAATCAGGTAAAGCTTGATGCAGGATTTAACATGGTACCAGATACTTATACTTGTAATTCTCAGCCGGAATTGTATCCGGATTATCCAGAGAATGACGAATTTCTTGCTCCACTAATTTTTAGCATTATGGACGATTCCTTTACGCCGAAGGAATGGATTGAAACAGCAATCCAGAAAATCTGGGGAGAAGGGGTTTCTTGTATCCATGAAAATACGACAATTTATACCTACCATGAGGAGCAGGGAGTTTATACGCCGCCGCATCGTGGTGGAGCGATTGTGACAGAACCATATTTTCACCAGATCGAACAGACCGAGGACGGTTATACTGCACAGGTAAGCTATGTAAAATTGGGCGCAGGCGGTGTACTGGACGAAAAGGATGAATGGATTCCAGTATATGAAAATTATGAACAGGATGCAGCAGTGCAGGAATTAATCAAACAAAAACTTCCACGTTATCAGATAAAGGCAGAGTATGATGAAGCGGGAAATCTGCACTTAATTTCCTCTCAATTGATTACGCAATAAGAAAAAGCCACTGGGAATACCAGTGGCTTTTTGCTGTCGGACTATTTAAGAATGCTGGAAAGTTGATTGGATGGACTATGTCCCATATATCTCCGGTATGTTTTGGAGAAGTAGGAAAGATTTTGGAAGCCGCACTGTTCTGCACATTCGCTGACATTGCAGCTGCCGGATAAAAGAAGGCTTTGGGCGTGGCTGCATCGAGTCAGATTCAGATAATCGATCACCGTTCTTCCGGTAATCTCCTTAAAGGAGCGGCAGAAGTAATATTTGCTGAATCCTGCCTCGGTACTGATAGAATCGATGGTCAGCGGTTTGTCGTAATGTTTTTGAATATAGGATATGGCAGATTTTACCATGGCAAGGCGGCGATCCTGAGAAAAAGGTTCAGTTGTCGGGCAGGAATAATTTCGGCTTAATCTGGCAGCGATAGAAAGCACAGCCGATTTTACTTCGGATTTATAAAAGGGAAGCTTTTGAGACATTTCGGTACAGATAGTTTGGAATTTTTCCCGAAGTACAGGATCATCAATCTGAAAGGAGAATGCCAGCTCACTGATGGGGATGCCCTGCTGTTCCAGATAATTTTGCCCTACAATCAGACAGTAATAGGAACAGGATTGGTTGATAGCTTTAACGGAATGGAGGCAGGTGCAGTTGATAACAGCAATCTGTCCCGGAGAAAAAGTACAGCGCTGGTGGTCGGAGGTGATTTCAGCGTCTCCATCCACCAGGTAAAGAAGTTCCAGGTCATTCTGCCAGTGGATCATGAAGTCCTCGTCATGTTTTAGATGGTCAAAATGAAAGATGACAGGAAAGCTACTGTCAGTAAATTGAATATTTTCATAGGAGGTCTGTCGTTTCGTAAAAAAACCTTCTTTCCTGAAAAAAGCAAGATTGTGTTAATTTATGGCAGATTATTTTCTTTACTTGTAATTTGTGCCCATTATATAATAA
>ERZ894229.997-NODE-997-length-15962-cov-8.82473_pt1 | contig 15962 bp, 14 predicted proteins | sample MGYA00380295_ERZ894229 | MGnify/ENA primary metagenome ERZ894229 (study PRJEB32331, sample SAMN06328479) | human gut metagenome | biome: human gut microbiome; feature: stool | host: Homo sapiens | collected 2014-09-17 ... | reverse complement strand
GGGAATTTCTGGTCTGTGAAGGGGCTTCCTTTCAACGCTGCGGCCATCTGGAGGAGATACCGCTGACGGGCGGGGATGCTTCCTCCAAAGATGCGTCCCTGACAGCCGCCTGCCATCTCGCCTTCCTTTCGGAAGGGAAAGACGCTTCCTTTTCCAGAACGGTCGCTTCCAAGGTGGAGATGGTCAGAAAAGCGCTGAAGCTCGGGATCAACGTACAGCAAAGCTCCAGTATGGGACGGCTTTTTGACGCGGTGAGCGCTCTGCTTGGCATCCGGGAGTTTAACAGCTATGAAGGGGAATGCGCCATTGCGCTGGAAAATGCGGCCTGGAAGGAAAGAAAACGGCGGGAAGAGAGGCCGGAGAACGGGGGCCGGGGAAGGGAACTTCCCTTGGAACTTCCCTTCCCGATACGGGAAGAAGGAAAGAGGCTGATTGCGGACCGCAGGACGCTTCTGGAAGCGCTGCTTCGGGAGCTTTCTGAAGAAGGAGAATGCGGAATAAAGCCAGAGCGGGCGCAGGCGCTCGCTCTGGCCTTCCATGAGGCGCTGGCCCGGATGGTGCTTGCCATGTGCAGGCGGCTGCGGGAGAGAACGGGAATCCGCCAGATTGCCTTAAGCGGCGGCGTGTTCGCCAATGTACTGCTGCAGGAACGCTGCAGGGCGCTGCTGGAGGCGGACGGTTTTTCGGTGTATGTCAATGAGCAGGTGCCGGGCAACGACGGAGGCATCTGTCTGGGACAGGCCTGGATCGCCCTGCAGGATTGAGCGCAGGGCGGCGCCGGTCAGAGCAGACGTTCTGCGAAATCGCAAAGATCCCGGGTGGAATTCGGATTGACGTATGTCCGCTGGGCCTGGAGCATTTCCTCCTTCAGACCGTGTACATTCTGCATGGCGGTGAGGGCGGAAAGCAGATCCGTCTGCGGATGCTCCGCAGTGAGGGCCATCCGGTGGGAGGAAAACCAGGCGGCGTTGTGCGTCTCACAGCCCGGAATGGGGGAGAGCAGGATCAGCGGTACGCCGGAAACGGCGGCTTCCGTGGAGGAAAGGCCGCCCGGCTTGGTGAGAAAAATATCGCAGGCGCGCATATATTCCGCCATGCGCGGCGTGCTTTCCAGAACCAGAACCCGGCTGTCAGCCTGATACTTTTTGCAGAGCCTTTCGTACAGTCCCCGTCTTTTTCCGCAGAGAATGACGAGCGTGCCGTTTTCTTCGCCCGCCAGAAAAGAGCGCAGAATATCGGCCGCCTGCGGAATGCTTCCGGCGCCGATGCTGCCGCCGGCAAGCAGACAGCAGAGGCCCTTTTCCGGAAGCCCCAGCCTTTTTCTGGCCTCCTGCTGAGAGAAGGAGAGGGTGAATTTCCGGTTCACCGGTATGCCGAATGGAAGAAGCTTTTCGGCAGGAATGCCCCGCCCGGTAAATTCTTCCGAAAGCTCCGCAGAAGGGATGACATAATAATCGCAGATGCCTTCCTCCAGGAAAGGAATGCAGGTATAGTCCGTGGCAATCTGAATGGTGGCTGGTAGGGCGGTTCCCTTCTTTCGCAGAGCCGTCAGGACATGCGCCGGATACATATGGGTCATGAAAATCACATCGAAGTGATTCTCTTCCAGATAACGCTTCAAATGCCCGGCAAGCAGGCTGTTCACCTGATAGACCGGCGAAGTGACGGGGAGCCTGCGGTAATGCTCGCCCAGGGAGTAGGCAAAACCGAACAGTCTGGGGGAATTCTGCACCACACGGATGTAGCTGTTGCCCACCAGCGCGGCAGTTTTTCTGCCGGCAAGGGTAAAGGGGTCAAGAAAAACAGCGGTATGTCCCCGCCGCTTCAGTTCATCTGCCACCGCCCGCGCGGCGGAATGATGGCCGCCGCCCGTGCCGCAGGAAAGAATCAGTGCTTCCATAATGCTTTTACCTCACATCTTTCTCGAATTTCGGAGCCGGAAAGGAGCTTTGCAGCGACCGCCGCCGTGATGATCCAGAAACCCGCAGAAACAGGAGTTTCGGGGAAAAACACCACCATGAGGACAGCGGAGACCAGATAGGTAAAAAGCGTCCGGTGGCAGTTGGGCGTAATTTTTACGACCAGAGAGAAAAAGAGGAACACACAGGCCAGAATCACCACCGGACCGGCCTGAGGAAGCAGGCCGAGGAGCACGCCAAAGGTCACGGTGATGCCCTTCCCTCCGCGGAATCTGTGCCAGAGCGGAAAAATATGCCCCAGCACGGGCGCAGCAAGAACCAGAGCCAGCCCGCCTCCGGAAACGACAGGTATGGCAGGACCATTTCCGGCGGGGAAAAGAGACAGATCAGGTGCTCGGGAATAAAGATAAACAGGAAAAAATCCTTTTAGCAGATCACAGCACAGCGTCAGGATGCCGCAGAATTTCCCGCCATAGAGAAAAGCATTGTAGACGCCGGGATTTTTGTCCGGGCTTTCCGCAGTAACGTCCTCCCCATCGAGAAGACGGCTGAAAAATTTCGCAAAAAGAAGGCTGCCGGACAGGTAGCCAAGGATTGTGTAAAGCAACGTTCTGTACAAATGTCTCACCCTCTTAAAAGCATATGCTGCCGATATTTGTATGGTCCCTGGAGAGAAAAAACAGACCACTGTATGATTATACATGGATGTGCCGTTTTCGTCACGAATTTTTTTTCGCAGGATCAGATGTATGACTAAGAAAAACCGGGGGAAAAAATAGACCGGCCAGGCACTGCCGGGGCCGGGAAACGTCGCTGAAAGGGCTGGAAAATCGGCTGGAAACGAGTATAATAGAAAATGATTTGGCGGCAATGGAAACGGCCTGAGCCCCGTTTCAACTGTCGTAAGAAGAGCAGACTTTCGGATGTCGGAGGCTGAAGAAAGGAAAGACTGTCCGACGGGCGGCTGCCCGTACGGTGTGCGGTCAATGGAAAAGTATGTGTGTTGCTTTGCCCGGAAGGGTGTTGTCGATAAAGGAAAATAAGGCTGTGGTGGATTTTCAGGGAAATCAGGTGACAGCGGAGGCGGGACTGGTGAAGGTGAAGCCCGGAGACCGGGTGCTGGTGCATGCGGGCTGTATTCTGCAGGTGCTTTCCGAAGAAGAGGGAGACCGGATGCAGGAGCTGTTTGACGAGCTGGAGGAGGTCATGGCGGATGAAAATCCTTGAGTATCTCCAAAGCTATGACGGAAAGCCGCTCCGCTTCATGGAGGTGTGCGGCACCCACACGGCGGAAATTCACAGAAACGGGATTCCCGCCCTGCTGCCGCCCTCCATTGAGCTGGTGTCCGGTCCCGGCTGCCCGGTCTGCGTGACGGTGAGCGCTTATATTGACCGTCTGATCGAGTTGGGAATGGATCCGAAGAACTGCATCGTGACCTTCGGCGATATGCTCCGCGTCCCCGGAAGCGCTATCAGCCTGGGTGAGGCGCGCGCTCAGGGATGCAGCGTGCGGATGGTCTATTCCCCTATGGACGCGCTGAGGCTTGCAAAAGCGGACCCGGATCATGGATACATTTTTGCGGCGGTGGGCTTTGAGACCACAACGCCTGTTTATGCCCTTCTGGTGCAGGAAGCGCTGGAGCAGGGCGTTAAGAATCTGCGCCTTCTCACCTCTTTGAAGGTGATGCCCCCTGCAATCGACTGGATCTGCGCCCATAATTCTGCCGATGTTTACACCACTGGGGAAATACAGGAATCTATTCGGATACAGCCCGCCGGGGAAATATCTGCTCCCGCCAGGGAGCAGATATTTCGAGAAAACCGTGAATCCCAAAGGATTCACGGCTTTCTCGCCCCTGGACATGTGAGCGTAATCACAGGCAGCCGTATCTTCGAGCCTCTGGCGCGAAAGTATGGCCTCCCCTTTGTGGTGGCGGGCTTTGAAGGAAAGGAAATCCTGGCTGCCATCGCCGCCCTGGTGAAGCTTCAGGGGCAGGGACGGGTGCTGAATATGTATCCTTCGGCGGTAACGGAAGAAGGGAATACGGAGGCGCGGGAGCGGGTGGACCGCTTTTTCGAGCCCTGTGACGCAGCCTGGCGGGGGATCGGCGTGATCGCGGGTTCCGGAAGGAAGCTGAGGAAGGAATATGAAGCCTTCGATGCGGGAAGCGCGGAACTGATGGAGGATGCGAGAGGAAATCCCGCCTGTTGCTGTGCGCAGGTATTGATGGGAAGGATCCGGCCGCAGGAATGCCCGCTGTTCGGCAGGGTATGCACGCCCCAGACGCCCCAGGGCGCCTGCATGGTTTCCACGGAAGGAAGCTGCTTTTCCTGCTGGCAGTCCGGGGGATGGTAGGGCAGGAAAAAATGGGAAAGGATGGTGAGATTGAAAAATAAGCCTGATGACTTATTTTTCAATCGGCAGTTTTGCGCTGAAGCACAAAACTGCTGTGATCGTAGAGGAGAAATCACCTGCGTGATTTCTCCTCGCGGCCTCAGCGTAAAACGCTTCGGCAAGGAGGTAACGATGAAAATTACAATGGCTCACGGAAGCGGCGGCAGGGAGACCGGGCAGCTGATCCGGGAGATTTTTGAAGCAAATTTTCATAATGAGGTTCTGGATAAAATGGAGGATTCCGCTGTGGTGGAGGGAAGCGGAAGGCTTGCCATGACCACGGACAGCTTTGTGGTGGACCCGCTCTTTTTTCCCGGAGGAGATATCGGCAGGCTGTGCGTGTGCGGAACGGTAAACGACCTGCTGATGAGCGGCGCCGTGCCGAAGTATCTGACCTGCGGCTTCATCATTGAAGAAGGGGCGGATGGAGAAGCGCTTGCGAGAATCGCCGTGTCCATGGCGGAAACCGCAGCGGAGGCGGGAGTCATGATCGTGGCGGGAGACACCAAGGTGGTGGAAGGAAAGGGCGGCGTGTTCATCAACACGGCGGGCGTGGGCTTCCTTCCGGAAGGCGTCTGCGTGAGCGCATCCGCCTGCCGGGAAGGGGACGCGGTTCTGGTATCCGGCTTTCTGGGAGAGCATCACGCGGCGATTTTAAGCTCCCGGATGGGAATTGAGAATGAGATCAGAAGCGACTGCGCCCCGCTGGGAGAGATGGTGTCCGCCCTGCAGCAGGCGGGGGTGCACGTTCACGCCATGCGGGATGTGACCAGAGGCGGCCTTGCCACGGTGCTTTCCGAGTTCGCCCGCTCTTCCGGCTGCTGCGTGGAACTTTCCCAGGAGGCCCTGCCGGTATCCGTTCCCGTGAAGGGCTTCTGCGGCCTGCTGGGCCTGGATCCTCTGTATATGGGAAACGAGGGAAAAATGACGGCGGTGGTGGATGCGGCGGACGCGGAATTGGCCCTTGCCTGCATGAAAAAAAGCCGCTACGGCGAAAATGCCGCCCTGATTGGGAGCATTTCCCACAGAGAGGACGGAAAGGTGCTTCTGCACACGTCCCTGGGCGGGCTGCGAGTGGTGTCGGAGCTGATCGGGGAAGGACTGCCCAGAATCTGTTGAAAGAAAGCGGAACGGAAAACCCAAAAAGGCGTGGCCGCCGCAGAGCAGACCGGTGGATGGAAACAGAATCCGGAAATGTTCTGCGGCGGCTGTTTATAAAGGAGGATTTTATGCGGATTCGTCATGCAGAGAAACAGGATCTGGAGGCGCTGAACAGAATCGGAGAAGAGTGTTACTCTCCGGAAGAGAGGATTTCGGCGGAAGAATATGAAAAGAGGCTGAATGTCTATCCGGAACATTTCTGGATTCTCGAGGAGGAAGGAGAAATTGCGGCGTTTATCAACGGACCGGTAATCAATCAGCCGAAGATTGAGGACGACATGTTTCATAACACGGCCTGGCACGATGAAAAAGGAACCTGGCAGGCGATTCTGGGGGTGAATACTTCGCCGCGCTGTCAGAACAGGGGATATGCATCCCGGATTATGGAGCAGCTGATCATGGATGCCAGACAACAGGGACGCAAAGGCTGCGCAGGATGTAAAAACGGGCGCATGGGAATTACATGGGGGAATAAAAAAATTACACCTTGAAAACGTCCTTCTTTTTGATATAATAGGCAAAAAGACCGATGTAAGGCCTTACATTCAGCCGCTGCGCGGTCATTTCCAGGCCGCAGCGCCAAAAAATTACGGAGGGAAAAGAGGACATGAAACTGCTTCTTGCGCCTTCGGCGCAGACACACACAAGCATCGCGGTGGTATGGGACAAACCGGAGGATGCGCAGAGCATTGAGGAGTACGTGCTGTACTTAAACGGCAGAGAGGCCGCAAGGGTGAAGGAAACGGATTATACCTTTGAAAATCTTACGCCGGATACGGAGTACACCATCCGTCTCGGCGCGGTGATGAGAGAGGGCTTTCTGCCCCTGAGCAACCTGGTGACGGCGAGAACCAGAAAAAAGCCGCAGGTGTTTGACGTGACCGCATTCGGGGCTGTGGGAGACGGAAGCACCATGAACACACAGGCCATTCAGAACGCCATCGACGCCTGTGCGCCGGGCGGCATGGTTTATGTGCCGGAGGGCGTCTTTTTAACCGGCGCGCTTTTCTTAAAAAGCGAGATGACCCTTTACGTGGAAAAGGGAGGGAGGCTTCTTGGCAGCGACAGGCCGGAGGACTATCCGCTGATGACCTATCTGTATGAGGGCAGGCAGCAGCTCTGTCATGCCAGTCTGATCAACACGAAGGAAGAGGAAGGACGGGGGCATGACATCACCCTTGCCGGAGGCGGAACCATCGACGGAAACGGAAACGCGCTGCTGAAGGCGGAACTGGACGGTGGACAGGGTAGGCGGGGGAACCTGATCTGCTTCAGAAACGTGGACGGGGTCTATATGAAGGACATCACGGCCCGTCAGTCGCCCTTCTGGTGCGTCCACATGGTCTACTGCAATCATATCAGCATGAACCGGGTCACCATCAACAGCAAGTATGACGAAAACGGGAACCGCTACGGCAATATTTTCAATGGAGACGGCTTCGACCCGGATTCTTGCCGGGATGTCTGTGTGTTCCATTCCGATATCACCAGCCAGGATGACTGTATCGCGGTCAAATCCGGCCGGGATGAGGAGGGCCGCGCGGTGGGAATCCCTTCCGAGGATATCCGGATCACTAACTGCAGCTTCCATTCCGGCTTCGGCGTGGCCATGGGAAGCGAGATGGCGGGCGGCATCCGTAACGTGCTGGTGCAGGACTGCACCTTTGAAGATTCCTTTTCCATCGCCAGCGTGAAGGCGCCCAGGGGCAGAGGGGCATTCATCGAGAACGTGCTTTATGACAACTGCCGTCTGGTCAACCGGGATGAGAGCATCAAGAGCACCAAATGGTTCAAGGGAGCGCTTTATCTGGACTATTTTTACGGGGAAGACAGCTATGATCCGGCAAAAGCCTTGCCTGTGGGAGAGGGAACGAGCATCATTCAGGATATCGTTTTTCGAAACATCAACCTGGAAACAGTCGAGGGCAACGCGGTTTATATCGTGGGACTTCCGGAAAGCCCGGCGCGGCGCATCCGCCTGGAACATGTGACGGCGAAGGGAAAATGGGGAATGTATGCGGAAAACGTGGAAGGACTTTTCCTGAAAAATGTGACCGTGGAAGCCGAAGAGGGAGACGACGTGCGCATGAAACGGGTAAAAGGCGTTGTGATCCGGTAAGGGAGAAAACACATGAGAACAATATTAAGTCTGAATCAGAACTGGCAGTTCGCGCTGCAGAGACCGGGAATGGAAAAAGAGGGACTTTTGTTTACGCAGGTGACGCTGCCCCATGACTGGATGATTTCCAGTCCCTTTGACCGGAACATGAAGCAGGGAGAAGCTCAGGGCTTCTTTGACCGTTGGGGGACGGGCTGGTACCGGCGCGCGCTGCGGCTGGAAAAGAAGCCGGGGACGATTTACCGCCTGCGCTTTGACGGGGTGTATGAAAACAGCCGGGTGACGGTAAACGGAACCTATGTGGGAGGCAGAAAATACGGCTACAGCACGTTCACGCTGGACGTGACGGAAGCGCTTGCGGACGGAGAAAATGAAATTCTGGTGGAGGTGGACAACACCACGGCTCCGGTGGACCGGTGGTATACGGGAGCGGGCATCTACAGGAGCGTGTATCTGGAATGTCTGCCGGAAAGGCATCTGGAGCGGGAGGAGGTTCGCGTGGAAACCCGCCTGGAAACCGGACTGAAAAACGGAGCGGAAGAAAAGGCTGCCAGGCAGGCCGCCTTGCTTACCGTGAATCCGGGCTGTGAAGGCCGGGTGCGCGCCCTGCTGCGGGAGACTCGCGGGAATGCCGGAGCAGAGGATGCAGGGGAGAAAACAGAAAGAACGCCCGGCGCGGCCGCCCCGCCTCCCGTTCTTGCGCAGGCCGAAGGAGAAGGCGTTCTCGCCCTGTGTGTGCCGGATGTTCAGGCCTGGAGCGACCGGAACCCGAAGCTGTATGAACTCACCCTGCAGCTTCTGGCGGAAGATGCAGCCGGAGAGAAGGATGGCTCTGACGCGCCTGACATCACAGACGAGGTGACCACTCCGGTGGGCTTTCGCAGCGTGGAGGTGACTGCGGACAGGGGACTTTTTATCAACGGAGAGTCCGTGAAGCTGAAGGGCGTCTGCGTCCATCAGGATATCAGCTGCTTCGGCACCGCTGTCACGAAGGAGCTGTGGCGGGAGCGCCTGCTTTCCCTGAAGGAGATCGGCTGCAACGCCATCCGTCTGGCCCATCACCTGTATCTGCCGGAAATGCTGGAGCTGTGCGACGAGCTGGGCTTCTATGTCTATGAGGAGGCCTTTGACAAGTGGACGGGCGGCGCCTACGGACGATTCTATGAAACGGAGTGGGAGAAGGACCTTTCCTGCATGGTGAAGCGGGACAGAAACCATCCCTGCATTCTGTTCTGGGGGGTGGGAAACGAGGTGGAAAACCAGTCGTACCCCTCCATGCTCAAGCGGCTGGAAAAGCATGTGCAGACGGTGAAGGCGCTGGATTCCACAAGACCGGTGAGCCTTGCCATGAATCCCCATTTTGCCTACCCCACAGAGGAAGTGGATATGTCCCAGGTGGAGGATATCCAGCAGTTCGTGGATGAGATGAAAACAGGTGAAATCTTCGACGTGGACGACCGCATCCGGCAGATTCAGAAAATCGCGGAGAAGGTGGATTTCCTAAGTTGCAATTACCAGGAGCAGTGGTATGAGAGAATCCATGAACTGATTCCCGACAAGGCCATTCTGGGAACGGAAACCTATCTGTTTTTCCGGGGAGAGGGGCCGCGTTTCCAGAATTTTTCTGAGGAATGTCCCTGGATGGATGTGGTGGAAAAGGATTACTGCATCGGCGGTTTCATCTGGACGGGTATCGACTACTGGGGAGAGTCCATGGGCTGGCCCGCAAAGGGCTGGTCGGGCGCGCTGTTTGCCGCCGACATGGAAAAGCGCCCCGCAGCCTGGCAGTATCAGAGCTACTGGACGGAGGAACCCATGGTGCATTTCGCCGTGCTGGACGGCTCTCTGCCCGACGAAGGCGTGAAGGAACACTGGGACAGCCCGGCCTATGTGACCCACTGGGAATTTCCCTGGCTGCAGCGGGCGGTGCTTCCGTACCGGATCGCCACCAACTGTGAGCGGGTCCGGATCATTCTGAACGAGGGCCGTTTCGCGGAGGATGGAAAAACCTCTCTGGAAAAGGAATATTCCCTGCGTCCGGTGAAGGAATATCCGAACGGTCTGGTGAAGGGGTATCTCCCCTGGATGCCGGGAACGGTGACGGTAATCGGCATGAACGGCGGAAAAGAGGTCTGCCGCCAGGTCGTGGAGACGCCGGGAATCGCCGTCCGCCTCGCTTTTGAACAGGAGGAACAGGAGATCGCGCTTCCCAGAGCGGATACGGACAGGGAAGAAAATCAGCCCCAGCCTTACCGGATGCTGTGCAAGGTGCGTGCTTTTGACGCGGAGGGCTGTCCTGTGTTCCGGGAGAGTGCGAAGGTGACCTTTGTGGTGGAAGGGCCTGCCCGCCTGATCGGCGTGGATAACGGGGATATCAAGGGCGCGGAAGCGCTGGACGGCGATTCCATCCACCTTTACCGGGGAAGAGCGGACGCCGGCCTTCTCATCACAGGCTGCGGACGGGTGAAGCTGACCGCTTATGCGGCTGGAATGCAGCCCGCCCAGTGCGTGATCGCCGTTTTGTGAGAGCGCCTGGCCTCGGTCCGGGATTCGGACAGTGGCTCCGGCAGTGTCAGATGCCGCTGCCCGCTGGCCTGCCGGTGTCGGTCATCCGCTGATCGGCGTCGGATTGATCGTTACTACTCAGACAGGTCTGCGCATGCACTGCGCAGACCGTACGAAAACAGATCGGCTGGAAGCATCCGGCCGGCCAGGCGCGAAGCGCTTGGAATGGCAGGATGCCGTTACAGCGCTGCCGAAGGCTGAGCTGTAACGATTGATCTACATCCGTCAGGAAGTCAGGAAAAATCGATTGACATTTCATCCCCTTTTGTTTATGATGATTTTATCAGCAACATATCTGACGATCTGCGTTATTCTTTTGGCGAGTCTGCCGTATTACACAGAGGTTGGAAAACAGAAAAAGGAAAACGGCAGGGGTAGCTTCTGCATGCCTGCCGGGAAAGGGAGACTGTAGAAAATGGGAGAAAAGAATGAGGCCATTCTGAGTTATCTGGAGGACAATGCCAGATTTGCCGATCTGATGAACGGCGCTGTGTTCGGCGGCATACAGGCGGTAGATCCGGGGCAGCTCGAGGATGCGTCGGAGCACTATACCGAAAAGGAAGGGAAGGGGCGGAATCTAAAATATCGAGCCCGCACTCGTGATATTATCCGGCGGGTCAGAAACGGAGGAAGCATCCTGCGGCTGGTTGCACTGGAAGCTCAGGAAACGGTGGATTACGGAATGCCGCTTCGCTGCATGAACTATGATACACAGGAATATCTGCGCCAGGCAAGGGCAATTCAGAAGAAGAATGAGAAGGCTGAGGATTACCGGAACGCTTCAGAGCGGCTGGGGCGGATACGGAGTACGGATCGGCTGTTCCCTGTTTATACCGTATGTCTGTACCATGGGATCGAACCTTGGGACGGACCACTGTATCTGAGCGATATGATGAGCTTTGAAAAAGAGGATGCTTTCCGCAGAATATTCCGCGATTATCCGGTGATTCTGATTCGGGCGGATGAGCCGATGGATTATGGAGCATTCCGGACTTCGCTGAGAGAACTGCTTGCGGTTCTTCCCTTCCGGAAGGATCGCAGGGAAATGCGGAGGTTTATTGGAGAGCAGGAGGCCTATCGAAAACTGGACAGAGAAACGCTGGAGGCGATTGCGGTAATGACGGACAACAGGCAGCTTCTGGAGAATGCGGAGGAGTACCGGAACGAGAAAGGGGAATATGACATGTACGAGGAAATGAGCAGCTTTTTTATGGACGGAGTAGAGGAAGGGATGGAGAAAGGAAGAAAAGAAGGAAGAGAAGAAGGAAGAGAAGAAGGCCGTGAAGAGGGAATTCGGGCGATGATTCTGGACAATCTGGAAAATGGAAGCAGCCGGAAGCAGATTGGGAGAAAGCTGGAAAAGTACTTTGGAATGTCGGAAAAAGGGGCGTCAGAATATCTGGAACACTTTTTACAGGAAGAGGGATGTCTGTCCATCATATAGGATTCCGCTGTTAGCCGCTGCCCGCTGGCCTGCCGGTGAACAGTTACGTTTCAGGCCGGATCGACAGGCCGGCAGAACCGGTATTTCTTGCCGGAACCGGATTCCTGTGATATGATGGAGCAGATCAATGATCCGCTGCAGAGATGAGACCTGAAGAGGGATCGTTTCCGCAGCGGATTTTCATTCAATAGGAATTTCATTTTCCATACGGGAAACGGAGAGGAGTACAGATGACGGAGGAAATTCGGGAAAAAATCGCGGATGCGCAGATGGTCCTTGTGGGGATCGGAAAGGAGCTGGAGGAGAGGTTTCACGGGATGGAGCAGGACGCAGGATACGTGCGGCTCCGGGCTCAGGCGCATGAGGGAGAACAGAGGGATGTTCTGGAGCAGTATCTCCGGCTTGCCTGGCTGAAGGATCATCCGGATGAACGGAAAAAAGAAGCCTATGAAGCGCTGGCAGTTCTGCTTTCCGGGAAAAACTGTTTTGTCGTTACGCTCTGTACGGATGACGCCGTATTTGGAGCAGGACTGGACGAAGGAAGGATTGTGGCTCCCTGCGGCGGTTTCCGGAAACTTCAGTGCGCGAATCCTCAGTGTCCTTCGCTTCGGGAAATTTCCGCCGGACAGGAAGCGGAGATTTTCTTCGATTCTTCCCTCTGGGAAAAGCCGCTGGAACAGCTGAGGCAGGGAGCGGCGCTTTCAGAAATGGAATTTCCCCGTTGTCCTGTATGCGGCCATTTGCTTGCCTTCAATCAGATCACCACGCCCGGTTATCTGGAGGAGGGGTACCTTCCGCAGTGGGAAAAATACCAGAAATGGCTGCAGGGAACGCTGAATCATAAGCTCTGTATCCTGGAGCTGGGAGCCGGGATGGAATATCCTTCCGTGATCCGTTTTCCTTTTGAACGGGTGGCTTTTTTCAATCAGAAATCGGAATTGATCCGGGTACACGGCAGGCTGTATCAGATGACGGCTGAGCTGAAGGACAGAGGCACGCCCATTCAGGCGGATCCGGTGGAGTTTCTGCTGGAGTAAAAACTGCCGGAAGAATGCGGAGCTTGCGTTCTGGCTGTAGATGTGCTATACTGCGTTAACGAGATAAAGTAGAAAAGAGAAAGGAATACACGGATGGTAGCAATCATTGACTATGATGCCGGAAATATCAGGAGCGTGGAGAAGGCGGTCCGCTATCTGGGAAAAGAAGTCACTGTGACTTCCGAGCCGGAAGAAATCCTTGCTGCAGACCGGGTGATCCTGCCGGGGGTGGGAGCCTTCGGGGACGCGATGAAGCGGCTCCATGCCATGGGGCTTGTGGAGGTGATCCGTCAGGCGGCGGATCGGGGCACTCCGTTTCTTGGCATCTGCCTGGGACTGCAGCTTTTGTTTGAAAAAAGTGAAGAGAGTCCGGGAGTGCCCGGTCTGGGTCTTCTGCAGGGAGAAATCCTCCGGCTGCCGGAGCTTCCCGGCCTGAAGGTCCCTCATATTGGCTGGAACTCTCTGAAATATCCCAATCCGGGACGGTTGTTTCGCGGTATACCAGAGGATTCCTATGTATATTTTGTTCACTCCTATTATCTGAAGGCGCAGGACGAGGGAATTGTGACGGCCACGACGGAGTACGGCACGCTGGTGCATGCCTCCGTGGAGAGCGGGAACCTGTTCGCCTGTCAGTTCCATCCGGAGAAGAGCTCTGAAACGGGGCTGACGATTCTTGAAAATTTTCTTTCCATATAAAAGAAGCTGGCCTTCGGGCAGCGGGAGCAAAGATATGTATACGAAACGAATCATTCCCTGTCTGGACGTGAATAACGGACGTGTGGTAAAAGGCGTTAATTTTGTGAATCTGCAGGACGCGGGCGATCCCGTGGAGATTGCCGCGGCCTATGATAAGGCGGGAGCGGACGAACTGGTATTTCTGGATATCACCGCATCCTCGGATGGCAGGAAAACGGTGGCGGATATGGTGCGCCGTGTGGCGGAGCGGGTTTTCATTCCCTTCACGGTGGGCGGCGGCATCCGCACGGTGGAGGACTTCCGGGCGCTTCTGCGGGAAGGCGCGGATAAAATATCCGTCAATTCTGCGGCCATCGACCGGCCGGAGCTGATCTGTGAAGCGGCGGATAAATTCGGAAGCCAGTGCGTGGTGGTAGCCATCGACGCAAAGCGCCGCGCGGACGGAAGCGGCTGGAACATCTATAAGCACGGCGGAAGGATCGATACCGGAATCGACGCGCTTTCCTGGGTGGAAAAGGTGTATCAGCTGGGAGCGGGAGAGATTCTTTTAACCAGTATGGACTGCGACGGTACGAAGGCCGGTTACGATATTGAACTGACAAAACGGGTGTCCGGCCTGGTCCCCATCCCGGTGATCGCCTCCGGCGGAGCGGGGGCGCCGGAGCATTTCTACGATGCGCTCACGGAGGGCGGGGCGGAAGCGGCTCTCGCGGCTTCTCTGTTCCATTATAAGGAACTTACCATCCGGGAAGTGAAGGAATATCTGAGAGGACGGGGAGTATCCGTGCGGCTGTAAAAAACCAAAGAAAAAGGAATTCAGAAAAATGGCAATGATACAGAACGACTGGCTTACGGAGATCAGCGGGGAGTTCCGCAAGCCTTACTATGCACAGCTTTTTCATTTCATCAAACAGGAGTATTCCACCCATGTGGTGTTTCCGCCGGCGGATGAGATTTTCAACGCTTTTCATTTTACTCCCTTAAGTCAGGTGAAGGTGGTGATCCTGGGGCAGGACCCTTATCACAACGTGAATCAGGCACATGGACTGAGCTTTTCCGTAAAGCCGGAGCAGAAAAACATTCCTCCGTCTCTGCAGAATATCTATCAGGAGCTTCACGATGACCTGGGCTGTTACATTCCCAATAACGGTTATCTCAAAAAGTGGGCGGATCAGGGCGTGCTGCTTTTAAACACTGTGCTCACGGTACGCGCCCATCAGGCAAATTCCCATCAGGGAAAGGGCTGGGAGCAGTTCACGGACGCGGTGATCGCCGCAGTCAACCGGCAGGACCGCCCCATTGTGTACATGCTCTGGGGACGTCCGGCACAGAGCAAGGTTCCCATGCTCACCAATCCGAAGCATCTGATCCTGACGGCTCCCCATCCGAGTCCCTTCTCCGCCTCCCGCGGCTTCTTCGGCTGCAGGCATTTCAGCAAGGCGAACGATTTCCTGAAGGCCAATGGGGTGGAGCCCATCGACTGGCAGATTGAAAATATTGAGCAGTGATATGGAAGGGAGAAAAAAGCGTGACCGCATCTGTTTCTTTCCGCGATGAAATACTGGAATATGCCTTCCGCCAGTACGGCGTGAAGCCGGAATACCTGTGGCGGACCTCTCCCGGCAACGCCGTTCTACGACGCCCGGACAACCGGAAATGGTTCGCCGTGTTGCTCCGGGTGCCGCGAAACAGGCTCGGCCTTTCCGGAGAAGAGGAGACGGACATTCTCGATGTGAAATGTGATCTGGCGCTTGCCGGAGCCCTGTGCGCGGAGGGAAAAGCGGGTGGAATTCTGCCGGGGTATCATATGAACAAGAATCACTGGATTACCATCCTGCTGGATGGAACGGTAAAAAAGGAACGGATTTTTCCGCTGCTTGAGATGAGCCGGGAGCTGGCAGGAAGCGGATCGGAAGCACTCCCTGCTGACGCCCCCTGATTACTGATACACCGACTTTACAAATCAACCTTTTCAAAACGTTTTGCGGAAATCCGATATGCCAACGGAATCAATGCGCCATAGCAGACAATCCCGGCTATTAAAATCGGCAGCTGCATCAGCAGATGCTTTGGCTTGTAACTGTCCATCCAAGCGAGTGACGGAATGTGAGCAGTGGCTTCTGTTGCTGCCATGAGAAGAACCATGGGAATTGCCGCGAGGATCAACGATTTTCCAACCTTGTAACCGTCTTTATAATATGTGGTGAGGAATACCAGATCGAATATCGCATACAAGATAAATCCCAAACCATACCATGCAGCGGTCGCGTCTAAACCTACAGGGTTGTTCGCTATATTCAAAGTATTTCGTAAAAGTGTAAACGGGATAGAGAAAAACAGCTGAAACATCTGGATGAAAACCACAAACAGGCATTTCCCCAGAACGCTTTCCCGCTTTGTTACCGGTAAAACGGCCGTGTACCAGACGTCATTTGTTTCCCGCGCGTTCAAAAACGTGAGGTAAGGTGCGAAACAGCCAAACATAAAAATAACGCTGTAAGGGTAGGCAGGTACCAGAACAAGACAGCCTAAGAAGGCAAAAACAATCGAGGTTGGATGGGCCGCAAGGGTAGTGTAAAAAAGTTTGTGTCTTTGGAAGAAAATGACTCCTTTTTGGTAAGAA
>ERZ894229.992-NODE-992-length-16094-cov-11.113_pt1 | contig 16094 bp, 12 predicted proteins | sample MGYA00380295_ERZ894229 | MGnify/ENA primary metagenome ERZ894229 (study PRJEB32331, sample SAMN06328479) | human gut metagenome | biome: human gut microbiome; feature: stool | host: Homo sapiens | collected 2014-09-17 ... | reverse complement strand
CTCTGGGCAGTAATAAACAGCATTCTGATAGAGAGTGCCTGTATAAAGCTGAAGTAACAATGACCGGGAAGGGAGCCCGTCTTCAGGAATGGATTCCTGTCTTTTCCACTGTAAATGTCCGTGACAGTACGAGGTTAAGTCAGGTTGCCCTTAACGCTATTCACAACCCCGTATGCCGTCTTCAGGTTTATGTTCAGATTGCATATTCCGCGAATCGGTGAGCGATTCAAATGTCATTTTGCATTTATTAAACAAAGTATACAAAAAAAACACATAGTTATTGTTGATACCACATAAAACATATGGTTTTATCGCCATGTTGATTTTTTTGTGATAGTAGAGAAAATCAATAAAATATTATCTTTACTTAATGCTCAGAGTTGTTTTTTGTAACGTATGGTAATGCTGCCAACTTACTGATTTAGTGTATGATGGTGATTTTAAGGTGCTTGCGTGGCTTCCATTTCCATCAGATGTCCTTCCTGCTCCGCTACTGAAGGCGTGGTGCGTAATGGCAAAAGCACTGCCGGACATCAGCGCTATCTCTGCTCTCATTGCCGTAAAACATGGCAACTACAGTTCACTTACACCGCCTCTCAGCCCGGTACGCACCAGAAAATCATTGATATGGCCATGAATGGCGTCGGATGTCGCGCCAGTGCACGCATTATGGGCGTTGGCCTCAACACGGTTTTACGTCACTTAAAAAACTCAGGCCGCAGTCGGTAACCTCGCGCATACAACCGGGCAGTGATGTGATTGTCTGCGCTGAAATGGACGAACAGTGGGGCTACGTCGGTGCTAAATCACGTCAGCGCTGGCTGTTTTACGCGTATGACAGGATACGGAGGACGGTTGTGGCGCACGTCTTCGGTGAACGCACTCTGGCCACACTGGAGCGTCTTCTGAGCCTGCTGTCGGCCTTTGAGGTCGTGGTATGGATGACGGATGGCTGGCCGCTGTATGAATCACGCCTGAAGGGAAAGCTGCACGTTATCAGCAAGCGTTACACTCAGCGCATTGAGCGACATAATCTGAGACAACATCTGGCAAGGCTGGGACGGAAGTCACTGTCGTTCTCAAAATCGGTGGAGCTGCATGACAAGGTCATCGGGCATTATCTGAACATAAAATACTATCAATAAGTTGGAGTCATTACCTGGTTTTTGATGCCAGCCATAACGTGTTTGACTACAAAGTATTACGAAAGAACTTTAATGAGCCCCTGGAATAATTCATTAAAGTAATTTACTTCGCTATCCTTTTTCCAGTTACTCACAAAGAAAAATATTCAGAAAATAATTCCCGGGCTGGCAGCCCGGGATGATTACTATTTTAATGGATTGTTAATCTTTGCATATTCAAACGGGCTGATACATTGTTCTCTGTTCGCATCCAGAAAATCTGCCCACCACTGTAGCATAAGTCGACGTTCTTCCAGATGTTCGGCTTTATGGATATACGCAGCACGTACACCATTACGCTCCTGATGGCTCATCTGGCGTTCCACAGCATCGCGGGACCACAAACCTGATTCTATTAATGCACTACATGCCATCGCCCGGAATCCATGACCACAGACATCCTGGGTTGTGTCATACCCCATAACCCTCAGGGCTTTATTTACGGTGTTTTCACTGATTGGTTTACGTGGGTCATGTGCTCCCGTAAAGATCAGACCATTTTCACCTGCCCATGTCTGAAGTTCTGTCAGTATGGCTACAGCCTGTTGGCTGAGTGGCACAAGATGTGGTGTTCGCATCTTGGAGCCCCGGTATGAAAATTTTACGCCTGGCAGAGGTTCGCGTTCGGCTGGAATAGTCCACATGGCATTGTCAATATCAATTTCAGACCAGCGGGCATATCTGAGTTCACTGGAACGAATAAAAACCAGTAAATTCAGCATAACTGCCAGTCGGGTGACAGGCTGGCCTTTATAACCGTCAATACGCGACAGAAGTTCAGGCAGGCGTGAAAGATCCAGAGCAGGGCGATGCTGGCGTTTTACCGTGGTCAATGCACCAGCCATATCCAGAGCCGGGTTATATCTGATGATGCCAGACTGTACGGCATAACGCATTACAGCAGATATTCTTTGCTGCAGACGACTGGCGATTTCATAAATTTGTTTAGCTTCTGCAGCACGAACAGGGATAAGCAGGTCCGGGGTACTGAGTGTTGTGATATCCCGGTTGCCGATAAAGGGGAAAACGTGTGTCTCGAGGCTTTTGAGTACTTTATCGCTGTGTGATTGTGCCCATTGTTTATTATTGGCATGCCAGCGTCGTGCAATATGTTCAAAAGAGAGTTGTAAATCAGGGACTACTTTTTTAGCTCTTTTCTGTTCGCAAGGGTCAACCCCCTCCGAAATCAGTTTTCGGGCCTCATCCCGTTTTGTACGAGCTTCGGAGAGAGAAACTTCCGGATACACACCAAGTGCCAGGGTTTTCTCCTTACCCAGAATACGATAACGGAGACGCCAGTAACGGGAACCATTAGGATGAACCAGCAGGAACATGCCGGCCCCGTCAGTGAGTTTATAAGCCTTGTCAGTGGGCTTTGCAGCCCGGATTTTTGCGTCAGTCAGTGCCATAGTTCAGCCTTCTGAATGCGTTAAAGAGGGTACAAATTCTGTCGAACTGGGGTATACCCGCAATTATACCCACACAATGGGGTTGATGTGGGGGGAATCTGGTTGAGTTCGGTAGAATTGATTTGGAGGCAGAACGCTTAAATTGTGGCGTTCTGAAACGAAAAACGGACCTCCGTGGAGGTCCGTTGATATGAATTTGGTGCCCGGACTCGGAATCGAACCAAGGACACGGGGATTTTCAATCCCCTGCTCTACCGACTGAGCTATCCGGGCAACGGGGCGCATTAAACCTGATTCGCCTCGTCTCGTCAATCAAATTTCTTCAATTTACTGCAGACTGCACAATCTATCATCACTTTGCCGCTATTGCACGCATTGTCAGGCAAACCAGGCGGTCCAGGCGGCGGAAAGCGGCATTGCCAGAAGGAGTGCTGGAAGCATGTTGACCACCGGGAACATTTTAATGCCACAGATGCGTAATCCGGTTGCCAGCAGCAATAAACCGCCTACGGCGCTGAAGTCTGCCATCATCGACGGTGTGGTCAGCGGTAATATCAGCGCGGCAGCCCACGCCAGCGTTAACTGGATGATCAGTAATGGGATACTAATCACCGATACCGCAATACCCAGCGAGCAGGCGAAGATCATCGCCGTAAAGAAATCAAGAAATGACTTGGCGATTAAAATACTCGGATCGCCGGTCATCCCTTCGTTCATCGCCCCGAAGATCCCGGTGCCGCTGGCGCAAAACAGGACAATAATCGCGACATAATTCTGAATAAAAGATTCATGCGCTGGCTTCTTACGTGAGTGACGAAACAGATTTTGTGCTTTGGTGACTGCTGTATTGACACCTTTCTCCAGCAAACAAATTTCGCCAATTAGAGCGCCAAGTAGCGTAGCTAAAACCATCGCTGGAAGGTTGGCACATTTCACCACCAGTAAAATACCAATCCCCAGCGATGCCAGACCAAAAATAGATGTCATGGAGACGCGGATACGTTCCGGTAAGCGTTGGCTGAGCAGTGCGCCGAGAACGCCACCCAGTAATACTGCACTAGCGTTGATAAAAGGGCCGATGACCACAAGAGTTCCTGTTAACTGTATTGTTTGATTTTCTTATTATGACCGTTTGGTGCCGTCGATGGCTTGTTTGTTCGCAAAGTCCTGGCTTGCACGCTTTAGCGAAAGGTGCCATGATTGCGCGAATTTTCTCCTCTCTGTACGGAGTTTGCCCGATGCACGCCATCTCCTTACATTCTCTCGCTTATCGCCGTTTCGCGCGAAACGTTTCCCTTTCTATGTTACTGCTCATGCGGTGAAGTTAACGCACGCTCACTGCAGGACAACAGTAAAATCAGAGCGTTTCTGCTTTTACTGATGTCTGGCGGTCGGAGCTGGTGACCAGTTTGACCCATATCTCATGGGGCAGGGTTTTCCACCTTGTCCGGTATTCTTACTTCCCCGAAACGGGTTTGCGCTTATGAAATCAATGAATATTGCCGCCAGTAGTGATCTGGTATCCCGACTTTCTTCTCATCGTCGCGTGGTGGCGTTGGGAGATACTGATTTTACGGACGTCGCGGCAGTCGTCATTACCGCTGCGGATAGTCGCAGTGGCATTCTTGCGTTGCTTAAGCGCACCGGTTTTCATCTACCGGTGTTTTTGTATTCCGAACATGCTGTTGAATTACCTGCGGGCGTTACGGCGGTAATCAACGGCAACGAGCAGCAGTGGCTGGAGCTGGAATCCGCAGCCTGTCAGTATGAAGAGAATTTGCTGCCACCGTTTTATGACACGCTGACGCAGTACGTTGAGATGGGCAACAGCACCTTTGCTTGCCCTGGACATCAACATGGTGCGTTTTTTAAAAAGCATCCTGCCGGACGCCATTTTTACGATTTCTTTGGTGAGAACGTCTTTCGCGCCGATATGTGTAACGCTGACGTAAAATTGGGCGATCTGCTTATTCATGAAGGATCGGCGAAAGATGCGCAGAAATTCGCAGCCAAAGTCTTTCATGCCGATAAAACCTATTTTGTGCTGAACGGCACATCGGCAGCGAATAAAGTGGTGACGAATGCGCTGTTAACGCGTGGCGATCTGGTGCTCTTCGACCGTAACAACCATAAGTCGAATCATCACGGCGCGCTGATTCAGGCGGGGGCGACGCCGGTCTATCTGGAAGCTTCACGTAACCCGTTTGGTTTCATTGGCGGTATTGATGCGCACTGTTTTAATGAAGAGTATCTGCGCCAGCAAATTCGCGACGTTGCGCCAGAAAAAGCCGACCTGCCGCGCCCGTTTCGCCTGGCGATTATCCAGCTGGGAACCTATGACGGCACTGTCTACAACGCCCGTCAGGTGATCGATACCGTTGGGCATCTGTGTGATTACATTCTGTTTGATTCCGCGTGGGTCGGTTATGAACAATTTATCCCGATGATGGCGGATAGCTCGCCGCTGCTATTAGAACTTAACGAAAACGATCCGGGGATCTTTGTGACTCAGTCGGTGCACAAACAGCAGGCGGGATTCTCACAGACGTCGCAGATCCATAAAAAAGATAACCATATCCGCGGACAGGCGCGTTTTTGCCCGCATAAGCGGTTGAATAACGCCTTTATGCTCCATGCTTCTACCAGCCCTTTCTATCCGCTGTTTGCTGCACTGGATGTTAACGCCAAAATTCATGAAGGGGAGAGTGGGCGTCGGCTGTGGGCTGAGTGCGTTGAGTTGGGTATTGAGTCGCGCAAGGCTATTCTTGCGCGCTGTAAGCTGTTCCGCCCGTTTATCCCGCCCGTTGTTGATGGCAAATTGTGGCAGGATTATCCGACATCTGTGTTAGCCAGCGACCGCCGTTTTTTCAGTTTTGAGCCGGGGGCGAAGTGGCACGGCTTTGAAGGATATGCCGCGGATCAGTATTTTGTTGATCCGTGCAAGCTGTTACTCACTACACCAGGTATCAATGCCGAAACCGGCGAATATAGCGACTTTGGCGTTCCGGCGACGATTCTGGCGCACTATCTGCGTGAGAACGGCATTGTGCCGGAGAAGTGCGATCTCAACTCCATTCTGTTCTTATTAACTCCGGCTGAAAGCCACGAGAAGCTGGCACAACTGGTAGAGATGTTGGCGCAGTTTGAACAGCATATTGAGGATGACTCGCCGCTGGCTGAGGTGTTGCCGAGCGTTTATAACAAATATCCGGTGCGCTATCGCGACTACACCCTGCGCCAGTTGTGTCAGGAGATGCACGATCTGTATGTCAGTTTCGACGTCAAAGACCTACAAAAAGCGATGTTCCGCCAGCAGAGTTTCCCGTCAGTGGTGATGAACCCCCAGGATGCGCATAGCGCTTATATTCGCGGTGAAGTGGAGTTGGTGCGGATTCGTGATGCCGAAGGGCGAATTGCGGCAGAAGGGGCGTTGCCTTATCCACCTGGCGTGCTTTGCGTGGTACCCGGGGAAGTCTGGGGTGGGGCGGTTCAACGTTATTTCCTTGCACTGGAAGAAGGGGTGAATTTGTTGCCGGGATTTTCGCCGGAGCTGCAAGGTGTTTATAGCGAAACCGATGCGGATGGCATGAAACGGTTGTACGGTTATGTGTTGAAGTAAGAATAAAAAAAACGGGTCACCTTCTGGCGACCCGTTTTTCTTTGCGTAATTAGTGGCTAACCGTCTGTGTGCCTGTCGGGACACGAACGTGTTTATATTTGAACATCGCCATGAACGCGAAGGCCAGAACCACGGAGTAACCAGCGAAAATCAACCATACGGTCTGCCAGTCGGTAATGCCGTTTTGGGTGTACATCTCAACAACTTTACCGCTCACGATGCCGCCGAGGATACAGCCGAAGCCGTTAGTCATCATCAGGAACATCCCTTGTGCACTGGCGCGAATTGCCGGGCTAACTTCTTTTTCGACAAACACCGAACCAGAGATGTTGAAGAAGTCGAATGCGCAACCGTAAACGATCATCGACAGTACCAGCAGTACAGTACCGAACGGAGTCGGGTCGCCGTAAGCAAACAGCGCAAAACGCAGGATCCACGCCACAATACTGATCATCATTACGTTCTTAATACCGTAGCGGCTTAAGAAGAACGGGATGGTCAGAATGAACAGGGTTTCAGAGATCTGCGAAATCGACATGATGATTGACGCATGCTGCACAATAAAGCTGCTGGCAAACATCGGATCTTTGTCGAAGCTGTGCAGGAAGGTATTACCGAACATGTTGGTAATCTGCAGTTCCGCGCCCAGCAGCATTGAGAAGATAAAGAAGATTGCCATACGCTTGTTTTTAAACAGCGCGAATGCATCGAGGCCCAGCAGGGTTGTCCAGCTCTGATTCGCTTGCTGTTTAGCAACCGGAATATGCGGCAGAGTCAGGGTAAACAGAACCAGAATGGCGGAAAGTGCTGCGCCAATATACAGCTGCATGTGGCTTAATTCGAAGCCAGACAGGCTCACCACCCACATTGCCATGATAAAGCCGATGGTGCCCCAGATACGGATTGGCGGGAAGTCAGTAACGATATCCATCCCGGCATTTTGCAGGCGATAGTAAGAGATGGTGTTGATTAACCCAAGCGTTGGCATATAAGCAAACGAGTTAATCAATATCACAAGGAACATCGCCTCCGGTGTCGTGACCTGTGCCGCCATGAACAGCGTGATAGCGCCAATGGTGTGGCAAATGGCATATACCCATTTCGCACTTAACCATTTGTCGGCCACAATCCCCAGCAGCGCAGGCATAAAGACCGCGGCGATACCCAGTGAGCTATAAACTGCGCCAATAGAAGCACCGTCAAACTTCAGGGTAACAAACATATAGGAGCCGAGGGTCGTCAGCCAACTTCCCCACAGACAGAACTGCAGAAAAGAGAGGATTTTCAGCTGCAGCTTAAGATTCATGTTAATTTCCTCACATCGTGATGCGGATGAGTGTTTGAAAAAGCACATTTGACCGTGCGAGATGATGGGATTCTATCAACTTCGCGGACTGGTTTTTTGTTACCTGTGGCAAATAATTGCAAACATTCCCAATTTGCAAAACGAAATTGTGATGTGGATAACATTTTTGCCCCTGAGCATCGTCAGGGGCGGTTAATGGAATTATCGGCGGCGGTAGGATTTTTGCGCGGTATTCACTTTATAAAGATAACGGCGAGATTCCGCAGAGGGATGGCGGGTCGTCAGCGTCTGATAAACATCGCCCGGCGTCATGGTGTTAATAATATTGGCAGCCTGAATCTTATCATTCGAAAAGACTCGCAGCACGCTGCCTGCGCCGCCGTTATAGGCGGTGATGACGGCATAACGCCGCGATGTTGGGTTATCAATTCCGCCGAGATAAACATTGTTCAGCATCGCCAGATACGCGGTGCCGGTATCAATATTGCTGGCAGGATCAAACAAGAAACTGCGGCTCGGCGTGCCGGATTTCCCCTGCGAGCGGAACACATCTTTCCCGGCAGTATGTTGTACCACCTGCATTAATCCCAGCGCATCGGAACGGCTGACCGCATACGGGTTAAAGGAAGATTCGGTCTGCATAATTGCCAGAATCAGCGACTCATCAACGCCATATTTCCGTGACGCCTGGCGGACCATGCCGAGATATTTGTGCGCACGTTTATCAAGGTGGTTCGGTACCATGTTAATGGTGACGCTGTAGATGATACGCAGCCCGTTACTGCGGCTTTGCAGACGGTTTTTCAGCAGATAATCCGCGAAGTTGCTTGCGCGACCTTCCCAGCGAATCGGCTGCCCGGTGTTGTCCACCACCTGACCGTAAAGGAAAGGTTCTTTCGAAATCGTAATATCATCAACGTCGGAATAGAGATCGACCGAACTCGGATCGTCACCCATCAGCAACGTTTTGATAATTGCCCGGCGCAAATGCGCGGCAGGTTCTGTCCCGGCGATAGTTTCGATAGTAATCGTACCGTCATCGAAGTTGATGTGGCTGCGGGTCTGATATTGATCGGTGTATTTCACGTAGTCCTTAGGACCGGCGATCACCACCTCTTTGAATCCCCAGATGTTCTCAATATTGTGGGCAAATTGCCCCATCAGAATATCAAAACCGTTGGTATCTTTGACCCAGGCTTCGTTATAGGTATCGCCTTTTTTGGTCGTCGAACAGGAGATGAGCAACGGCGCAATCAAAGCCAGCGCGAGATATTTTTTCATCATTCCGGGTGCGTGTTGTGTTTGTTTTTATGCAAGTTGCCGGAGGCGTGCTCCGGCACTGTTTTTATTTTTTATCTTCCGGCGTATAGCCCTCGATATGCACCTCTTTACCCTCGAACAGGAAGTTGACCATCTCCTGCTCCAGCAGCTTGCGGTGCTCGGCATTCATCATGTTGAGTTTCTTTTCATTAATCAGCATGGTTTGTTTGTGCTGCCACTGCGCCCAGGCTTCTTTGGAGATCTCGTTATAGATGCGTTTTCCCAGCTCGCCGGGGTACAGCTGAAAATCCTGACCTTCTGCTTCACGTTGCAGGAAAGTACAAAAAATCGTTCTGCTCATAAATCATCCTCTTTATCGACTCACGCGCTAAACCGGCGCGCCAGTGCGTAACTGCTGTAACAAACGCTCCACGGGAGCCGCCAGGCCAACTGACGGCGGTTGCGCTAAGTTATACCAGAGCGCATTGCCTTCATCCATGCAGCCGGTGAATGACGACACGGGAAGCCACATAGGCACAATATCTAAGTGGAAATGGCTGAAGGTATGCCGAAACGCGGTCAGCTGCGTCAGGTTATCAGCAGCAATCTGCCGTTGCGCCAGCCACTGCCGCAAACTTTCTTCGTCGGCAAACTGCGGGAAACAGTATAAACCGCCCCACAATCCGCTCGGCGGACGCTGCGCCAGCAATACTTCATCTTCGTGCTGTAACAGGAGAAAGTAGCCGGTGCGCTCCGGCAGCGTCTGTTTCGGTTTTTTGCCCGGATAAAGCGACCAGCTATTGTTGGCGGCGGCAATACATCCGTTTTGTAGCGGACAGAGCGAACATTTCGGTTTCGAGCGCGTACAAATCATCGCACCCAAATCCATCATCGCCTGATTAAACCGTTCCACGCCAACCGCGGGCGTCACCTGCTCGCTCAAACTCCATAATTTATTCTCGACCTCTTTTTTCCCTGGCCAGCCGCTTACAGCATAGCAGCGCGCCAGCACCCGTTTGACGTTACCGTCGAGAATCGGAAAGTGCTTACCCAGAGAAAGCGAGAGAATCGCACCTGCGGTGGAACGCCCGACGCCCGGTAACGCCGCGACTTCTTCAAAGGTTTCCGGGAATTTACCGCCGTGTAAGGTCGCCACTTGTTGTGCCGCTTTATGCAGGTTGCGCGCGCGGGCGTAATAGCCAAGCCCGGTCCACAAGTGGAGAACTTCGTCGAGCGGCGCATTGGCGAGATCGGTCACCGTCGGGAAGCGCGCCATAAAGCGTTCAAAATAGGGGATAACGGTCGCAACCTGAGTTTGTTGCAACATCACTTCTGAGAGCCATACTTTGTAGGGCGTCTTGTCAATTTGCCAGGGCAGCGTTTTTCGCCCGTATTTATCGTACCAGTCCAGAACCTGGGCTGAAAATTGCGACGCTTGCATGGTCACCGAATTCACTGTTGTTGGGTGCAAGATTGCAGCACAGCGACGGCAGGGTGTAAACCGGAACTTTCCGCAGCCACGGCCTTATCATGCTTGCATCCGGCAACTAACTTTGGATAATGCCCGTTTTCAGAACACTTTCACAAGCGACTAAATCTTTATGAAAAACGACGTCATCTCACCGGAATTTGATGAAAACGGCCGCCCACTGCGCCGTATCCGTAGTTTTGTGCGCCGCCAGGGGCGACTGACCAAAGGCCAGGAACATGCGCTGGAAAACTACTGGCCGGTGATGGGCGTTGAGTTCAGCGAAGATATGCTGGATTTCCCCGCGCTTTTTGGCCGTGAAGCGCCGGTGACGCTTGAGATTGGTTTTGGCATGGGGGCGTCGCTGGTGGCAATGGCTAAAGATCGCCCCGAGCAGGACTTCCTCGGCATTGAAGTGCATTCACCGGGCGTTGGTGCGTGCCTGGCTTCTGCGCATGAAGAAGGTTTAAGCAACCTGCGCGTGATGTGTCACGATGCGGTTGAAGTGCTGCATAAAATGATTCCTGACAATTCATTGCGCATGGTGCAGCTCTTTTTCCCTGACCCGTGGCACAAAGCGCGCCATAATAAACGCCGTATCGTTCAGGTGCCGTTTGCCGAACTGGTAAAAAGCAAACTGCAGCTGGGGGGCGTATTCCATATGGCGACCGACTGGGAACCTTATGCGGAACATATGCTTGAAGTGATGTCTTCTATTGACGGTTATAAAAACCTGTCAGAGAGCAATGATTACGTACCGCGTCCGGCATCACGTCCGGTGACGAAATTTGAACAACGTGGTCATCGTCTTGGTCACGGAGTATGGGACTTAATGTTCGAGAGGGTGAAATAATGGCAAAGAACCGTAGCCGTCGTCTGCGTAAAAAAATGCACATCGACGAATTCCAGGAATTAGGATTTTCGGTGGCATGGCGATTCCCGGAAGGTACATCGGAAGAACAGATTGATAAAACCGTTGATGATTTTATTAACGAGGTCATCGAACCGAACAAACTGGCCTTTGACGGCAGCGGTTATCTGGCCTGGGAAGGTCTGATCTGCATGCAGGAAATCGGCAAATGCACCGAAGAACATCAGGCGATTGTGCGTAAGTGGCTGGAAGAGCGCAAACTGGATGAGGTACGCACCAGCGAACTTTTCGACGTTTGGTGGGACTAAGAAAGCATACGGGCGATGACAAATGCAAAACTGCCTGATGCGCTACGCTTATCATGCCTGGAAAGATGCACGATCGAGTAGGCGGGATAAGGTGTTTACGCCGCATCCGGCATGGAAAACGCGTACTTTGTTATCAATCTGGGGCCAGCAAATGCTGGCCTGATTTTTTCTTGAGGGAAGACTATGATGCGCAAAATGCTGCTGGCGGCAGCACTTTCAGTGACGGCAATGACCGCTCACGCCGACTACCAGTGCAGCGTCACGCCGCGTGACGATGTGATTGTCAGCCCGCAAACCGTGCAGGTGAAGGGCGAAAACGGCAATCTGGTGATCACGCCAGACGGCAACGTGATGTATAACGGTAAGCAATATTCCCTGAATGCCGCCCAGCGCGAGCAGGCGAAGGATTATCAGGCTGAACTACGCAGCACGCTGCCGTGGATTGATGAAGGCGCGAAAAGCCGCGTCGAAAAAGCCCGTATTGCGCTGGATAAAATTATCGTTCAGGAGATGGGCGAAAGCAGCAAAATGCGCAGCCGTCTGACCAAACTTGATGCGCAGCTGAAAGAGCAGATGAACCGCATTATCGAAACGCGCAGCGATGGCCTGACGTTTCACTATAAAGCCATTGATCAGGTTCGCGCCGAAGGCCAGCAATTAGTGAATCAGGCAATGGGTGGAATTTTACAGGACAGCATTAATGAAATGGGCGCGAAAGCGGTGTTGAAAAGCGGCGGTAACCCATTACAGAATGTGCTGGGAAGCCTGGGGGGGCTGCAATCCTCAATCCAAACCGAGTGGAAAAAGCAGGAAAAAGATTTCCAGCAGTTTGGCAAAGATGTTTGTAGCCGCGTTGTGACTCTGGAAGATAGCCGCAAAGCCCTGGTCGGGAATTTAAAATAATCCTCTATTTTAAGACGGCATAATACTTTTTTATGCCGTTTAATTCTTCGTTTTGTTACCTGCCTCTAACTTTGTAGATCTCCAAAATATATTCACGTTGTAAATTGTTTAACGTCAAATTTCCCATACAGAGCTAAGGGATAATGCGTAGCGTTCACGTAACTGGAGGAATGAAATGGAGTTTTTCAAAAAGACGGCACTTGCCGCACTGGTTATGGGTTTTAGTGGTGCAGCATTGGCATTACCCAATATCACCATTTTAGCAACCGGCGGGACCATTGCCGGTGGTGGTGACTCCGCAACCAAATCTAACTACACAGCGGGTAAAGTTGGCGTAGAAAATCTGGTTAATGCGGTGCCGCAACTGAAGGACATTGCGAACGTTAAAGGCGAGCAGGTAGTGAATATCGGCTCCCAGGACATGAACGATAATGTCTGGCTGACACTGGCAAAAAAAATTAACACCGACTGCGATAAAACCGACGGCTTCGTCATTACCCACGGTACCGACACGATGGAAGAAACCGCTTACTTCCTTGACCTGACGGTGAAATGTGACAAACCGGTGGTGATGGTCGGTGCAATGCGCCCGTCCACGTCCATGAGCGCAGACGGTCCCTTCAATCTGTATAACGCGGTAGTCACCGCAGCTGATAAAGCCTCCGCTAATCGTGGCGTACTGGTAGTAATGAACGACACTGTTCTGGATGGCCGTGACGTCACTAAAACCAACACCACCAACGTAGCGACCTTCAAGTCCGTTAACTACGGTCCTCTGGGTTACATTCACAACGGTAAGATTGACTACCAGCGCACCCCGGCACGTAAGCACACCAGTGATACGCCGTTCGATGTCTCTAAGCTGAATGAACTGCCGAAAGTCGGCATTGTTTATAACTACGCTAACGCATCCGATCTTCCGGCTAAAGCACTGGTAGATGCGGGCTATGATGGCATCGTTAGCGCTGGTGTGGGTAATGGTAACCTGTATAAATCCGTGTTCGACACCCTGGCAACCGCCGCGAAAAACGGCACTGCAGTAGTGCGTTCTTCCCGCGTACCGACGGGTGCTACCACTCAGGATGCTGAAGTGGATGATGCGAAATACGGCTTCGTCGCCTCTGGCACGCTGAACCCGCAAAAAGCGCGCGTCCTGCTGCAGCTGGCTCTGACGCAAACCAAAGATCCGCAGCAGATCCAGCAGATCTTCAATCAGTACTAATCACCTCGCCCCGGTATCGTGCCGGGGCTTTTTCACTTCAGACTTACGTCCATTGCCAATTTTCATTACCCTAATGATAATCACCGGAATAAATTATTCCGCGTGAGGTTTTTCGGGTGAAAAAGCAATGGATTGTTGGCACGGCACTGCTTATGTTGATGACTGGTAATGCTTGGGCAGATGGCGAACCGCCAACTGAAAATATCTTAAAAGATCAATTCAAAAAGCAGTATCACGGCATTCTCAAGCTTGATGCTATCACCTTAAAAAATCTTGATGCTAAGGGTAATCAGGCCACCTGGTCAGCGGAAGGCGATGTCTCTTCCAGTGACGATCTCTATACCTGGGTCGGTCAGTTGGCAGATTACGAACTGCTCGAACAGACCTGGACGAAAGATAAACCGGTAAAATTCTCGGCGATGTTAACCAGTAAAGGAACGCCCGCGTCTGGCTGGTCGGTGAACTTTTACTCTTTTCAGGCGGCAGCCAGCGATCGTGGGCGGGTGGTCGACGATATCAAAACGAATAATAAATATCTGATCGTGAATAGCGAAGATTTCAATTATCGCTTTAGTCAGCTTGAATCTGCGTTGAATACCCAGAAGAACTCGATTCCTGCGCTGGAAAAGGAAGTGAAAGCGCTTGATAAGCAAATGGTGGCGGCGCAGAAAGCAGCGGATGCATATTGGGGAAAAGATGCAAACGGTAAGCAAATGACCCGCGAAGAAGCCTTTAAAAAAATTCACCAACAGCGTGATGAGTTTAATAAACAGAACGATAGCGAGGCGTTCGCGGTTAAATATGACAAAGAGGTTTATCAACCGGCGATTGCGGCATGTCATAAACAGAGTGAAGAGTGTTATGAAGTGCCGATTCAGCAGAAACGAGATTTCGATATCAACGAACAACGGCGACAGACTTTTCTGCAATCACAAAAACTCAGCCGTAAATTGCAGGATGACTGGGTAACGCTCGAAAAAGGGCAATATCCGTTAACGATGAAAGTTTCAGGAATAAACAGTAAAAAAGTCGCGATTTTGATGAAAATTGACGATATCAACCAAGCTAATGAACGCTGGAAAAAAGATACCGAACAACTGCGGCGCAATGGGGTGATTAAGTAAGTTTGATATAGTGCACGATTTGTAGCAGGATGCGGCGTTGACCCCGCATCCGGCAATCAACGTCTGATGCGACGCTTGCGCGTCTTATCAGACCTACAACCGTTGCCACATGTAGGCTGGATAAGGCGTTCACGCCGCATCCGGCAATACAAGTTTACTCAGCCAGAAAAAGCTCCAGCAGCGAATTTAAAAACAGCTTCCCATGTTCCGTTATCTGCCAGTAATCCGCACATTCGGTGAGATAACCCTGGGCAATCGCCTCGTCTAACTGTGGGCGAATCACATCTTCGCAAAGCCCGGTATACGCAATAAACTCCACGCGCGGCGCGGCCTCCAGCAGACGGAAGCGATTCATAAAGAACTCAAACGGCTTATCTGCGGCTTCGACATCACGCTGGCTTTCCAGATACCTTCCCTGCATAAAACCACGCGGATGACGCGTTTTGGTGGTACGCAGAATGCGCCCATCCGGGAAGGTCACTTTGCCGTGCGCGCCACAGCCAATACCGATGTAGTCGCCAAATCGCCAGTAGTTGAGATTGTGCTGGCACTGATAACCGGGTTTGGCGTAAGCGGAAGTTTCATATTGCTGATAACCCGCTGCGGTTAATAACTGATGCCCCTGTTCGAAAATATCCCACAGCGCGTCATCGTCCGGCAGCACCGGTGGTCGCGAACCAAACAGCGTATTGGGTTCGATGGTCAGTTGATACCAGGAAAGATGCGGCGGATTCAGTTCAATGGCCTGGCGTAGATCGCCAAGCGCCTCTTCCAGTGATTGATCCGGTAGTCCATGCATCAAATCAAGGTTAAAGCTACGTAACCCTAAACCGCTCGCCAGCTTTGCCGCTCGTTTCGCTTCTTGCGGGCCATGAATGCGCCCGAGTCGTTTCAGCTTTTCTTCGCTAAAACTCTGCACACCAATAGAGATGCGGTTCACACCAGCACGCTGATAATCGACAAAGCGATCCGCTTCTACCGTGCCTGGGTTCGCTTCCATAGTAATTTCTGCATCCGCTGCCAGCGGCAAACGCGCACGCACGCCGTCCAGCAGCGTTTGCATCGCCGGGCCGGAAAGCAGGCTCGGCGTACCACCGCCAATAAAGATTGTCTTTACTTCACGGCCCTGAGCGTAAGCCACATCGTTGTCCAGATCGTTAAGCAGATGCTGAACATAATCGTCGTGCGGCACTTCTCCTTTCAACGCGTGAGAGTTGAAATCGCAGTACGGGCATTTCTGCACGCACCACGGGATGTGAATGTAGAGACTCAGCGGCGGTAATTTAACCATTACGTAAAGCGTCCAGCAGCAGTTTCAATGCCTGACCACGGTGGGAAATGGCGCTCTTTTCTTCGCGGGTCAGTTCGGCGGCGGTTTTCCCTTCGGAAGGTACGAAGAAGATTGGATCATAACCAAAGC
>ERZ894229.980-NODE-980-length-16276-cov-11.0311_pt1 | contig 16276 bp, 33 predicted proteins | sample MGYA00380295_ERZ894229 | MGnify/ENA primary metagenome ERZ894229 (study PRJEB32331, sample SAMN06328479) | human gut metagenome | biome: human gut microbiome; feature: stool | host: Homo sapiens | collected 2014-09-17 ... | reverse complement strand
TGCGTGTGGCTGGGTTATTTTGTTTGCTATCATATTTACCATTACTCAGGTGATCATCAATCTGCTAACGCAAAAGTACATACTGCACCATCATCTCGTACATCAATACGCGTCACCAACGTTCGGATGGCTCGTTGCTTAGTTTCATCGGCCATATCAGATACATTGCCGGCATTTACCACGCGCACCGCTTCCTCGATTTCTGCAATATCAACTGTTGTTCGCGTGCTTTCAATCTGTTTTCTGAGAGCCGCTAAATCCGACTCGATCTTTTCAAAACGTTCGTCCAGCACTTCGGCTGGTATAGTGTCCCGCAAGTAGAGATCTAAAACTTTTGCACGCTGGCTTTCTAGCTTGCTGATCTCCCGCGCAATAGATGTGGTTTCAGGCTGCCGCTTTATTTTGTTTGCGGCATAGTCAGCAGCATATTGGCTAACCAGCTCCATGACGGAGTTTTCCAACTCCTGAGTAGGTATGTTGCGGAGAGAGCAGGAGTAACCATGCGCCTTTTTAAAACGAGTCGTTCGGGCGTTGCATCGGTAGTACCTATTCTCGTACTTTTTACCGTCGGTCTTTCTGACACTATTATAGCCCGTGATACGGCTTCCGCACTTGTCACAGTAACTTATACCAGAAAGCATGTAAGACCGCTCAAATGCAACGGCAGGCGCTCTAGTGCACAGCATCTGCTGAGCTTTGTAAAAGTCCTCTTCTGATATGATCGGCTCGTGGATTGCATCATACACTTTGCCGCCATATTTTTGCTTACCGATATAATAGACAGATTGGATGCGTCTACGGATGGTCTTATCGTAAGCGGGCACCGTGGGAAACTCACGCTTGAGTTTATTAACGATCCCGCTGATTGCCTCGTGGTGTAAAAAGTAATCGTACATCCGGCGTATCCAAGCTGCTTCGCCTAAATCAACAGTAAGCTCATCTGTTTCGGGGTGATATCGGTATCCGAACGGTACATTCCCGCCACCCATGTATAGCCCTTTTTTGACACGCTCCAGCTTTCCCATGCTCATACGCTCAGTGATGTTGTCACGCTCTAACTGCGCGAATACGGATAAGATACCAATCATCGCACGACCAAATGACGAGGTGGTGTCGAAGGCTTCCATGAGACTGATAAAGTCCACGTTGTTTTTCAAAAACACGTCCTCAATCAAATACATAGTGTGCTTTTGAGATCGTGCCAACCGGTCAAGGCGATACACGACTACCACATCAAGCTTGCCGTCCTCTATATCCTGTATCATCTCTGTCAGAGCTGGGCGCTCTAGTTTAGCACCGGAAAAGGCAGCGTCCGTGTATACATTAACCACATGGTAATCTTTGGCAGTAGCGTATGCTTCCAGTTTCTTTGTTTGCGCCTCGATGGAGTAGCCTTCTTTTTCCTGGTGTGGCGTGGATACTCGTACATACAGTCCCGCTCGTTTTTGCATTGTCATCAACTCCTATCATTGATATAATAGGCATAGCAAATAAGCCTATCTGTTTATTGCTGGCACGCCTGTCTGTGGAGGAGGGGCGTGTTTTTTTATTTATCACTTTCTAATGGTGTATCAATTGTATTTGATTCATCCATAGGAGTTTGAAAGTAGATGACAGAATAATCACTGGCGTTTTTTAATGAGTAAAGCATCGTGAATTCATATTTTTTATCTTGATACGTGAAATTCCCGATTGTGTTATAAAGATTTTTGTATTCTTCGCCAGTTTCGGCATTTTTATCATCTGGCATTTGATAAACTTTAAAAGAGTCATCGGTAAAATTAACCTTAAAATTGTCTATTTTATATCGTTCTTCCAAGACCTTTTCAACGATGACTGAGGCAGTTGCCTTATCATCGTCATTTGTTTCTTTTACTGTCGAGTTTGTTTCACTGTAATCTTTAGACTCTTTTGTACTGTCCGAGCTTCCGCAAGCTCCTAAAATAAAAATACTAGTTGCCACCAATAAAGCCAATCCTATTTTTTTCATTTCTTTCCCTCTTTTCTGATATAATTATTTTGACATTAATTATTAACCCTAGCCGGAGCGCCAACTCCGACTGGGGTATTTTTTTATAAGTCGGCACTCATTTTAAGCGCCTTACCCAAGATTCTTGCTGGATTATCAGGTGTTACAACGTAGGGGTCGTATGATTGATTGTCTGGCATTAACATCACTAAACTTCCTTGTCGTTTGACACGTTTGAGAGTAGCTTCGGTGTCGCCATTGACTAATACCGCTGCAATCTCGCCGTCCTCCACATCTGGTTGTTGTCTGATCAGGACGTAAGCTCCGTCTGGAATAGTAGGAGCCATGCTATCGCCTTTGCAATGTAGATAGAATAGTTTTCCAGTAGGTAGCGTGTCTGCCACCTCTTCCCGATAGCCTTGGATATTTTCCTCAGCTGTGATTGGATCACCGCAGGCTATGTCACCAAGAATAGGGATGGAAACCAGCTGGCTCACTCTTAGCATTCCATCAATCTGTTCTTCGGTAATTCTAGATCGCGGAACATTAAAGTAATCCGCTAAAGCTTGAATTTTATCAAGTCTTGGATATTTTTCTCCACTAAACCAACTTCTAACGGTTGCTTCTGCAAAACCAGTGTCTCGTATCACATCGGCCTGCGTTTTTCTTTTTAATTCAAGCAATTCATTTAAGTTATTTGCTAAAATTTCCCGTTGCTTTTGAGCTGTCGTTAACTGTTTCATACTACTTTATACCTCCTTTCGATGTATTAATCATATACCTAAAGTGAGGAAAAGTAAAGAAGTAAACGTAAACTTTTTTTACTTTAAGTGTTGACTTCGTACTTTTGGTGCGGTATATTATAGACACAGCAAAGGAAGCGAGGTGATACGTATGCCGGAACAACTATCCATATCTGCATGGCGAGAAGAAAAAGGTTTAACTCAAGAAGCCCTAGCTCAAAAGCTTGGCGTCAATGAAAAGACGGTAAGCGAATGGGAAAATAAAAAAGTGACTGTTAAGCCTATGCACATCTTCGCCATCGCTTATGTACTAAAAGTGGACGCAGACAGAATTCGTCCGTAATTTTTTTAATCCACACCGTACTTTAAGTACGGAACAAGGAGGTTAAACAATGAATGAACTAATCAAAGTAACAACCAACGAAAACGATGAGCAGTTAGTCAGCGGACGTGATTTACACGAATTTTTGGAAGTTGCCACTGAATATAAAAAGTGGTTCTCACGAATGAGCGAATACGGGTTTAGTGAAAATCAAGATTTTACAAGGGTGACCCAAAAATGTCATACCCCCGGAGGAGTTCAAAATATTACCGACCACGCTCTAAAACTCGACATGGCCAAAGAAATTTCCATGATCCAGCGGAGCGAAAAAGGAAAACAGGCGAGACAATATTTCATTTCAGTTGAGAAAAGATACAAGCAACAGCAATTAGATACATCTAATCTTAGTCCTGAATTGCAAATGTTCCAAGGCTTGTTCACCGCAGTAGCCAATCAGGAACTTGCAACAAAACGCCTTGAAAGCAGAGTAGATAACATCTCCGATATTGTAGCGCTGAATACAACTGACTGGAGGAAAGATAGCCAGAAATTAATTCGACGTATGGCGCAAAATCAAGGCGGTTTCAGCGCTTATCAGGACGTGAACAGTGAAATATATGAAGAAACAGAACGGCGTGCAGGAGCCAACTTAAAACAGCGTCTAACGAACAAACGTAGACGGATGGCAGACGAAGGCGCAAGCAAATCTAAACGTGACAAGTTAAATAAACTGGACGTTATCGCTGATGACAAACGCTTGCTAGAAATCTATGTCGCTGTTGTAAAAGAGTTTGCTATCAGATACGGACTAGATTTAGATGAAATAGCTTAAGGAGGACTAACCATGGCAATCATACGAGAAGACGACACAATGACGTTCGAATCCACTGACAAGCCGAATGAGTTTATCTATCGCCCAAAACGCAAGGGTGCCATCCCACTCACATGTACAGCGCTCGATCAGCACGGCAATCCGGCTAAAAAAGGCGCACGGTTTAGCGATGAGGCAATGGAGAATTTTTACCGGGTCATCGTGGAGTCGGAAAAGTGATGTACTACCTAATCGCCGGCGCCATCGTGTCACTGATTGCAGTAGTGGGAATGATTGTGGAGAGGAGGAACGGAAAATGAACGAACAAAAATTAAAAGTAGAAGTAACGGTCGCTGGCATTGATGAAGCGACAAAAAAGGCAGAGCGATATGTCGAACTATTAAAAGAAGCCAAGACGTTGGCAGACGAATTGGCTTCGGTGGAGTTTGAAATTACTTCTTCGGTTCAAAAGGAGCAGGCTAAACGTATAAGGAGGAACGGAAAATGAAAGTAACAGTTTTTGAAGGAACACCAGAGGAAATAAAAAAAGTGCTCCAGGCTATTGCGAGTAGCGAGGAGCAACCTAAAGATTTTTTCATATTCCCAGAAAAAGGAACAATCACACTTACCGATAATCGTATTGTCTGCAAGGAATGGGATGATGAAGACGGAGAACACCGAACGAGCACCGATATAACAAGAATGCAAAGCTAGTTCGGTTTGACTTGACCATCGATAAAGTATTTACCGAATGATGCATCATAGTTTTCTGTTATTTCGAAAACAAAGACTTTTTCACCAACAGAAACGTTAAGGAATTTTACCAGTTCATCAACGATTTCGTCTGGAGTTAAGTTGCTTGTCGCAATCCATAAATTGTCTTGAAGCTTTAACAATTTAGGTGCTAATTTCGACAACGTTTCTTCAAACTCAGCGCTTACTGCGTTGATTGAACAATACACAACATAGTTTTTCATATTTTTATACCTCCTTATCGGTTATTTCAGCCGACCACCGACTGATAAGGAAAGTATACCAAAGAAAGGGGAATCAAAACATGCTAGTAAAAATACTAGATAAAATCGAAGGCTTTGCGCTCGTACTGATGATCGTGCTAATCGCTAATAAAGATTTAAAATTCGCGCTGATCCTTTTAGCAATCGGTGGCATAGCGATGCTGTTGGAAACTTGGAAAATCGAGCAAACAAAAAAGACTAGTCCCGGCCGGCAAGCAAGAGACTAGTCAAAAAACAACTTGGGTCTATTTATTTGACCTTAGTTTATCAGAAAAGAGGTTAAAAAGCTATGAACCAAATCGAAAATACCATCACTAGCATGGAAGTTGCTGAGATGGTTGGAAAGCAGCACAAGGAATTATTGCGTGACATCCGGAAATACACCGGAGTTTTAACCAGCGCAAGCTTGCGCTCGTTGGATTTCTTTATTCCTGACGAGTACAACGACCAAAAGAATGAGATTCGGCCTTGTTACCGAGTCACAAAGCAAGGGTGCGAGTTGATTGGAAATAAATTGATTGGTGATAAAGGGATTGAGTTCTCTGCTCGTTATGTCAATCGATTCAACGAGATGGAAGAACATATTATCAGCCAACAGTTTGAAATTCCGACATCACCACAAGCTGCACTTCGCTTGATGTTCCAGTACCAGGAACAGACTGGGCAAAAAGTTGAAGAAGTCGAAAATCGCGTTGTGGATCTCGAAGAAAACGTCGTGCTAAGTGCCGGTGATTATGGCTACATTACTCGCCGAATCAATCAGCGTGTGGCAGAAGTTGCACGTGGTTTTGGAAAACTGAACAACAAACAACGTGGCGAACTCCATCGGGATATCAATGGCGGCGTTAAGAAAGTCACCGGTGTCAGCACGCGTACGCAGCTACGCCAGAAGCATTTTCAAGCGGTCCTAGACTATATCACTGATTGGGAGCCTTCGACGGCAACAAAAACGATAGTACGCCAGATGGCACTTGATCTAGGTGATTGCGATGAGTAGGGCGGAAGCTCTTGCCAGAGGTAAGCTGCTAGCCGATGAATGGTGGCGTCAACGATCTCCAATCATCAAAGCACAGCAAAATATCGATCGAATGAAAGCGAGGATTAATGATGACCGAAGCAAAAAAAGCACTCGCGATTGTACAAGATCCGCATATTAAAACGCGGTGGTTACTAAAAGATGGATTTACTCCTGCAGGCATCATTGTCTTTGATCTGACGGTATCTGATCAACAGGTAACTGTTTTTCAGTATAGTGATGATCCCAAGCTTTCTCAGGCGTTTGATAGCTATCAGGAATCTGCGCAGTTTGAAGCTGATGAACTAGCAGATGCGCTGATGGAAATTGCAGAAAAAATAAAGGGGGCTAAAAGATGACAGTTGAAAAAATGAATATTGTGCAAAAACTAGCCTTATTGCGCTCGAAAGTCCCTTATATCCAGAAAGAACAGAAACAATATATAAAGTTTTCTGTTGTTAGCTCTGAAACAGTTTTAAAAGAGTTTTGGGGCCATATGAATGAGCTTGGAATCATTCTCAAAACTGACATTACAGAAAAAACTGTGGATCGAATTGAAATTGGCGCAAGTAGTAAGGGCAAGAAAATCTATAGCTACTTGGTCACTCTGACACTGCGTTACACATGGATTAACGTTGATAATCAATCAGATCAATTAATCACAGAGTTCATAGGAATTTCGGATGACGAAAATTCTTCTTATGCGTTTGGCCAAGCGCTGACATACGCCGAAAAAACGTTCTTTTTGAAAGAGTTTAACATTCCGACGGATGATATGGATCCTGACACATTTCAGCAGGAAGTCCTAAAAAGAATTCCAGCAAGTGATGAACAGGTTGCTGCTGTGTATGTCCAGATGGACAAATTAGCTGCGTATACAGACCAGCGTCGAGAAGCGTTTCTGGAACAAGCAAAAATGACAAATGGCATTGGTGCAGCCAAAAAGCCAGAAGATTTTTCTGCTTTTGAGGTTGGAATGATGCTTAATACCTTGACTAAATGGGTCAATGGATACGAGAAGAAGGCGAAGAAAAACGCGGAGAAGGTGTAAGCCTCGATGAACGAAAAATATTCCGCCATTGTACGATCCCTTGAATTGCAGCGACTGACAGCGGAAATTAACGAGGAAATCAATCTCGAACGACTCAAGACCATGTATTACGGGTTTGACGGTGATCGAGAAGTAGAAATACGCTTTGTTGACCCGAGAGGGTTCAGCGCCGAACAACGTCGGTTTATCTATGCACTATTAGGCGATATATACGCCTATACAGGCGAGCCAGTCGATAGCCTTAAAGAGATATTCTGGCATCGTTTCGAGGCGCTGACGGGGCGGACAATCAGCTTAAAAGACGTGTCCAATAGCACGATGGATGATGTCGGACTTCTAGCGGATATCATACTGGACTTTATTTTTGAGTGGGATATCCCGTTTAAAAATGGCTACGAAATACTGCCGGTCAATCAGGAGTATTACTTTTACAAATGCTGCACGACTAGCAAGTGTTTTATTTGTGGCAAAAAAGCAGATATCCACCACTACGAGGCGGTTGGGATGGGCAACAACAGGAAACATCACGACCACACAAAACACACGTTTATGGCGTTGTGTAGAGAACATCACCAAGAAATCCATAATCTAGGCGGGCAGAACTTTTGTAATAAGTACCAGCTCAAGCCAATTAGCCTAAATGCTGAAACGCTAAAGAGATTGGGGGTGTAGGTTTGGGCAGGTCAAACAAGCGAAGACGGAATAAAAAATTAAGTCAAAGAAAGATAAAACAACTACTTATGCAACAAGGAGGGACAAGAATGACCGAAGAAAAAAAGATATTTCAACGGCGAATAAACGAATTGATTGGAGATATCCAAAATAAAGACGAAAGGGAAAACGTTGTGCATCTCGAACAAACGATATTTGAAAAGCAAGGGATTATCGCTAGTTCGATAGCCAAAAATGGAAACCCCAGTATAGACAGACTCCGAAGTATCATAACTGGACTTGAAAAGTATAAAAGCGAGATGAGAGACTATTCTTCTTTGACAGTCGATGAACTCAAGAAAAAAATCAAGAATTTGATTTCAAACAAAAATTATAACCCAAATGAAATTGCGACCTTAATGGGCAAAACTTCATCTTATGTGTATGTGAATTTAGCAAGAGACTCGAAACACTCTCTGTTAAATATTTATGACTTTGTAGTAGTACTCCCAGCTAAAGAAAAAAATGGAACACAAGTAGCTAAAACGGTCGAGCAGAAAACTAGTATCGGAACTAGTGCTGGAGCTATACATGTTGCCAAATTAGTTTTTGAGGGTAGCGAATACTATCTTGAAAGCACAGGAGGCGAACAGCTTATGTTTGTTAAATCACCAGATCGAGCGCAGTGGTTTGACGAAACTCCGGAAGCCAAACTCGAATTTTTGACAGGGCGCAAAAAAGTCGTCATTGAGTTTGATTAGGAGGGGTTGGATTGGCAGAAAGACGAATGTTTGCAAAAACGATTGTAGACAGCGATGCATTTCTTGATATGCCATTGTCGTCGCAAGCGCTGTATTTCCACCTGTCAATGCGAGCAGATGATGATGGTTTTATCAATAATCCTAAAAAGATTCAGCGAATGATTGGATGTGGAGATGATGACTTAAAACTATTAATGGCTAAACGATTCATTTTAGTTTTTGAAAGTGGCGTGATTGTTATTAAACACTGGAGAATGCATAACTACATTCGAGCGGATAGATACAAGCCGACTATTTACCAAGATGAGATGTCCAAATTAGAAGTAAAGGGAAATAGAGGGTACACCATGAGTGCATTACCAGAACCAGAAAAACATGATAATGCCAACGCTGAACAGCTTGGTATACCAGATGGCAACCAAGTGTCATACCAAACGGAAACCCAGGTTAGGTTAGGTAAGGATAGGTTAGGTAAGGGTAATAAAGATATTATGTCGGGAAAACCCGACTACCTTACTGCTATCAAAGAAATAATTGCGTACCTCAATCAAAAGACTGGCTCAAACTATCGTGTAACCACAAAAGCCACACAGACTAAGATCAAGACTAGATTAGCCGAGGGGTTCAGCGTTGATGATTTTAAGCGAGTAATCGACATTAAATCTGCTGAATGGCTCAACGACGCTAATATGTCAGCGTATCTCCGGCCTGAGACACTTTTTGGCACGAAGTTTGAAAGTTATAGCCAGCAAAAGGGTCCTGTGCGGCGGCAACAATTCCAGAATTACCAACAGCAACCAAAAAGAAAAGAGGAGCTGCCTGATTGGGAACGGATTGCAGCAGATAGGCAGCCAACACCAGAAGAACAGGCAGCATTACAAGCAGAACTTGATCGTAAGATGGCTGAGTTTTTGCAATCAGACAAGGAGGAAAAAACGTGATTAACAATACAGTTTTAGTCGGTAGACTGACAAAGGATCCAGAACTTAGATATACAGCCAGTGGGACGGCAGTTGCTACGTTCACTTTAGCCGTGAATCGGAGCTTTACCAATCAGAACGGAGAAAGGGAAGCAGATTTTATTAACTGCGTTATCTGGAAAAAGCCTGCTGAAACAATGGAAAAATATGCAAAAAAAGGTACACTCATCGGCATTGTTGGACGGATCCAATCGCGAAACTACGAAAATCAACAAGGACAGCGCGTCTACGTTACTGAGGTTGTCGCTGGGAATTTCCAACTCTTGGAGTCACGTCAGCAATCTGATCAAAGAGGTAATGGTAACGGCACACAACAGGATAACCACCATCAAACCAACGGAAATTATGGCGGGACTCAGGCACCGATTCCAGGCATGGACAACTACGGGAATATCGCAAGCTCTGATCCGTTTACTGGATCGAGCATTGATATCAGCGATGATGACCTACCGTTTTGATGGAGGTGAGTGAATTTGAAACGAGAAAAACACATGATACGTGCACGGATCGAGGAAATGATGGGCAACGATAATTCCTGGATGAGCGACCCTAAAAAAGTCGCGACAATCCAAGCTTACGGCAAGGCCTTGCTGGAAAAGGATGCCGACGAGCTGCCAGATACCTTTAAGGGTCGGTGGACGGATGAACAGGTCCGAGAGATGCGTAAAGCCTACGTGGACGGCGAACGAGTACTTGATATCTGCCAGCAGTACGACATCACGCAGACGACCTTTCAGCGGCACGTCAGGACACCGGAACTCGTCAAAAAGCGCCAGAAGCTTAAAGACAAGCGAAAGCAGCGGATTGAGAAAAAGATCCGTGCGGATATTTTGGCGGGAGAATCTCGGCAGTATCTGCAAGAAATATATGGTCAGCACCGTGTTCAACAAATCTCAATAGCGATGGCTAAAGAAAATGACGGGCAGCCAGTGTTTGATCGGCGCAAGTATCGTGGGGTGTCTGTTGATGCCTAGAGAGCACGAGATCTTGAGATACATTGCTGAGTACAGCAAAACCCACGGCTGGGCACCGACAGTCAGAGAGATTGGGAAAGGCGTTGGGCTCAGCTCAACATCAACTGTGTCGGGCTACCTGCATCGGATGTCGAAGAAAAAGCTGATTACGTTGCAGCCGCGGTCACCACGGGCAATTAGGCTGACGGAACTCGGAGAGAAAACAGTCGGCTAACGCTGACTTTAGCGGATGTTTTAACGGAATAAAACTTTGAAAGGAGCGGAGGGTTGTCGGCCGACACTAAAAAAGCTTTTTTACTCCTTTTTAAAAATGAAAAAAATAAATGTCTTATCGCTATTTGATGGAATTAGTTGCGGTCAAGTAGCATTACAACGAGCAGGAATAACTGTAGAAAACTACTTTGCTAGTGAGATTGATAAGAATGCTATTACGGTAACGCAAAAAAATTTTCAAAACACGATACAACTTGGAGATGTAAGTAATTGGAAAAATTGGAATCTACCTAAAATTGACTTATTAATCGGAGGTAGTCCTTGTCAAGGATTTAGTAAAGCTGGAAAAGGGTTAAATTTTGAAGACCCAAGAAGTAAGTTATTTTTCGAATACGTTGCGATTCTAAAAGAGTTAAAACCAACCTACTTTTTACTTGAAAATGTGCAGATGAAAAAAGAATGGCGAGATATTATCAGCGAGTATTTAGGTGTAGAACCTATTTTAATAAACAGTGAGCTAGTATCTGCCGGGAAACGTCCAAGAGCATACTGGACAAATATTCCTGGTGTCACTATTCCAGAAAATAGAGGGATTTTGCTTGAAAGTATTTTACAAAATGGCAGTGTTGATAGAGACAAAGCCTACTGTCTTGATGCGAATTATTTTAAGGGAACGAATGCAAGACACTATCTAACTAAAAGCAGAAGACAAATAGTTTGGCAAATACCAGAAGCAACGAAAAAAGGGTATGTCGAGGTGTCACCGGGACAGTGCGTAGACTTGACTTTCATCAAATCTAAGACGCGTAGAGGGAGATTAATGATCGAAAAAGCTAACTGCCTAACCGCTAGTAGTCAAAAATTATGCAAAGTGACAAATGGTTGGTTTAGATTGTTAACGCCTGTGGAATGCGAGCGTATACAGACACTGCCAGATGATTACACGGTGGGCATCTCCAATAGTGCGCGATATAAAGCTCTGGGGAATGGTTGGACGGTGGACGTAATTGCACATTTAATGAGTGGATTAAAGACAGATTTAGAGGAGTGAGAATGAAATGAAAGTTTTTAAAGTGACTGACGAGATCTATGTTGCTCGTGTATTGACAGGTATCCATTACATGCATTCTTGTTTAGATGACACAGCGTTAATAGACGAACATTTACCATTGGTACCAACGCTGAAAGCTATCAAAAGAGAAACGATTGATGACTACAAACACAAGGACACCGAAAGAGAGGCTGAACTATACGCTCTAATGACGAATACTATACATTCAAAAACAGTATCGTTTGGATATTTAAGGGAAGTAGCGATTAGCGCCTTTAATGCAAATGATGGGATAACTTCTTATGATTTAGCTAATTTGCTTTCACGACGCTTAATGTACACAAAAACGGGGTTATTCAGCTACCAACTTCAAGAGATCATCAATCAAACTTTTGACGTTGATAGAGTAATCGGAAGAAAAGAGTTAGATGACTTTTGTGAAGCCGTTAAAAGCGGGGCTCTTTTCCGCTAACCACCAATTTAAATGAGATCGAAAAAAAGAGGCAGCCGACCACTGGCTACCTCAACAGTGAACAGTATGCCTGTTTTCCGCCAGGCATACTCAAATTTTATCAGAAAAGTTGATTATTTACTATTTTGAGAAAAGAGGAATGGCCGATGACCGCTGACACAGTAAATACACTCCGCCAGTTGCTGTTTTTCTTGCAGCGGGTGCTGCCGGAGTACAAAGATATCTGGATGCATATTTTAAACTGGCTGGCTAACTACGGTTAAGCAGCTAAGTAAGGATTTAGTGATCATTTCCAAAATGGAAAATACCACGAGGAGGGAAAGTAATGTTATCGCAAGAAAACAGGAAAAAGATTGTCCCTAACGGGTTATACAAAAGAGAAATCGACCGAGCTATAGCGTATGCTAATGACCCATATTGGTGTACAAATTGGACGTTCGTGCCGGTGATTAATGATGACGAGGTGGTAATGATTGATAGTTATTACCAAAGTTACCAAAACAGCGTCCGTTACTATCTAGACGATGATAACATTGATGATTTTGAACTGATTCTGAATTTTGACGATGTGCGAAAGGTTAGACCTGCTGAGCATGAGCAATACGCCGACGAAGACCGTTACTGTGTTGCGTGCGATTCAGGTGGAAGAACATATCCAAAGTACTTTGTTAAAAAAGATGCTATGCCAGTGAAAGAACGCCAAATCGAATGGCTAGACCGGCGGATTGATGGTTTGAAAGCAAGTCTTAAACATTTAGAAGAAGAAAAAGCTCGGATAATCGATGAGGAGGACCAAAAATGAAAATAAGCGAAGCAATTGACCAATTAGAGGTCGGCGAAACAGTTTGGGTGAAAGCAACGGTCGACAGGATTAATAACGAAGGGAAATATATCAGGGCAATGCCCAACACCTCGTCCGTCTATTTAGACGGGCATGATGAAATCTCCCTCACCGAACCGCAAGACAATAAGGTGGAAGTGCCTGATTTTGTGGCAGAGTGGTACGAATCACATAAAGATGACTTGGAAGATGCCATTAGTGGCCAAATAGACCACGGACACGATATTGTGCTCGATACAAGAAAAACCTTCGATATATGGTTTTTTGACGAAAGCGACTGTCCTATCGAAACCCTCATCCGCATGAAAGACGGCTACACCGTCAAGCCTAAGCGGTGGGTGGTTAGGCAGGGTGGCAGTGAGGTTTGGTACCTCCAATGTTTCAGAAATAGTTTGGATGGAGATATTGTTAAACAGTGGTGCAGTCACGAGGGCTGCATTAAATTCACCGACAAATCCAAAGCCGAGGCGGTAGCTACGCTGGTTGAGGGAAGTGTGGAGGAAGTATGAAACGGAAAATCATAGCAGTAATTAACGACCAAACAGGAAGTACTCACGCCCTACTTGATGGATATCAAAGTTACTTGCCGTTTAATGGAATATTGTCTGAGTACATCGAGGAGACTAGCAGATATGGAGAAATCGGTGAATACTCAATGATTAAGTTAGATTATTTTGGTTTTACGCAGTATGTCTCGACCGAAAAATATTCGTTGGTTTATGAGGAGGTAGCGGAATGATATTACACGCTGTGTTCTATCTTTTGGAAAATCATACAGAATGGCGATTTTACGGGGCTTTCACTACTAGAGAAATGGCGAAAGATTTAGAAGCTCATATTGTAAGGAGTTACGCTAAACCATACCGAGATATAGTAGACACTAAAATTGTTAAGTTTGAGGAGGCAATGGGATGAATGAACACTGGTGCGGCGAATGCCCAACCTGCGGAAACGATATGTATTGTGATGAAGACGGTAGCAATGCTACGTGTTATGTATGTTTGGGTAATCTGGAGGAGGTAGCGGAATGAAACCCAAAGAGTTCATGAATCAAAAAGTGTATTACGAATCAGACATCAGACTAAGAGGCTGGCAGCTAGTTAAATACATGGAATGTTACACGAACGGTGTTTCAAATTCTCTATGGCGGAATAGTTCGGGAAAAGAAGTAAGATTACTTGTTTATTGAGGAGGTAGCGGAATGAATGCAGACCGAGTGATAAGCAAAATCAATCATGACATGAATGCTTTTAACGAAAGCGGCGGTCGTGAGGATAAGGCTTGTGCGGAAGGATTGAGAAGGGCTAGAACGTATGTCCAACAAGAAGTCCTCAAAAGGAAAATACTTACTCACGATCAGCAGGTCGTGTTGGAGTGGTTGAAGAAAAAGTCACTGCTAACCGATATAGAACCTATTGAATTAATTTGGCGCCTTAGAGTTAACTCAACTAAAGAAGGTTATCGAGATATGCCGGTTTATAAGAGCTACAGATATATGACTAAAGTCGGACAATTCCAAGTCCTCGCTGCGTTTGCGGAATGGGGATTATCAAAGGAGGAATCAGCATGTTAAACATGCAAGTCTTGGACTATCGCATCACAAGCGACAGCAACCAAGTAATCGTGACTAAAGTCCGCCGCAATGATGCCGGGGAAATCTCAATGATTACCAACAAAGCAAAAGCTGAGGCGGTCGCTACACTAGTCGATGGAGAGGTGGAGGAAGTATGAAAAGTTATGAGTTGACCTGTGTCGCCGAAGACGGCGGAATCGGAACGATGATTTTGGAAACCGAGACCAAAATGGAAGCTATCGAAGAAATGGAATCATACTCTGGTGTCAAATATGTAATTGGCGTCAAAGATATCGAGAAGGCCAAAGCACAGACTGAGCCTCCCTCTCTCCCCGACGATCAGCAGGCCGTGCTGGACTGGCTGATAAACAAAAGTACAATCACCGACATTGAGCCGATGGAACTGCTTTGGAGACTCAGGGTTAATTCTATAAAGCCGGGCTATCGTGATTTGCCTGTTTACAAAAGTTACCGATACATGACTAAGGCTGCTCAACATAAAGTCCTCGCCGCATTTGCCGAGTGGGGGCTGAGTCAGCTAAGCGACGATTAAAAGGACAGGAGATATAACAATGCAACTACAAGTAAAAAGATTGACACCAACAGCCATTCTGCCGGTAAAAGCACATCCGACTGATGCAGGATTTGATATTTTTGCGGACAAGGATATCACGATTAATGCAGGCGAGACGGTCACGGTGTCGACTGGGCTGTCTATCGCTATCCCAGAAGGCTATTACGGACGATTGAAGGGCAGAAGCGGGCTGACTGCTAAAACGATGCTACGGGTGCAAGAAGGCACGATAGACGCAAGCTATCGGGGCGAGGTTAAGGTGATATGTGACTTGCGAGCTTTGACCGCACACAAAGAGCCGGGGCGTTGGACAGTGATTATGCGTAGCGGTGGCTATTCCATCAAAAAAGGCGAACGTATTGCCCAACTAATCATCCAACCACTCCCAACTGTGGAAATCGAGGAAGTTGACGAGCTAGACGATACAGACCGTGGCGAGGGTGGATTTGGGAGTACGGGGGCATGACTGACATCATAGCAGGCTTGCTGATTACGCTAGTAGTCGCAATGCCGACAGTTAAAATTAGAGATCACACTGGTATTGTGCGGCTGGAAATTAAGGGGCCGGTTGACATAATTACCGGGAAAATTGACGAATGGGTTGAGTAAATTTGGGGAGGGCAAGTGATTGGCAGAGTTAAGCAAAGCAAAATTGGCAAGTTTGGAAGAGGACTTCCGCAGTTATCATAAAATCCCAAAGCTGATTGCAGAAGCGCTCCTGGCAAACGAGTGGAAGCCGGAAGATGCCAACGCATGGATCAGAGGGACGACTGGACACACCGAAAAGGCATTGACTGATCTGATCAAGCGAGAGGATAACAAAAGCTATTTGTATTACTCAAAGCTTTACAGTGATATCAGTGCAGCCTACAACAACCTGACTGCTGATCTGCAGGGGATCGTCGACGATTATTTGTGGGGCAAGTCAAACTATCTTGGATGGGTAGAGATCGGCAGAGATACGCACTGCTCGACTGCCGGAATTTATAAAAAGCGATACAAGATTTTAGAGACCTTGGCCGTCGAAAGAGGGATGTTATCAAAAGTAGAATAAAACCGGTATCTTTCTACCGTGTCAAGGTGCTAAAATGATAGAGTAGGATTTTGGATGAGGCGACCACAAAAAAACATTGACAGGTTTTCTCCTAAAATTGACATAACTGCGCTTCATCCAATTCCTAGTGCGGCGGCAATAAATAAATGAAAAAGGAAGTGAGAAATACACTCCTCGCTGATCATTTCTTTAAAACGTTGTCGCC
>ERZ894229.974-NODE-974-length-16406-cov-12.8569_pt1 | contig 16406 bp, 16 predicted proteins | sample MGYA00380295_ERZ894229 | MGnify/ENA primary metagenome ERZ894229 (study PRJEB32331, sample SAMN06328479) | human gut metagenome | biome: human gut microbiome; feature: stool | host: Homo sapiens | collected 2014-09-17 ... | reverse complement strand
GAAGAACCTGGGGATAAGCCGCTCCTTCCTCGTTATTTTCCAGCAGAATCTGTCCTCTTCTGAGCAGACCGTATTTTCCGCTATATACTGTCTTACTGTTTCTTCCGCATTCTTATAATCATTCATCCTGATCAACGAATAGATCAGGGCGGCTGCCGCCAACGGATTGTCCTTCTCCTGCGCTTCCCAGTCCTCGCAGTATTTCCTTGCCTCTTCCTCCCTGCCCTGGTTTCCCAGCGCAGACGCCAGCATAAAACGGATATCCGAAGGGTATTCTTCCTTCCACTCAAAAATTTTCAAAAGTTTCCGACAGACTTCTTCCAGCCGGGGATACATCTGCCTCATATCGAGTTCGTCCAGATAATCTTCCAGCCATCCCCGCACATCATGCCGGTAATCTGTCTCATCGTCCAGAAGTTCCAATTCCTTGCCGAAATCCGGATTGCTCTCCCGCTCATTTTCAATAATCCGGATTAAAACATCAAAACAATCGTTCCAATCGTTTGCATTCGTTTCTCCAACAGCCATACCCTGATAACATTTCTCCATAAGCTGATCGTATTTTTTCCATTGTCTGTTCATGTTTTTTCTCCTCGCTATTGCTTTTTATTCTTCACCCACGGGATTATCATATACTCTTCTTCCATATAATCATAGACGCCCCATCCAATTCCTCCCATATCCCCTATTATATTCTTAAGCCTGTCTCCCCATTTCAGAAATAGCCTTTCATCCTCTGCCGCTGCTGCCGCCACATCATGAAAGGCACTGCAAACAGCATTATAAAACGCCTCGTCGATATCCCCAAACATATTGGTAAACTCTGTCCCGCACTCAGCGAAATACAGCTTCAGTTCTAACACCAGTTCATCATTCCGGCATATCTTTTTAAAATCTGATACGACACTTTTCGCCATCCGCAGCGAAAATCCGGCACGCATAAGGTTATCAGGGAAGAAAATGTTATACAGTCTCTCCTCATACTGCTCCAGCAGCTTCTGTGCATACGCTTCGTCCAATAACCTGAGATTTATCATCTGTTCCGCGGCTTCGTTGGATTTATACAATTCACAAAGCAGACGTTCCAGCTCTTTATATTCCAGCCCCTCCAGCCGCTTTTTCAACGCAGAAATCGTCAGTTCTTTTTTCTTAGCACTCATATCAGTCCCCTACCCTTTCTTAACACAATTACTCCAGCACCAGCGCCGGATGGAAATTCAGATAGTCTCCCGACACCAGCATATACTCCACGCCATGAAAGCTCCCCCGGATGCTGTCCCCGAACCGCCTTTCCCCATGGCAATGGGAATAGACCACCGCCTTCACGCCGTACTCCTCCGCAATCCGGGTAAAAGGCGAAGTTTTCTCCAGAATATTCGTGGGCGGATAATGCAGAAACATGACGAACTTCCGGTATCCGACCTGCTCCGCCTTCTGAAAGGACTCCCGAAGCCGGGCCATCTCTCTGTCCACCAGCTTCTTCGCCTGCTCCTCCCTTTCCTCATCCCATCCCATGATCCGGCCCCTGCCGTCCAGATAAAAGGGGCCTTCGAAGGTGTAGCCCTTCGTTCCGACCAGCGCATAATCCTCATAAGCGGCAAAATTATTCTGCAGGAAAAACAGCCTGCCCTGAAATTCCTCATTCAGCCGTTCCGTCTTCTTTGCGTCCCAGAACATATCATGATTTCCCCGCAGCAGGATCTTACAGCCGGGCAGCCGTTCAATAAAGGCCAGATCCTCCCGGCACTCCGAAAGCTTTCTGCCCCAGGAGTGGTCGCCGGTGAGCACCAGCGTGTCCTGCGGCTTTACGATCTGATTCACATATTTTTCTATTTTGCGCTCATGATGTTTCCAGACCCTGCCGAAGGCGTCCATGGGCTTGTTGGTCTGGAAGCTCAGGTGCAGGTCGCCCAATGCGTATAGGGACATGATGGGGCCTCCTTTGTATCAGTGAATTTTATCCTGATGATCCCTCTTCATTCTTTCTTAAAGTTCCCTGTACTGTTCGTCAGATGTCAAAAATGTCTCAATCTGTCTTAAAGTTTCTTCCTCTTTTATCTCACTTTTCTGCATTTGCTTTACAGTGCACTCCCAAATAACAAGAATACGAATATGTTCCCGATTTAATTCTTCTTTAACTACTAAATCTCTTTCCACATTAACCTGAAATTTCTTTGACCAGAAATCTATTCTTGTTTTCGGTGTATATGCGAACCGACAATTCATATGTCGATGCCAGAAACAACCATGTACAAATATTGCCGTATTATATTTTGACAGGAACATATCCGGATGACCATAAACAGAAGCATCGTTCTTTCGATATCTATAACCATCTGCATACAACAATTTTCGAATATAAAGCTCCGGCTTTGTATCCTTACTCCTGATTGCAGACATATTTCTGCTTCTCTGCTCTTTGCTTACAATATCAGACATTTATTTACCTTCTTTTTCTTTCAGATAATTTACAAATTTGGAAATAGTCCATATACGATCCTGTCTGTCTCTTGGATAGGTAGAAATATATGCCTTAGGGACCACCAACACAACCTGTTCAGCAGCCATTTCATCCATCTGTCTTGCGGATATTCCCTGCTGAAGGGTGCATAAATACTTTACTCCATCTTTTAATCGGTCAGCTTCATTCAGAATCTGTCGCCATCTGTCCTTGCATGTAGTTTTTGCTGCCAGCATAGTAATTTTGTCAATTGGAAACATACTGTCATGGTAAGCCTCCTGTGACGGGAAAAGGAAATCAGGCCTCTTATTCCCTTCTGTTACTGCCTGCGCCGTATAATGAATTCTATTTTCATCGAATATGGCTGCCAGATGATGTTCAAGACTCTTCCCCGCCCGACTTTTTCTCCTGTTAAGCACCTGATTCGCAAGTGCAACAAATTCATCAACTGAGCCGAATCCTTTTGCTACAATATTTCCATATCTTACACGTTCAAACTCTCTGAAAAGTTTATATTCTTCTTCTGTCCAATCTATCAGGACTTTGTCCGGGTTGGAACGCACCAATTCTCTTTCCGCAAAAACATCATATGATATCATTCTTGCTGCGAAAGACATTTCCTCAGAACTTGGGAAGCCGAATGCAAGACTGTTAATGAAAGAATCTATTGCCTGCTGTTCTCTCAGCGAAGCATCTACATTGCTCAATTCTATAAGCCTGTTTGTTTCTGCCGGCGTTAAGCCAAAATTGTCCAGATATTCATTAATCTCCTCTTCCGTGTTAAAAATATATCCATCATAGTCTTCAGAGGTGTTTTTAATCAGGACAAACAATGCACCAGTATATTCAGGTCCCATGAAGGGAAATCCTCTGGTAAATCTTGTCAGTCTTAATTCATTTTTACTTTGATACCATGTGAAACAGGCATCCGTAATGAAATCTTCCTGCCATTTTATTTTTATTTCCCGCTTGGCTATATGCTGTTTGAGCTCTTCCTCTGAAAAAAGCATTTTTCCGGCTGATTTCGAAATCAGGAAACCTGACTGATGTCCGCCAGTTTCCCCACTGTCATTAGGCGATAACAGTTTACAAAACGTTTCTTTTCCTGTCATTGTTTTTTCTATTGCATAGGATACAATTTTCATTGTTTTTCTCTCCTGTCAAGCTCTGCAACTTTTCTTACAATCAGCCCTGCCACATCAGTCATCAGCGGTACAACAACCGAATTACCGAACTGTTTGTATGCCTGAGTATCAGATACTACAATTTTGAATGTATCAGGAAACCCCTGTATTCTTGCGCATTCCCTGGGTGTCAGTCTTCTGGGATTTTTTCCTTCCTGCGCGATCAATATTTCTGATCCATCTTTGTAATATCTGGCACTTAATGTTCTTGCCACTCCATCCGGATCTGCAATACCGAATCCAAAGCCATTTCCTGCCGCCTTATGCTTTTCCGCATAATTTTGCAGATACCCCCATAACTTATCTGAAAGAGTATACTTCTCATCCGGATTCTCTTCCAGTATGTCTTTTATAAGCGGTTTTGGTTTCACAGGAGTTATATCAAATTCAAACCTGATATCCTTCCCATATCTTTTACGGTCAAACCCCACTATCAATATACGTTCTCTGTGTTGAGGAACATAATACTGTCCATCCAAAACCGCATGAAAAATTTCATAATCCAGTTCATCCAGAGACTCCATTATAACTCTGAATGTATTCCCATGGTCATGACTCTTCAAATTTTTAACATTTTCAAGCATAAAGGCCTTTGGTCTTTTGACTTTCAAAATTCTGCATACGTCAAAAAACAGCGTTCCCTGGGTCTTGTCTTCAAAACCTGTTTCACGTCCCAAACTCTGCTTTTTTGAAACCCCTGCTATGCTGAAAGGCTGACACGGGAAGCCGGCAACAAGAATATCATGATTTGGAATAATTCTTGCGTCTACTTTAGTTATATCCCCATCCGGCTGTTCTCCAAAATTGGCAAAATACGTCTGTTGGCTGTATTTATTCCATTCATTGGAATAAACACAGTCCCCTCCATTATTTTCAAATGCCAGTCTCATTCCACCGATTCCCGCAAATAGATCGATAAATGTGAAAGCCGCCTTTTTTGTAGAGGGATGAGACTGATTACTTAACATTTGCATTATTGATCTGATAATTGTATCCTGAACGGATTGACCCGTTTTATCTGCATATTCTGAAAGAGCCTCAAAAAGGCTGTCTTCCAGGCGAATATGTATCTGTTTTGCCACCTTATAACTACCTCCAAGTTTTTATGACTGTATTCAACTGTATTTTAACACATATGAACTTTCACATCAATGCTCTGGGAAATATATGGTATAAAATGTTTCCCAGACTCCATTTTATTAAAAAATCTTCCAGAAGCATTGCAATTATCAATGATTCTGGAAGAATCTTCTTCTGGTTTTCCGGCCTCTGCAGCTTCATTAACACAAATTTTCGTTGCCCCCGTTTAGGGACATAACACTTTTTTACATACTAAACCACCAGATCTCATAGCCCTGCCGCCATGCGGAATCGTAGATCGGCTTCATGTTCTTCTGCAGGATGTAAACGAACTCCTCCCTTGTGTTTCCCGGCCGGTACAGTTCCCGCTGGGCCCAAATGGAATGGAGGTTATCCCGATAACAGCCTTCATACAGCTTTCGGATACGAGAATTGCTTTGAATCATCTCATACAGCATGAACTGATTTTCCGCAAACCTGACGAAATATGGATCCCATTTGGGCAGATGACTGCTTTTTGAAGCATTCAGGGAGGAATCCATGGGCATCAGATTCCACAGCTCATCATTCATCACGAAGGACCATGGCACAAAATGGTCCACGTCATAGGCTTTGGTCTGCAATGGCCTGCAGGTGAACACATCAGGAACCGGTCTTATCTCCAGAACACCCTCCCAGAGCTTCCGCACATGTCCCAGTTTTCTCATCTTCTCGTCCAAAGGGGCCAGTTTATAAACAAGCCCCGGCACCTCCGGATTGTTCGTCTGAAGCCACTTCACCTTTTCATATTGGATCCAGCCCAGAATGGGAACCATATTGTCCTGAATCATCTTCATCCACTCCGGATCAAACCGCAGCTCCCGTTTCAGCCCGCTGCTCGTTCCCAGCGTATAGGGAAGGGGCTTTTCCAAGCGGTTAATCCGTTCAATGTATTCCACCATCCGCGCAACGCTGTTCCACGCGGATCCGGGATTTTCTTTGAAAAAACCCGCCAACGCCCGGTATGGGACCATATTGGTCAGCTGTTCTTTATGGACTTTCAGTTCTTTATCGTGTTCATGAATGGCATTCTTTATTTCCGTTTTCGAGGCGCTGGCAGAAAGACCGCTTATCTTTGACAGGCATTCCACTGCTCTTTCTAACCCGTCACGCACCTCTCCTCCCTGTATACCGCTTAAATGGATATGAAATTCCCGAACCGGATACCAGGCATTAGCAATCATTTCATCTATGACCGCGCCAAAGGTAGTCTCCTCCACTCCTTCCGAGATCAGCCATACCAGAGCCTCCAGCCAGAAAAATTTGTAACAGTAAGAGGGATCCTTCAGCATCCGAAAAAAGCCCTTGATATCCAGCGTATTATTATATTCTCCGTTGATTCTCAGCATATAGCCGATTTTTGAAGAATCGTATTCAGCCATCTTTCCTCTCCCCTTCCGGGACGAATATCCCCGGTGATCCACATCTCCTGAATGACAAGTTCAGAAAAACATCCGGCGAATTCTGCAAAATCCATTTCTGTAAAATCCGTAAAATATCTCCCGTTTCGTTCTCCCTCAAAGCTTCCATATTTGAAGGAAGCATAAATCATTCCATTTTTCCGCAATGCAGCAGCCATCCTGTAAAAGACATCAGTCAACTCCGATCTGGACAGATGAAGGATGGAAGCGCAGGCCCATATTCCGTCGTAGGAATCCACTGTATCCAGTTCCTGAAAAAGCATCTGCCGGACCGGTATTCCGGTATACTCTCCTGCGATTCGGCACATCTCTGAGGAACCATCGACGGCATCCACCTGAAAACCGCGATTCAGGAAATATCTGGTATCCCGTCCGGAGCCACAGCCGAAATCCAGAATTCGGGCAGACTGCGGCATATGAGACAGGAAATGATCCTGGATGGAGCGGAAATCAAGGGCCTGGGTAGCAGATGTGTAGGACTGGGCGTTTTTGTTGTAGTAAGTTATAGTCTTATACATATTATTTTATAACCACAGTATATTTCTTTCGAAGCCTATTGGAAAGCTCCATATCGGTATAATCAACCACTTTATCCTTCATCAGCCGTCCAAGCACAATCCCCGGATCCCTGTCTATGGAAGCTGCAAAATCCCGAATCGTCTTTTCATCAAAAGTCTTGTTTTCCTGAAGAAATCTTTCATATTTTTCCTGAGGGATCAAACATCTCTGTGCATATTGATCCGCCTCGTCTTCTGAATGGTTTTGATTGGTTCCGAATGTAACGCCATAATCTCCATTCATAATATGACCAATTTCATGAAATAGCGTAAACCAAAAAGTATCCGCATAATGTCTTCTGTCATTCACCATCAGCATGACCTTTCCATCTACCTTCTTCGTCGCCCCGTTAATTCCTGAAGTCTTCAGATTGGGAAGCACAATCAGAACAACTCCTGCATTGGCAAAAGCTTCTCGCAGCATTGGAAGAAAATTCTCATGATTATGAGTCTGGGTTAAAGCAAATTCAACGCTGGCTTCAAATTTTTTCTTATTGAATTTAGGCGCTTCTGTTTTCAATGTACGGTTAATTGCAATCTGCACCATTGCATTAGCATTCACAATGTCGGATTCACTGAGATTTTCCGTATAGCTTCTGAAGCTTACAGCTAAATCTGCCCTCTTTAATACTGTCAGCGATGAAACCGAAAGGAATTCTCTGACCTGCTTAATTTGTTCATCAATTTTTCGCGGAATATCCGGAAGTCCAAAATGTTCCCTAAAATATTTATAATCCAAAAGCTTAAATACTTCTCTTTCCCGCTTCAATTCTTCTTCAGAAAGAAATTCCGCAATTGTCTCATCATAAGCCTGCTGAATTCTCAGCCAATAGGCAACTGTTGTTCCAAGCATTCTGGAAAGCTTTGTTGCAATATCAATGGATAGATTTTGATCTCCATTCATTAAAACGCATAAATTTTTAGGTGTAGTTCCAAGCCTCTTCGCAAAATCTTCCTGAGTCAAACCACTTTCTTCCACAATTTCCTTAATATAATATCCTGGATGAAATGCAATTTTATCATGATATTCAACATAGCTACTCATAATGTGCACTCACCTCCGTAATCTCCACTATTTTGACAATTTCTGCAATCTGATCTATATAACAGGGAACAAATCTTTCCCCTTCATCATTTAAAGGGCACAAAATAATTCTCCACTTATCCCGTCTCCCCTTCACATCTATCGCAAACGAACCTTTCATTTTACCCTGCAGATTATGAAAATGAAATTGCGGCATAACGATGATATCTTTTATCACTTCTGCCTGTTCAATGGCATTTATTCTACCAAGCAAGCTGACTGCCAGCTGTTTGTCCCCACCAAATAATTTTACCGCATCTTTTATATTAGTACACTGCTGCTTAATTTTATTGTTCGCATAAATAATTTCCAACTTCCCCTTCTATCCCTCCCAATCATATTACCTATTAGGTAATTTTATTATAATTTTCTGCAAGTATCCTGTCAACACTTCCACTTATAATTTCTTTGCTATATATGAGAAGCGCCCCACCATCGGCAGGACGCTTCTTTATCTTTATTCCTCTATCCTTTTATCCCCGTCCTTCCCCTCCCAGACTTCTCTTCATTCTTCCCCCGCCACTCCTTCACAATAAACCGCAATCGCCTCCCCCGCGAACACAGCCGTTCCCTCTCCGCAGGCCCGGTCGATATTCACCGTAAAATCTCCGCCGTCTGCGTACATTTTTCCCAGTCCGGACAGAATTTCCGGCGTACACTGATAATAATGCTCCGTGATGTAATTCTGCAGCTGTTTTACCAGATCCTGCACCGAGGGCGCTTTTGCGGACAGCCCCTGGCTCTTCTGCTTCCCAATCTCCTCCAGAATGAGCATCAGTCCCGCGGCGACGGCCTTTTCCGCCTCCCCGTTTCTGCCCCTGCTTTTCTCTTTGAATTCCTGCCAGGCAGCGGTCTGGCCCCACTGCTTTCGGGCCTGTTCGGCGTATTCATCCAGCCTGCTCGTATCAAACGCTTTAAAATCCATATTTTTCACTCCTGTCAGTTGTATTCCACGGGCAAACAGGATCAGGTTTTCCAGATGCTCCTTCTTCAGCTGCAGCATGGTGATCTGCTGCTCCAGGGCCCTGTTTCTGTCAAAATCGGGAGCGTGAATAATCTGGCTGATCTGCTTTAAGGGAAACTCCAGTTCGCGGAACAGAAGGATCTGCTGGAGGGTTTCCAGCGTTGCATCGTCGTACAGCCGATAGCCGGACTCCGTATATCCGGCAGGATGCAGAAGTCCGATTCTGTCATAATACTGCAGGGTGCGTACGCTCACGCCTGTCAGCCTGCTCACTTCCTTCACCGTCATCATTGGCGTTTTCTCCTTCCGTGTGAATACAGCATAAACTATGACGTAAGGTCGGAGTCAATCTGTTTTTTTGAAAAATTTCTTCCGGCTGCAAATTTTCCCTTCACAGCTCCGTATACTTTTCCTTATGATCTCTTGCCTTTTCCACCGGATATTTTTCCGCGTTTTTCCGGATCTTTTCCTGAATGATTTCATCCAGATCCATGCCGCAGGTATCCGCCATCATGATGCCGTAGATCAGCACATCGGCCAGTTCCTCCCGCATGTTTTCCATTTTCTCCTCACACCACACGTCGTCCCGGCTCCACTGGAAGACCTCCAGGAGTTCTGCGGCTTCCAGGCTGATGGAGATGGCCAGATCCTTCGGGGTGTGGAACTGCTTCCAGTTCCGTTCGTCTCTGAATTTTATTACCTGATCGATGGTTTCCTGTTTCATAAACGTTTCCTTTCTCAAACGGCTCCCCGTTTTCTTATTATCTATCTGATATCAGAGCATTCATCACCTCATCAAACACCAGATAATTTCTCATATCATCCGGCCTGCAGTACACCGCGAAATGCACCTTTGCAAACACGCCGTAAAATTCCGGCAGCACCTCCGCCCAGGCGCGGGCGGCAGTTTCCGGCGGATTGCGGAAGGCGCCGCAGCCAAACGCGCCCAGGATCAGAATATCCTCCCGGTTTTGGGCGGCCACGGAAAGGATGCGGCGGACACGCTGCTTCAGGAGCTTCAGAAGCGCCTCCGGCGTTATCCGCACCGGCCTGGACGGGCCGGGATTCATGGCGTTGGAGGGACGCTCCCGCAGGTTGGGAGCGGCACAGCTGATCACGTCCAGCCTGCACCAGCATTTTTCCTCCATGCGCTCAGGCGCATCGTCATCCGTCTTGATCACCAGAATGTCCGGCGTATAGATGCAGGCGTCTGTATAAAGAGCGTCATGGCGCTGTCTGTGAAAATCATAATAGGACTTCTTCAGCTCCGGCGTATTCAGGCAGGGATACAGGGTGGACAGACGGCAGAGGGATTCCTCCTGTGCGCTGCTTCCCTTCGTCACCCCGCCGCCCGGATTGGTGGCGGAGGCAAAGTTGAGGACGGCCACTCTTTTTTCCGGATTCCGTCTCTTTTCCCTCATGGCCGCTTCAAAGGAACGGAAGGCGGTCACCTCCACCTGCGTCCTCTCGTACCGTTTCGGGGAAACGGCGCGCTCCGCTTCTTCACCGCGGGAAGCGCCTCCATCCGACAGACCGGAAGCCGGGTAAAATACCGTGCGCTTCTTCGTCTCTTCCACCGCATCCTGCAGCGTCCCATCCTGCCGGATCCAGGCCATGGTATCCTCGAATACTGCGATATTCCGTTCCTTCCTGTTTTCCCTCATATGCTCCACACCCTTTCCGGCTCACTTCCGGTCCTGCCGCCGGTCATTCCTCCCGCAGCAGCCACCGGAACGCCTTTTCCATCCTTCCTTCCGGGTCGGCAAAATGATTCCCCGGATTGTATTCGAAGAAAACCCGCTCTCCCACAGCGTCGCAAAGCTCCCCGCGCAGAAGCTTCACCGCTTCCAGCGTGCAGTCCTCCACCCGGGCCATGCGGCAGTTTCCGGTTTTCCTTTCCCTGTCGCCCAGAGAAAAGTAGGCCCGCTTCAGCTGCCTGGAGGGCCTGTGCGCCCGCATGAAGGCAAGAAAACCATCGTACCAGAGGGAGCCGGAAATGCTGGCGATCCGGTCGAAAAGATCCGTCCGGTACGCCGCATATACGGAAAAAAGCCCGGCAAGAGACACGCCTGCCAGGGCACGAAAGCGGGGTTGGAGGGAAAGCGCCTCCTCCGTATGGGGAATGATTTTTTCCGTAAGAAAGGCCAGGTAGTCGTCCGCCTTTCCGCCGAAATCTTCTCCTCTTTGAAAAACCCGCTCGGCAGGCCAGGGCGTCAGGTCCCGGTTCCAGTCCTCGCCTGAAATGCAGACGCAGGCCGTATTTGCAGCTTCCAGAAGCTCTTCCGACAGGCGCAGGCCGTCCTGTGCGTTCTGTGCCCCGTGAAAATAAATCAGGCCGGGCCGGGAATCCGCCGCCCTGCTCTCCATCCGGCCTTCCGAAAGCAGGCAGGTAAGAATCAGCCCCTCTTCCTTTCGCACGATCTGCTTCATTTCATTCCTCCCAGTGTTCCAGAACCGAACCTATCCTTCTTTTCTGCCGTCCTGTCCATAATCCGCGTCGCACAGGAACACGGCCGCATCCGCGTCATACCGTTTCAGGGGAATGCCGTGAAACTGTGTTTCCGTCGCTGTAAGCTCACCCCGTTCCAGCTTCGCCGTCTGGGATACCAGGCGGGAGATCAGCTCTTTTTTCACCGGAAAGCTGCCATGGGAGGGATAGATCCGGTCAAAACGGCCGGTCATGCCCTCCAGACGCTTCAGGCTGTGGTAGAAGGCGGGGATATTGCGCATGGGGCCGAAGAGAAAAATGCTTCCGTCCTGAACGGTGTCGCCGGAAAAGAGAACACGGCGCTCCACATCCAGAATGGCGATGCTGCCGGGCGTATGTCCGGGAATCTCGATCACCTCCAGACGGCGTCCGCCCAGATCGATGCTGTTGCCGTCCCGGACAGGGATAATATCGGAAGCTTTTTTCGCCAGCGGATAATTGACCAGCTCTGCCGGATTCATGTAGACGGCGTCAAACTCCGCATTGCTTCCGATATGGTCAATATCCGCATGGGTATTGAGGAGGGACAGCGGAAGCGCGGTCAGCCCTTCCGCCAGCTTCTTCGCGTTGTGCGTCTGCATGCCGCTGTCGATGAGCAGGGCGCTCCGGCTTCCTGTCAGCAGGAAAAAGCGGACGCCTTCCTCTTCCAGCCGCCAGGTCTGACCGTCAATCGGTATGATTCTGCAGCTCATGCGCCTGCCTCCTTTCCCCTGTTCCTTTATTGTTCTGCTGTTCCTTTACGGAAGAAGCGCTCTTTCTTCTTGGCCGCCTGCGTCTACGCTTCTTTTTTCCTGCCTCTTCCTGAGCAGTCTCCGGACGCTTCCGCATTTCTTCCGGCACGGCATTTCGCATTTCTTCCAATACGATATTCCTCGTTTCTTTCGGAGAGGTATTCCGCTTTCCCCCGCGTCTGCGTTTTCCTGCAAAACCGGCGCTTCCCTTTCCTGTATCCTTCTTTCCTGCCTCTCCCCGTCCGCTCCCTTTCCGGCGGGCGAAGAGGCTGCGGTTTCCCTTCATCTGAACGTAGCAGGCGTCGCAGATACGGCCTTGAGCGCCCAGCGGAAGGAGCGCACCGCAGTACTGGCACTTGCGGATGTAATCCCTCTTATCCTTCGTCAGGTAGCGCATGATGGTCTCTTCCGTTTTTTCCCGCTCTGCGGACAGGCGGTCGGCGTCGATTTCCTTGCCCAGACGGATGGAGAACTGGTAATAGAGATCCAGCATTTTGTAGAAGGTTTCATATTTCATCAGGCCGTTGTCACTGCACATCATCAGGGAGGGGAAATGCAGGGACACGTCCGCCGTATAGGTTTTGCAGTAGTAGAGCCACAGATCCACGATGTCCCGGTTTTTGATGTCCAGGGAACAGGTCAGCATGCGGTAGAGCATGTGCTTGTCCTCGAAGCCGTCGATCTCCTTTCTGTCTTTAAACGCCTTTTCATAGAGGAACAGCACCTCCTCGATGCTGATTTTCTCAAAGGGCGGCGGGGTTTCCACGCTTTTCCAGATTTTCAGGACGGCGTCCAGGGGCTCGTCCATGTCCAGAAGCACCTGGGGGAAACCCAGGCTCACATGGTCGATCTCCGGCTCCGGCTCGTCGAAATGGGCGTGGATATATTCCAGCCCTTCCTCTCCCACCGCGCTCACATATCCGGTGTCGTAGATCCCGTAGCGTCCGGCCCGGCCCGCGATCTGGCGGATTTCCGAGGTTTTTAAGGGACGGGTATGGCTGCCGTCAAATTTGTCCGTCTGAACGAAGACGATCCGTTTCACGGGAAGGTTCAGCCCCATGCCGATGGCGTCGGTGGAGACCACCACCTTCGTCTGGTGGCTGGAAAACAGGCGGATCTGCCTGCGGCGGATCTCCGGTGGAAGGCTTCCGTAGATGACGCTGGCACGGACGCCGTTTCTCTCCAGCCGGCCCGCAATATCCAGAACGGCCCGTTTGGTGAACACGATCAGAGCGTCCCCCTCCTGCACATCCTCCGGAAAGCGGACGGGAACCGCCTCGCACATCAGCGCGGTTTTTCGCTCGTAGCGGTGAATCTCACAGGTATCCTCACACAGGGAAATCAGGTGGGTGATTACCTTCTCGGCGGCGGGGCTCATGCATACGTGGATTTCCTGCGCCTGTACGCCCAGAATGGCCCTGGTCCAGGAATGGCCCCGGTCGGGATCGGCGATCATCTGCGCCTCATCGATGACAGCCACTTCATATTTCTGGTCGATGTCCAGCATTTCCACGGTGGAGGATATGATCCGGCTGTTGTCCTCATAGATGCGCTCCTCCCCGGTGAGCATGGTACAGGGGATGCCCGCATCCTTGATCTTCTCATAAACCTCCAAGGCCAGAAGACGCAGCGGCCCCAGATAAACCCCGGACTCCGCCCTGCGCAGACGTTCCAACGCCTGATAGGTCTTTCCGCAGTTGGTGGGGCCGATATGGAGGACGAAATGCCGGTTCATCTGGCGGGTCTGCTGAAATTCCGTTTCCGGCCGGGCAGGAACCATGTCGATGATCTGGCTGCGGATGCCTGCGCCCGCATAGCTTGCCGCCAGCCTGCCGATGGTGCGCTGGCAGATCTCATAGGGCTTTTCTTCCCGCAGATAGTCCAGAAAACGGGCCGTGAGCAGCTCCTGATCCTCCGGGCGCATGCTGTCCAGATCCAGGCGCACCAGTTCCTCTAAAAGCAGGTCGCGGATCTTCATGACGGCAAACTGGTTTCCTTCCCGGAATGCAAAATAGGCCACGTTCCTCAGCTGCCTGTGGAATTCCTCCAGATGAGCCTGAGAAATGCGGTTCCTGGGGGTCTGCATGTCCTCCAGAAGCCGATCGATCCTCTGCTCATAGGTTTTTCTTCCGTCGTTGTTCTTCTTTTTAAATGCTTTTGCCCAGTCCCTGTATTGGTTAAAATAGAACTGTACCAGCTTTTCCTTCTGTACCATAAGTATTCCTGCACTGGCCGCAAACGGCCGCTTTCCTGTTTATTTTTCTGATTCTTTCATTGTCCCGGACCCAAACCGCTTTCTCCAGGCGCGGTCTTTGCTCCTGGAACCTCTCACAAACCGGTGTCCAAGAAGAAGGCAGCGGGTCACGTTGTCTCCCACCATACACACCCACACCAGTTCCAGACCGGCGTGGAGGAAAATCACACAAAGACAGGTGCCTGCAATCCGTACGCCCCACATGGAAATGATGGAAAACACGAAGGGTGCCCTGGTGTCGCCGATCCCGTTGAAAACGCCCTCAAAAATGATCAGGGCGGCGAACATGGGCTCGGAAACCGCAACGATGCGAAGCACCGTGATCCCTCCGGCGATGACCTGCGCATCCTCCGTAAACAGAGACATCATCTGTCCCGGAAAAGCGAACAGAAGCGCGCCCGTGACGGTCATCAGGGCCACGGCGATGGCGGCGATGGTTTTGGTCACCTGCCTGAATTCCTTTTCATCCTGTTTTCCCAGGGCGTTGCCCGCCATGGTGGAGGCGGCCGCCTGCATGCCGTAACCGGGGATGTAGAAGGCCTGCTCCGCGGTGATGGCGATGGAATGGGTGGCAAGGGCCAGGGTTCCCAGCCTGGTGACAAGCGAGGTGAAAACCACCTGCCCCAGACAGGCGCTGACGCGCTCCATAGCCACCGGCGTGCCGATCCGCAGGCATTTGGCTGCAAGGCTCCGGTCAAAATGCAGCGGGTATCCCTTCGGAGATAGAATCCTGTTTCTCCAGTATACCACGATCATGAAAATGCCTCCCACACAGTAGGATACCGCCGTGCCGATGGCCGCTCCGACCACGCCGAGCCCTGCTCCGGGAATCGTCAACGCAAGCCCGCCCGGATGTACCGGCCTGGTGTCATAGATCAGGAAAAAGTTGAGGACGATGTTGGTCAGGTTCATCAGAATATTCGCGGTCATAGGGCTTCTGGTATCGCCCGCCCCGCGCATGACGCTTCCCAGAATGACGGAAAAGGCGCGGAAGATCATGGGCGAACAGCAGATGCCGAAATACAGGGACGCATCCCTGTACAGCTCCGGATCCGCTCCCAGCCACGCTGGCAGGAAGGGGCTGATCCCAACCATGAGGATGCCCAGAATCAAACCGAGCGCCACAGCAAAATAGAGGGACTGAATGCCATATCGTCTGGCCTTCTCTCCTTCCCCCGCTCCGATGGATTCCGCGATGCTGGAAAGCACGCCGATCCCCATGGCGAACAGGGGGGCGTTCACCAGCCAGGTCATGGTGCTGGTGAGGCCCACCGCCGCCGAGGCCTGTGCGCCCAGCCTTCCCACCATGGCCGTGTCGATGTACTGCACCAGCGTCTGAAGCGCCTGCTCCACCACCGCCGGCCATGACAGGAAGAAAATGGTCTGAAAAATCGCTCTGTTTTCCCGGTAATAGCTTTTCACTCTGTTCAATCGTTCCGACTTCCTTTGTATCACACTCTGAAAAGTATTCTACCCGTTATCCCGCAAGCAGTCAATGTTCTCATTACAGTTCACCCGTCCGCCAAAATCTTCCGCCTCCCTTGTTGATTTTCATCCGGCCGGGTATAATAACTTTACATGGATCGGGTGGGCGCGTTATTCCGGACGCCTGCCCGCTTCCCGTAACGAACGCAATATTTCCGGAAAATTGAAAAAGGAAAAGCCGGAACCTGATAAACCGGCGGGAGGTTCTTATGTGTACGAGCATCGCATTGCTTCATGGCAGCGGCTATTTCGGCCGCAATCTGGACCTGGAATATTCCTTTGGAGAGCAGGTGGTCATCATGCCGCGCCTGTTCCCCCTGCATTTTCACAGACTGCCGTCCCTTACGCGGCATTTCTCCATGATCGGCATGGCGAATGTGGCGGAGGGTTATCCCCTCTATGCCGAAGCGGTTAATGAAAAGGGGCTCTATATGGCCGGGCTGAATTTCCCCGGAAACGCCTGCTATGAAGCCGACGTTCCGGAAGGCTTTGACGCCGCCGCGCCCTATGAGCTGATTCCCTGGATTCTGGGAACCTGCGAAACGCTCGCGCAGGCCAGAGAAAAGCTCACCCGGTTCCGCCCGCTTGCTGTTCCTTTCGCCGTTTCCCATCCCGCGCCCGCCACGCTGCCCCTCGCTCCGCTGCACTGGCATCTGGC
>ERZ894229.972-NODE-972-length-16427-cov-9.41876_pt1 | contig 16427 bp, 15 predicted proteins | sample MGYA00380295_ERZ894229 | MGnify/ENA primary metagenome ERZ894229 (study PRJEB32331, sample SAMN06328479) | human gut metagenome | biome: human gut microbiome; feature: stool | host: Homo sapiens | collected 2014-09-17 ... | reverse complement strand
CCCTCCGGGTGTATCGCGCAAGAGGCTCCCGGAGCATGTGCGTTTTGTGGACAGCGCGGGCATCCGGCAGGTGAAGCTGATCGACGCTGCGCCCATCGGCATCAACGTGCGCTCTACTGTAGCCACCTATGCTAACGTCCATGACGAGCTGCGCAAAATATTCGCAAGGACGCCGGATGCGAAGCGGCTGGGCTATAAGGCCGGAGATTTTTCCTACAACACCGGAAAGCTGCGCTGTCCGGTCTGCGACGGAACCGGAGAAATCAGCCTGGACGTACAGTTTCTGCCGGATGTGGACATCCCCTGCCCTCAGTGCCGGGGCTCCCGTTACGCAAAAGAAGCAGAGCGGGTGAAATATGAGAAGAAAGAGGGCCAGGCCTGGTCGCTTCCGGAGCTGATGGCAATGGATGTGAATACGGCCCTGAAGGCCTGCGAAAGCCTGAAGCTGGTGCATCAGCGCCTGCAGGTCCTGCAGGATCTGGGCCTTGGCTATCTGACGCTGGGTGAGGAAACGCCCGGCCTTTCCGGCGGAGAGGCGCAGCGTCTGAAGCTTGCCAGCGAAATGGGAAAGGCCCAGTCGGATTCCGTGTTCGTCTTCGACGAGCCGACCATCGGACTGCATCCGCTGGATGTGCGCACCCTGCTCGGCGTATTTGAAACGCTCATCGAAAACGGCGCCACCGTGATCGTGATCGAGCACGATCTGGATGTGATCCGCAGCGCCGATTACATCATCGATATGGGTCCGGGAGGCGGAGAGGAGGGCGGCCGGATCGTTGCGGCCGGAACGCCGGATCAGATCCGCAGGACACCGGAAAGTCTGACTGGAAAATTCCTGTGACCGTTTATGGCCGGGTAAGGTATGAACACAGTGAGGGCAGAGACGATATAAAGAGTTATTTGTTAAAAAAAACCGTGGTATAATTGTTTCATATCCAAGAGATAAACTGAAATTATGTGAGGTAATAGAGTGGATAAAGGACGTATTATTTTTTTGAACGGGGTGACAAGCGCAGGGAAAACATCAATCGTCGAAGCTCTTCAAGAGCGTGATGACATATTCTTTTATGTTGTTGCCAATGATTTGTTTCAGGAGATGGTCGGAGAGAAATATTTGCGTGAAAACTATTGGAAGTATCTTAGCGAAGTAATTATTATGATGTACCATACTGCGAAACTCTATTCAGATATGGGCAAAAATGTTCTTATTGATGGAATATTAGTAGAAAGAGATGAAATATCTCCTCATTATCAGCGGTTATTAGAAATACTGAGGGATAATCCGCTTGATTTGGTTGAAGTATATTGTCCTCTGGATATATGTAGAAAGAGAAATATTATTCGTGGAGATCGATATGAAAGCCAGTCGGATGAACAGTACGAATTGTTGGCAAAAAACATAAAGTATAGGTTGAGAGTAGATACAAGTTTGTACAGTCCATCTGAATGCGCGGATATCATTATTAAAGAATTGTTTTAGTTATTAAATTTTCAGCTTATCGAGCAAAAAATCAGCAGCCATTAAACCATATAGCCCACGGACATAGGTGGTCTTGCCGATTTTCTGCTTGACGGTCTGCGGCTTCGGGACGGCGGTGGTCTTAGTGGCTGTCTGTGTGTTTTCCTGCATAGGTTCTCCTTTCTGATTTTGGCAAAAGAAAAAGCAGGAAGTCCTTTTCAAGATTTCCTGCTCGGTAGTGCTACTGTAAGGGTAGCAGCTATTTAGTTGTCATGCGTTTAATAATTCTAACGCTTTTTTATACAAAGGGTCAAGGTCGCAACCACAACTCCCGCACTCTTTATCAGCCTGTTTTATTGCTGTTATGAGGGTTTCGGTATTACCTTTACCGTCTAACCATGCTTGCGCTGGATGTGCAATTAAATCCCAACCGGCCTTTTCAGTGTGCTACTTAGTTAATATCCTTTGCTTTCATTTTGTCAATTTCAGATTTTTCATATTTGGTAGATTTAAAATATCCTATGAACCACACGATAATAATAGCTGCTATACAGATAACTCCTGTGATAGCGTATTCGGTTGTTTTCTCCAAAAAACTTATTGTAATAAATAGCGCAGTCATTACAAGAGGAATAATAGCTCCCAAAACTTTCTTTTTTCGTACTCCCCAATAAAATTGTATTGCCAATAAAGCAAATGTTATAACTAAAACAATCAATGCTTTCATAGTCAATTCTCCTTTCATGTGCTTACATATCCTTTGCTTTCATTTTAGCGATTTCTTTTTTCTTTGCTGTCTGGTGTCCTTGAATCCAAAACAAGAAGAAAATGAGTGTCGGAAAAACAATCATTTTCCAGTCCTCTCCAAAATTGATTTTGCCATTGAAAAACAAAAATGCCAGTAATCCAATCCACAAGAGAGGAACGACACCGCCTAAATACCAGTATTTAGGGTTTCTGTGGCACAGCCAGACGTGAAACAGAATAATTACAAGCGCAACAAGCAATGTGATAGCTGTTTTCATGATTTCTTCTCCTTTTCCTGCTTATATTTTTCAATGATGATTTTTGCGGTTTCTAAGTCAATTCGGGAATCAACCGCAAGCCCTTTGATGAACGTAGAAAATGGTTCATCTTCTTTTTGGTCGCTCAATTCGATTTTTTGAATGAGTTTGTCAAGCCGCAGACGGACAGTAGGGTAGGATACCTCATACAGCTTTGCAATCTCTTTCAGTGAGCCGGATTTTAAAACAAAGTTCTTTAGAAATGTTACATCTTCCTGTTCTAAGGCAAGTATCCACTGTGGGATTTTATCTATTTCCATTCCAACTCTCCTTTCTGTTTAACTTTAATTTTTTTAGTATAACATAAATAATATTAAAGTCAATAGAAATGTAAGGATAAATTTTATCTACTCATTTTTCAAAAAGATGTATGCCAGACTTTCGGTTATCGAAGTGTATTAGACTGATTATAACAATACAAGTATAACAGACTTATCTATCAATCCTTTCCTTTCCCAAACCCTTTCCCTCCCACGCCTACCAATCATAGAGGGAAGTATCGTTCATGAATGAAAACCAGGAAAATCTGCAACTTGACAAAACACCAGAGCTGTGCAATACTAAAACAGATTCAGGCTGTGAACATACGTGAGTACAGAAGATGTAGTGAGTCAGAGACGGAGCGCCACCGGCTGAAAGCATTCCGCATGAACCTTCTGGAACCTTCAGTATGGGAGCCTTCCGGCGAAAAGCGTGCCGACCGTATGCGGTAAGCCGGATGTCCGTGCAGCAGACGTTTGCACAAAAATGAGTGCAGGGCACAGGATGCCCTGAAATAGGGTGGTACCGCGATGTGAACATCGTCCCTTGTTGATAAGCAGGAGACGGTGTTTTTTTGTGCGATAAGCCCGGCAAGCGGCCGTCATGCTTGCATGAACGGCCATTTGCCGGGCAAGGAAATCAGGAAAAAGCACACCTGTCCTGATCCTGAAAGGAGGCCGGTACGAACCGGGGTTCGTGCCAAAGAATGGCTGACGCCATTCTTTTATGATGAAATGCCGCCTCACGGCGGCGAAAAAGGAGAAGCGAAATGAAGGATAAAATGAATGAAATTTTATCAGAGGCAAAAGCCAGGATTGCCGCTGCGGCCAATGAAGGCGAGCTGCAGAACGTAAAAAGCGCGTATGTGGGAAAACAGGGAGCCTTAAGCCTCCTGATGAAGGAGCTTCCGAAGCTGGATCCCGCCGAGCGTCCCGAAATGGGAAAGCTGATGAATCAGGCCAAGAATCAGATCACGGAGCTGATCGATGAAAAGAGAATGGAGCTGAAGCTGAAGGCTTCCGAGGTATCTCCGGATTTTGACTGCTCTGTTCCGGGTATTCTGCCCTCCGGAGGCGGACTCCATCCGATCACCCAGATGTGCTATGATCTGAACGATGCCTTCCGCTCCATGGGATTTGAAATCTTTCAGGGAAAAGAAATCAGCAGCGAGCTGTACTCCTTTGACAAGCTGAATTTTCCGCAGAATCATCCGGCGAGGGAAAGCATGGATACCTACTGGCTGGAGGGACATGACAGCGGAAGCACGAATGAAAAGCTCTGTCTCCGTCCCCATCTGACAGGAGAAAGCGTCCGCTACATGCAGACCCACAAGCCGCCGTACCGGTTCGTTTATCCGGGACGGGTATACCGTAACGAGACTACGGACTCCCATCATGAAAGAGCCTTTTTCCAGTATGAGGCACTGATCGTTGACAAGGACATTACCTTTACTTCAGGCAAGGTGATGATCAAGAGCATTCTGAGCAAGGTGTTCGGCACGGATGTGCCCGTTAGGATGCGCGCCGGCTTCTTCCCGTTCGTGGAGCCGGGCTTTGAGATCGATATGCAGTGCCAGGTCTGCGGCGGAAAGGGCTGCAGCGTCTGCAAGCATGTGGGCTGGATCGAGGTCATGCCGGGCGGCTCTCCGCATCCCAATGTGCTGCGCGCGGCGGGGCTGGATCCGGACGAATATACCGGCTTCTATGTGAATATCGGTCTGGACAGACTGGTTATGATGCGTTACGGCGTGGACGATGTGAGACTGTTCCACAGCGCCGATCTGAGATTCCTGAAGCAGTTCAGATAAATAGGAGGATGAAATGAAATTATCATTATCTTGGATCAGGGATTATGTGAAAATTCCTGAGGATATAGATCTGAAGAAGCTGGCGTACGACCTGACCATGTCCACCGTGGAGGTGGAGGATGTGGAGGATCTTGCCCGCCGCTTCGACAACATGGTTGTAGGCGTAATTGAAAAAATCGAGCCCCATCCCAATGCTGACAAGCTGAGGGTGTGCATGGTTGATATCGGGGACGGAGAGCTTAAGACAATCGTCTGCGGCGGAATCAACCTGACGGAAGGGATGCGCGTGGCGGTTTCCTGTCCCGGCGCGGTGGTCCGCTGGCATGGTGAAGGAGAGCCTGTCGTGATCAAGAATTCCAAGCTTCGCGGCGTCGCCTCCTACGGCATGATCTGCGCTTCGGATGAAATCGGACTGGGCGACCTGTTCCCCGCCTCTCAGGAAGCAGAGATTCTGGATCTGTCCGCGTTCGAGGTGCCTGCCGGAACTTCTCTTGCGGATGCGCTGGACATGAACGACGTCCTGCTTGAAATCGACAACAAGTCCATGACGAACCGTCCCGATCTGTGGGGACATTACGGAATTGCGAGAGAGCTCGCGGCCCTGTACAATCTTCCTCTGGCGGAAATTAAGCCCTTCCACACCGACGTGCAGTCGGATTTTCATGTGGAGATCGCAGAGCCGGACAGATGCAGAAGATACATCGGTGTGGAGATGTCCGGACTGGAAGTCAAGCCGTCCCCGTACTGGATGCAGAGCAGGATCTGGAAGGTTGGAATGCGCCCCATCAACGCGCTGGTGGATATTACGAACTATGTTATGCTCGCGACGGGCAACCCCACTCATGCTTTTGACGCGGACAACATCACGGATCACATCGTGGTAAGACACGCGGAGGAAGGAGAGAAGCTGGTTCTTCTGAACGAGAAGGAACTCGATCTCTGTACGGATGATCTTGTAATCACCGATTCCGAGGGGCCTGTTGCCCTGGCCGGCGTGATGGGTGGCGCAAAGGATTCCATTCTACCTGATACGAAGCGCGTGATCCTGGAGGTCGCGAACTTTGAGGCTGCCGGAATCAGAAGGACGGCGCTCCGGTATGATACCCGCACGGAGGCTTCCGCAAGATATGAGAAGGCCATTGATCCGGAGAGATGTGATCAGGCTCTTGCCCTTTCCATGCAGTATTTTCAGGAGCTGTATCCCGGGGTGCAGGTGACCGGATACTGCGACAATTACGTGAATAAGCTGGAGCGCGCCCAGATTGACGTGGATCTTGGCTGGCTGGCGAAGCGGCTCGGGAAAAATCTCTCAAACGACGTGATTCAGGCGAAGCTTGAGCTGCTTGGCTTCGACGTTCAGATCGAAGGCGGAAACATGCACGTTACCGCGCCCTCCTGGCGTTCCACCGGCGATATTTCCATCAAGGACGACGTGATGGAAGAGGTTGCCAGACTGTACGGCTACGATAACTTTGAAGCCACCTCCTTCACCACTACCTTTGAAGGCGCCATCAATCAGAAGAAGGAGGATCTGATCAGGAATATCAAGGAATATCTTGCGATCCGCTGTGGGCTGCAGGAGGTTTATACCTATCCCTGGATGAACGACACGTTTGTGAACGCCGTTCTTCAGAGCACGGACGGAATCCTGAAGCTTTCCACGCCGCCCGCGCCGGATTTGAGCCATATCCGTTCTTCCCTGCTTCCCAACCTCTGCGAAGCGGTGGTGAAAAACGAGCGCTATTTTAACGACTTCTCCATTTTCGAGGAGGCGCAGGTGTTCTTTGACAGAAATTATACTACTCCTTACGATGAGACGGAGTCCCTTCCGGAGCAGCGCAGACACATCGGAGCGGCTTTTGCCAGCAGCGTTAAAAATATCGACCGGCTTTTCCGGGAGACGAAGGGCGTTCTGGAATATATGTCCCGCTATACCCACATGGAAGCACTTTCCTTCCGCAAGGAGGAAAAGCCTGTATGGGCGGATCAGGTGGTCTGGCTGAATGTATACCGGGGCGAAGAAAAAGTTGGAGATATGGGCCTGCTTGCCAAGAAGGCTTCCATGGAATGCGGTATCAAGAACCTTTCCGTGATGCTCTTTGAACTGGATGCGGAGAAGCTGCAGCCCCTGAAATCCAGAACCAACCATTTCACCCACCTTGCGGCCTATCCGGAGACCGATTATGATATCTCCATGCTGTTTGATTCCAATGCTGCATGGACGGATATCCATGATGCGGTTATGGGACAGAAAAAGGCCAGCGCGCTTCTGAAGGAAGCGTCCTTCGTGGACGAATACAGAGGAAAGCAGATTCCGGAAGGAAAGAAGTCCGTGACCATCCGTCTGACCATCGGATCGGAGGAAAAGACTCTGACTTCTCAGGAAATCGAAAGCGCCGCAAATCAGGTGATGAAGAAGCTTGAGAAAAAAATGGGTGCGCAGCTGAGAACTCAGTAAATCTGTTGTGCCATGATGCTCAGTAAACGGCTCGTACTTTGCCGTAACAAGTATGGCATATCTGTGATTGACACGGGCAATTCCCTGTGCTATTTTATAAATTATAAAAAAGAGACTGCCGCCGGGCAGTGCCCCGCTCTATTCCGCAGGCCTTAGAAGGGATGGAGACGGGGCTTTTCTTTTGTAAAAGCGGATGAAATGGAGGCATGAACAAATGATGGAACAGAAGAATGGAGCGGAAGGCATTTTTCGTCCCATGCGCAGGAAGAAACAGGCCCTTTCCAGACAGGAATGCGAAGCGGTTTTGAAGCGGGGAACCTCAGGTGTGCTCGCCCTGCTGGGCGATGGAGGCTATCCCTATGCGGTGCCGTTGAGCTATGTTTACGAGGATGGAAAGATTTACTTTCACTGTGCCAGAACAGGGCACAAGCTGGACGCCATCCGAAAGGAAGAAAAAGCATCCTTCTGCGTAATTGATCAGGACAGAATCGTGCCGGAGAAATTTACCACCTGTTTCCGCAGTGTGATCGCATTCGGAAAGGTGCGGATCCTGGAAGAGGAGGGCGAGATCAGAAACGCCATTGAAAAGCTGGCCGTGAAGTATTCCCCGGAGGAGAGCGGCGCGTCAAGAGAAGCGGAGATTGAACGCGATTTTTCCATCCTCTGTATGCTGGAATTTATCGTGGAGCATATGAGCGGGAAGGAAGCAGTGGAACTGGTGAAGGAAAGAGAGACGGTTCCTGAAAAAGAAAATGAGGAGATGATGTGAAACATAAGGACTACTTTCGGGATTTTTCCCGTTATACATCCCTGAACGTGCTGGGCATGATCGGTTTGTCCTGCTATATTCTTGCGGACACCTTTTTTATTTCCAAGGCGCTTGGCGCCGCCGGACTGACGGCACTGAACCTGGCGATTCCGGTCTACAACTTCATCAACGGCTGCGGGCTGATGATCGGAATGGGCGGCGGAACCCGTTATTCCATCCTGAAGGGACAGGAAAATGACGAGGCGGCGGATCAGGCGTTTACCGTCTCCGCCCTTCTGACGCTTCTGATCGCCGCGGTTTTCTTCGCGCTCGGTCTGTTCGCATCGGGTCCGCTGATCCGGCTGCTCGGCGCGGACAGCGAGGTATATGAAATGAGCCGGATCTATCTGCAGGTGATTCTGCTTTTTGCACCCATGTTCATGATGAACAAGCTGCTTCTGTGCTTTGTGAGAAACGACGGTGCGCCGCAGCGCTCCATGGCCGCCATGATCGGAGGAAGCCTTTCCAACGTGGTTCTGGACTATGTGTTCATGTTCCCGTTAGGCATGGGAATCTTCGGCGCGGTATTTGCCACGGGACTTGCACCCGTCATCAGCATGGGCATTCTGTCGCCCTTCTTTATGCAGAAAAAGAACCGGTTCCGGCTGCGGGTGAAGGCTTATTCCATGGCCGGCTGGCTGCGGCAGGCAGGCTATATCCTTTCCTCCGGCCTGCCGTCTCTGATCACGGAAGTTTCTTCCGGGATTGTCATCATCGTATTCAACGCGGTGATTCTCCGGCTGCAGGGGAATACCGGCGTGGCGGCTTATGGTGTGATTGCCAACCTGTCCCTCGTGGTGATCGCCATTTATACCGGCATCGCCCAGGGTGTACAGCCGCTGATGAGCAGCGCTCACGGGACGGGAGAGGGGAGCCGGGTGCGGATTTATCTGCGTTATGCGCTCCTGACCATGCTCCTGGTGTCCGCAGCGATCTATGTCTGCGTGTTTTTCGGAGCGGGAGGAATCGCTTCGGTATTCAATAGCGAAAGAAACGCGCTTCTGCAGAGCATTGCGGAAACGGGACTCCGGATCTATTTTGCGGGCTGCGTGTTCGCCGGCTTCAACATCATTCTGTCCGTCTTTTTTACCTCCACGGAGAATGTGCTTCCGGCCCACATCATTTCCCTGCTGCGGGGATTTTTCATCATCATTCCTGCGGCTTTCCTGTTGTCTGCCGCGTTTGGAATGACCGGGGTCTGGTGTGCCTTCCCCCTGACAGAGCTTCTGGTGAGCGCAATCGGGGCAGCGGTTTATCTGCAGCAGGAAAAGAGTGTGCTCAGATCAGCTCCCTGATCAGGATATGCCGGGGAAATCCGCCGTACTTTTCGCAGGTCTTTGCGATGCGGTAGCCCTGGGAAAGAACGCTCTGCAGGCTGCTCTTGTTATCCGGATGGACGGTGCAGCACAGATAGCGGAAGCCTTCCCTTTGAAGCTCTTCTTCCGCGGTTTTCATCAGCCGACGCTGCAGGTGAAAGCCGCGGAAGGCTGGAAGGACGGCGGCAGAATCCATATGGGCCACCTTTCCCAGCTCCGACTCCGGAAGACCGATATCACGGCCAAGATTTTCCTCATAATCCTCCTGGGCGTTCCCTTCCTGCTCTGAAATCATTTCGCCGGGTGGGAAAGGAATGGCAGTCATGAAGACGCCTGCGGGCTGCCCGCTTTCCTTTTCTACCGCCATCCAGGCCGTTCCCCGGCCTTCGTCGAGCATTTTTCTTGTATATTCGCTGTTATCCGCGGCAAACCATTCCTTCTGTTCCATCTGTTCATATACGGTCTGAATCAGTCCGACGATGGTGTCAATGTCCTCTTTGCCGCATTTTCGTATCTCAAAATCCATGTCGTTTGTCCTTTCTCGCAATCATTGTACCACAGATCGTTCTTCGCTTCCACAGAATAATCAGGTCCCTTGACATTTTTTATACAGCGGCGTAGACTGTAAACAGAGATGTTAAGGGACCTGATTATTTGGCCGGGCCCGTCTGCAAAAGGCGTTCTGATAGGGAGGTAACGATGGAAATCACAAATCTGATGCTTTTGAATCGATTCCGAAAATGCGCGCATATCCAGTACCACAGAAAAAGGCGGTTTCGCGGGCAGGGCAGGATTCTGATTTTGCTTCAGGAAAACGGGCGCATGAGCCAGAAGGAGCTGACCGGGATTCTGGAACGGCGGGCGGCCACCTTGAGCGAACAGCTGGAAAATATGGAAAAAAGCGGTCTGATCCGCCGGGAGGTCAGCGCTTCGGACCGGCGGAATCTGGACATCATGCTGACGCCGGAGGGAGAACAGGCGGCGGTGGAAGCCAGGCAGGAAAGGGAGCGGATGGCGGATGAGCTGTTCGGAATCCTGACCGGGGAGGAAAAGGAACAGCTGTATCCTCTCCTGGAGAAGCTGGCGGATGCCTGGGCCGCTGATGAAGCGAAACAGGGGGAGGGCATCAAATGAAGCTGATGTTAAGATATGTCCGCAGGCATCTGGGGATGTTCCTGACGGCGATCTTTTTTCTGACCATTGAAACCCTTGCGGATCTGCTGCAGCCCACCTTTATGTCCTTTATCGTGGATGAGGGAGTGGCGAAGCGGGATGTGAGGCAGATCCTTTTTTACGGCGGAATCATGCTTGGAATCGCCGCGCTGGGAGCGTTCGGGGCGGTTATGCGCAATATCTATGCCAGCAGAACCTCGCAGCTGATCGGGAAGGAAATGCGCATGGAAATCTATGAGAAGGTACAGACCCTGTCCTTTGAAAATATTGACCGGCTGCAGCCTTCCTCCATCATCACGAGAATCACCAATGACGTGACGCAGATCCAGAATTTCCTAAACGGCTGTATGCGGATCATGATGAAAGCGCCTATCACCTGTGTGGGAGCCATCGTCCTGATCATCGTGCAGACCCCGCAGCAGCTTCCCATGATTGTGGCGATTCTGCTGATTTCCGCGTTCCTCATCGCGGGAAACATGAAGCTGGGGTATCCCAGATTCGGAATTTTGCAGAGGAAGCTGGACCGGCTCAACGCGGTGAGCCGGGAGTTTCTGTCCTCCATCCGTGTGGTAAAGGCTTTTCGGGCGGAGGAGCGGGAGGAGGAAAAATTTGCGGACGCTGCGGGAGATTTCGCGCAGGCGGGAGTATCCGCCATGCGCATTATGGCGGTGTTCGGCCCGCTCATCAACCTGACGGTGAATCTGGGGATCGTGGTTCTTCTGTGGATTTCCCAGACGGGTAATGGGGGAGAGATCGGCAGGCTGATGGCCTCCGTCAATTATATGACCCAGGTGCTCTTTTCTCTGGGCATGGTGTCCAATATCCTGAATATGGCGGTGCGGGCGCTGGCTTCCTCCGCCCGCGTGGAGGAGGTACTGAAAGAGAAGCCCGTGCAGGAGCTGCCGGAACGGGGAGCCGGTCCGGCTGATATCCGGGGGCAGGTGACCTTTGAACGGATTTCCTTCACTTACGCTTCCACGTCGCGGCCCGCAGTGGAGGACGTGAGTTTTCAGGCAGAAGCGGGAGAGACCATCGGCATCATTGGTCCCACCGGGTCGGGAAAATCCACCCTGATGGATCTGGTGCCCCGGTTTTATGACGCCACATCCGGCCGGGTGAAAATCGACGGAACCGATGTGAGGGAAATCGATCCCGGGCGGCTGCGGCGGGCCATCGCCGTGGTGCCGCAGAAGGCCCTTCTTTTTTCGGGAAGCATTCTGGAAAATCTGCGCTGGGGAGACGAGAGGGCGTCGGAGGAGGACGTGAAAAAAGCGGCCTGCATCGCCTGTGCGAATGAATTTGTCTCCGCTTTCCCGAACGGTTATGAGACGGATTTAAGTCAGGGCGGCGTGAACCTGTCCGGCGGCCAGAAGCAGCGGCTTTCCATCGCCAGGGCGCTGGTGAGAAAACCCCGGATTCTGATTCTGGACGACTGCACCAGCGCGCTGGACGCGAACACGGAAGCGCGGGTTCTGCAGGGAATCCGGCAGGAAACGGCGGACATGACCGTGCTGCTGATCAGCCAGCGGATTTCCACCGTGATGCGCGCCGACCGGATTCTGTGTCTGGAGGACGGCAGGGTGAAGGGCTTTGGAAGCCATTCTGAGCTGCTGGAGCAGTGTGCGGTATACCGGGCCATTTATGAGTCACAGATCGGAGCAGCAGGCGCTCCGGCAGGGAGGTAAGCATGAGCGAATACAAACTGAAGCGGGGAATGCCGGGCGTGAAGCCGAAAAACATGAAGGGAACCCTTCTTCGTCTCTGGAAGCTGACCAAAGGGCACAGACAGGGACTTGGATCGGTTTTCGTATGCTCCGCTCTGGCGTCCGGTTCCGCCATCCTTTCCCCGCTCCTGATCGGGCAGGCGGTGAACCGCATCAATGAGGGGAGCCCCTGTGCGGCGTTAATCGCGTTTCTTGCGGGCCTGTATCTGGGCGACTGGCTGGTCCGTTTCCTTCAGCAGTTTCTGATGGCGGCAGCGGGGCAGCGGATGATTTACCATATCCGCACCAGTCTGTTCGGGAAAATGAAAGAGCTGCCCCTTTCCTTTTTTGACGCAAGACAGCACGGGGAGCTGATGAGCCGTCTGACCAACGACGTGGACAACATCAGCACCACCATTTCCGATTCTCTCACCCAGCTGATGATGTACGGCTTTACCATCATCGGGATTTTCTTTGCCATGCTCTTTTCCAATGTGCTGCTCACCGGAGTGGCGCTCATTGCCGTGGCCATGATTTTCCTTCTGACCCGGACGGTGACAAAGCACACGAGAAAGCTGTTCCGGCAGCAGCAGGCCCTTCTCGGCAGTCTGAACGGCCAGGTGGAGGAGAGCATTTCCGGACTGCGGATTGTCAAGGCGTTCTGCCAGGAGGAGAACATGGTGGAGGACTTTGCGGAAAAGAACGAGGCATTCTGCCGTGTGGCAACCAGAGCGCAGATCTGGTCGGGCTACCTGATGCCGATCACCAACGTGATCAACAATATAAACTACGTGCTCATCGCCATTGTGAGCGGATTGATGGCTGCTGCAGGACAGCTTTCCGTGGGAACCATTTCCAGCTTCCTTCTGTATTCCAGACAGTTCACAAGGCCTTTTGTGGACATCGCGAATATCTACAATAATTTCCAGACCGCGGTGGCAGGCGCGGAACGGATTTTTGAGATATTTGATGAGGAGCCGGAGCCTGCAGACCGTCCGGATGCGCTGCCGCTTGACCATCCAAAAGGCGAGATCCGGCTGGAGCATGTCACCTTCGGCTACCGTCCGGAGGAACCCGTGCTGAAGGATGTGAGCCTGTACATTCCGGCCGGTACCAGAGTGGCGGTGGTGGGGCCTACCGGAGCCGGAAAGACCACCCTCATCAACCTGCTGACCCGTTTCTACGACGTGCAGGAGGGAGCCATTCTGCTGGACGGACATGACCTGCGGGATTACCGGATGGCGGATCTGCGGTCGGCCTTCGGCGTGGTGCTTCAGGATACCGCCCTGTTCGGGGAGAGCATCCGGAACAACATCAGCTACGGAAAGGAAAACGTGCCCTTTGAAAAGATCCGGGAAGCCGCCGTGCAGGCCGGAGCCGACGCCTTTATCCGCAGGCTGCCGCAGGGCTATGACACCGTGCTGACGCAGGGCGGTGCTGAGCTGAGCCAGGGAGAGCGGCAGCTTCTCACCATCGCAAGGGCCCTTCTTTCCGATGCGCCCATCCTGATTCTGGACGAGGCCACCAGCTCCGTGGACACGGTGACGGAACAGCACATCCGCCGGGCAATGGATGCCGCCGCCAGCGGGCGGACCTCCTTCCTCATCGCCCACCGGCTGTCCACCATCCGGGACTGTGATCTGATTTTACTGATTGAAAACGGAAAAATTGTGGAAAAGGGAAGCCATGAAGAGCTGATGCGGCTGGACGGAAGCTATGCGAAGATGTACAGGACGCAGATGGGGATTGCGGGATGAAGCCCGTTTTTTGCAGCCTGCGCAGAGGCCCGTATGCCGCTCAGATGTCCAGCTTCATGTCCCCTTGCCGGATCCAGCCATATCTGCGCATGAATTCTGAAATCACAAACGCAAGCAGTCCGGGCAGCAGAATATGCATGAAAAGAATCAGAATCAGGGCGGAAGGAACGGAATACCCGCTCTGCGTCATGGTCTGAAACGCCATGATCTGACCCACCAGGCCGCAGGTTCCCATGCCGGAACCTGTGGCGTTGTTCGGCATGGAAAAAAGGCAGGTGGAAATTGGGCCGAGAATGGCGCTGGTTACAATGGCAGGAAGCCAGATGACCGGCCTGCGGATGATATTCGGCATCTGCAGCATGGAAGTGCCGAGCCCCTGCGCGGCAAGCCCGCCGATTCCGTTCTCCCGGAAGGAAGCGACGGCAAAGCCGATCATATTGGAAGCGCAGCCCACCGCAGCGGCTCCGGCGGCAATGCCGCCTAAGTTTAAGGAAATTCCGATGGCCGCCGAACTGATCGGCAGCGTCAGGGCGATTCCCATGAGAACGGATACGATGATTCCGGCCCAGAAGGGTTGCTGGACGGCTCCCCAGTTGATCAGTTCCCCGATCCGGGTCATAAAGGCGGAGATCGGAACGCCGACGGAAAGTCCGGCTGCCGCGCCCACACATAGGGTGGTGATCGGCGTCACCAGAATATCCACCCTGGTTTTTCCGGCGACCAGACCGCCCAGTTCTACCGCCAGATAAGCCGCCACGAAAGCCCCGAGAGGTTCCCCCACGCCGGTCAATGTAAACACCCCGTCCGCAAGCAGCTCTCCTGCGGTGATTTCCTTTGCATAGGCCCCGATCATGCCCGCCGCCGCAGCGGAAACGGACACGAGAGCTCCCTGCCTGAAACGGGCCGCAACGCCCATCCCGATTCCCGCGCCGGTCAGCTTCTTGGCCACCGTGGCAATGACGATAAGATATCCGCCTATGGTTCCGCCGATGAGACCGCCGATCTGTTCCAGTATGGTTCCCACCAGCAGGGTGGCAAAGAGCCCCTGGGCCATTCCAGAAAGGCCCTCGATAAAAATCCGGTTGCACAGCTTTTTCACTTTTTCCATGATAATCCCCATTCTGTAATCTGATATGACATGACAGGTGTCTTGTCACCATACAGCAAAACATATCATATCATCAGGGCGTGAGCAAGTATTTTTTGGAAAAAAGCGCTTTTTCGATGGAATCCAGAATTTTCTCATCCGCCGCTTCCACGGTATGATAATGAACCCCGTCCGTCAGCGTGCAGAGCGGCTTCGTGTGACAGGTATGAAGCCGCTGCATGAACGCGGCAACATCCTGACGGCAGGAGAGCACCAGATCAGCCCGGATGGTTCCGTATATGGGGTGCGGGATCAGAACATCCAATACCCTCCCGCCCAGATCCACGATGGTGTTCAGCTCGTCCTCCATCTGTTCATCTGTGTGGGAAACCATAAAACAGCGGCTGCAGCGGGGAACAGGAGGAGAATAGAGGAGATATCCTCTGGCGGTGGCCATGATGTCCCGGTTTGCGGCACGCAGCAGGGCGATGTCGGAGACGATGATCTGGCGGCTGACGCCCAGCTGCTGCGCCAGCGCGGAACCGGATAAGGGCTGTTCACTTTCTGCAAGCATTTTCAATATCTGTTCTCTGCGCGTCTGTCCATCCATTCACTTCCTCCTTCTTCGGCCGCCGTCGGGGCGGCATGGAATTTTTGCTATGGATCAGTATAGCATGAAAAGGATGCGGATGAAAGTCTGTTTTGGAGTATGCGGAGCCGGGGCGTTCTGGGCGGCAATCATAATACATCCGGAATGTATCATCGACCGGAAATCCAAAAAACTGGCAAATCAGTGTCCGCAGTACCATTTAAAATTAAAATAATCTCTTTTGAACCGTACAAAAAAGTGTGATACTACGGTTTAAGATCATCAATTTCCGATTTTAACCGTATGAATATGAGAATGGCTACGGTTCAGATTGAAAAAAACCATTACTCGTCCGTACAATCATATAAATGCCTGCGGACTAAACTTTCAAAATTGAGTTTGGAACCGTATATCATGATTGTCTTGAAAGGCCGGAAGCATCATTTGGGGCTGTTCGGATGAGGGAGAAACCAGTAGAAAAGTCAGTATTTACATGTTATATTTTATATAATCAGACTCTTTTGATATCATTGCACACTGCCAGAAGAAAACTGAATTAGAAGGTGATTTTATGCAGAACAAAGGGAACGCTGAATGGGCCGATCAGATAACAGATTTGGACTCTGCAGGGATTGTCCTTTCGTAAAGTGCTGTAAGGAGCATCATGTTTCTTTCCGCAGCGAATGTCCGGAATACCCATGCAAAGAGATTTCTGATTATCAAATAAAGTATGTGAATAAAAGTAATCAACTGGAGCTTTCACAATGAGGTGATGGTATGCAGGAAATAAAATCAGTGGGTAAAGGCAATACTGCAGAAGTTTTTGAATATGGAAATGAAAGAGTCTGTAAACTTTTATATTTAGAAAAAACAGATGTGCTGGGAAATGAAATAATAGAATATCTAAAAATCATAGAGTTTTGTCGACAGTATGAGAGTTAAAAC
>ERZ894229.969-NODE-969-length-16443-cov-12.1319_pt1 | contig 16443 bp, 20 predicted proteins | sample MGYA00380295_ERZ894229 | MGnify/ENA primary metagenome ERZ894229 (study PRJEB32331, sample SAMN06328479) | human gut metagenome | biome: human gut microbiome; feature: stool | host: Homo sapiens | collected 2014-09-17 ... | reverse complement strand
GATTCCATGGCTCTATTCCAGGAGATTGGGTGGCTCCGCCACCGCAGAATATACAACTGGTCAATGATGTCTTCGATCAGGCGGCCAGAGCAGTTTCCACGGTAGCGGTTATTTCCGTAATTTCCTCTTTCTTCATAACTTACAACAGATTTCATATTCTATCCTTTCCTTATCAGATATGCCGCAGACGGCATACATAAAAAGAAGCAGCACGTTCTGTGCTGCTCCTTTTGAAAATGTGTTTCTGTATTTTTTAAGTTTCAGTTGGAAAGGGGAACACTGACTGTTCCATTTTCCAGTTCGATCTGATCCCATTTCAACCGGGCAAATTTCTCCCATGAAATATTCAGATCTTTTTTCAGATCCTTAAATTTCCTGTAAATATCTTCCTGCCCGGCGCCGAAGGTCTGCAGAAATTCCCGATAATCAGATGTATCATAAGTTGCTTTCATAGTACCCTCCTGACAGGTTATACAGTTATGGTTTCATCCTTTTGAAGCTGTAAAAGGTCCTCTTCCGTGAGACCGGTGATCTTCATAATCTTTATGATATCAATCCCTTCTTCCAGCATTTTTACTGCCATTTCTTTCTCGGCTTCCTTCGCCTTTTGATTTCCATATTCGATTTTTTCCTTTTCGTATAAACGTCCTAATTGTGTCATATTGATCCTCCTTCTAAGCTGCTCCAGATAATCTCTGTTGATAAACTTGTCGCTGGCCACGATCACGCCGGATAGGGTAAATACCCGTTGCTCTTCACTGGGGATCTGTTCTGCCAGTTCTACGACCCTTTCCAGCATTTTCTGCTTCCCTGTGGGTCCGGAAACCGTCAGAGGCAGGATAACCAGCTTCATCAGGTCGTCATCATCAAGCGTTATGTCGGACTTGAGCTTTTCCCGTATCGCCTGAAATGCGCCTTCTCCGTCGATATGAGAGAGAAAGGCCTGTTCGGTGTGAAGAGAAAGGCATCCTGTTTCAAAGTCAGATTCTGCACTTTTGACATCTCCGGTGTAGATAACTACCAGGCGAAGGTTAAAATTACTGTTTTCTTTATAGTATTTTTCCAACACCCGTGTTATGTAATTCAAATATTTGATTTTGTTTGATTTTTTATATTCCGACTCATAATCGACAATCACATAGGTGTTATCCTCCAGCAGGAACAAGCTGTCAATACTTCTTTCGTTTGCCGAAATCTTCGGCAGCTCTGTTGGGAGAAACTCCCGGATCGGTGCGAGGTCAATTCCGTATGAGGCGAAACTTTTTTCCTTGTAGGTCTGGCCAAGGATTTTAAACAGGATATCCTTGTTCTGCCAGGCAATTCCTTCTGCCATAATTACCTCCTTTTTAGGGGAAACCGGCTGTATATTTCAAGATTCAGAAAAGGGTATCCTTTTTCTTCATTCTATCACGATGCCATGAGTTTGTCATTTTCAAAGTGAAACAGAATATACAGCAACAATGTCTTCTATTATAAAATACGCAGGCGGGATGTGATTACTTGAAAATTTTTGGAAAATATATAGAAGCTATGAACCTTTAGCCGCTGATGAAATGTGGGATGCCGGAATCCATTTATTGTTCTCATAATAGCATCCAATAACCGGACTGTAAAGCTTCGGCAGGTTCTGCGGGTTCTCCAGGCATTCCTCTGTCAGAATCAAAACGATGTTCTGCAGACAGAAAATCTCCAGCTCATCAAGGATCTTTCGGCGGAGCTGTTCTGCAAGAAGGTCACATTCCTCCAGATTCTGTTTTTCAAAGATGGAATGAGAAATCTGTTGAAGAAGCCGGGACTGCTCTACTGTACGACTAATGAGCTGTACGACAGGGGCCAGAAAATCCTTGTGAATCTGAATATCATGCAGTACCTTCAGCAGGACGTAGCCAGAAGCTGTTCGTGACAGATCCTTTGCTAAAGCATCGTATCCCTTCTTATATTTCGTTTTGAGGACTTCCAAAGGGACATTCTCCCGGTTTCGTTTCAAAGTATCTGTCAGCTTTTTCAATCTGACGCGTATCGTCAGGATATCCTGATCCATGATGTATACCTCCTTTCCTCTGATTTCATACAGACCCGTCGAGAAGACGGGCCTGTATTCGGTATTTCCTGTTATGGCATCATGCGGCTATCTGTCCCTCCGCAGGCAGCAGGTCATACGAAATGGTATAAATACTGTTCTGCGTTTCAAATTGGACATAAGAAGGTGAAGCCTCCAGAATGGTCTGGACAGCCGCAGTACGGATCAGGTGCCCGCCGTACAGATAAGTGGCCGGGGCACCAGGCTTCAGGATACCTGCAAGGTAGCCGGTGACATGAATGAACTGTTTATGTGTTGTTTTCTTATGAACGTTTCCCGAACGAGATAATCTTTTCCTGAAAAGCATGGATATATCCTCCTTTGTACTCTGTATGAAATGTGACTTCGCGGATCAGGCTGCCCGGTCATAGCGGAAGGCCATGGCTGACAGCCGGAGCCGCATCCGGTAGAGCCGGTTACTGATACCGTGCGCTGTGGTATGAAAATGCGATGCAATCTCCCGGTTTGTGAAGCCCTCAGATTTCATCTGTATGATCCTCTGCTCGGTTTCCGTCAGACAGGAGATGATCTCCAGCGCCAGCATCCTGTCAGCCGTCTGTGCCTGCAGATCTTTTTTCCGGTCCGGGAGCAGCTGATCCAGCTCGTCCAGCGGTAAATGCAGAGAAACGGTATGGGGTCTGTTCTTTGCCAGGTTTTCTGAATAAAAATGGTCATTCAGGGTTGTCTGCATATGCCGCCATGCAATGGTGGAAAAGGAATAATCTGCCAGGCAGGGATTTTCATCATATTCCTGAACAGCCTGAAGATATCCAAAGATGAGGATGTCATAATAGTCATCTTCCTTCAGGCGGTTGTGCTGAAGAAAACGGTAAACCAGACCGATATGTTTTTCAGCTAGAAATGCCTGATGTGGCGTTAATTCATGTTTTTTTTCATGGGTTATACTCCTTTGTATTCATTAAAGTCAAAATTTCAGCAATCAGCTTCGCACAGATTTGCTCTTTTTCCTGAGACGGCCGGTGATGCAGAAGCAGCACCGCACCTGCGGGGGTTTCCTGGGTTCCTACTGGAAACAGGCTGTCTACAGCGGGAGAATCGCCCTCAAATAAGGGCAGTGGTGATTCCGGATTGTAATGGTAGGCTGTCTGCGTCATGATATGCTGACAGACGGCTGCAGAAAGTTTTTCTTTTTCGGAATACGAAACGCCTTTTGCCGCCAGAATGGAGCGGGTATCTGTGATGAGTATGCAGCCGCCGCAGCTTTTCGCATAAGCCTGCAGAAGCTGCTGGGAGCGCCTTTGAAGCTTCTGAATTTCAGAATATCTTTCGATGATGATCTGTTCTTCACCCTGATTCAGGGTCAGTTCCAGCGGCTCTCCCTCCTTGATATGGAGCTGTCGGCGAATTTCCATTGGAATGACGATTCGGCCCAGGGAATCGCAGGCCCGGATAAATCCGGTTCTCTTCATGCGGCGTTCCTCCTTTCCTCCAGTGCCTTTTTGGCCTGTTTGATAAGGGAAGGGGCAATGGCAGCTTCCCATCCGGAAATGTAAGAGGATACTCTGCTTAAAAGCCGGAAAAGATCCTGATCTGTCAGATTGGCATTTACCCTGCCAGAGCTGATAAAGGAGCCGGACTTCATATAGGTTCCGCCATTTGCGTTGGTCTGGGGGATACCCTTTCCGTTTTCTACTTCCACATACCAGGGAATTTTTCTTGGCGTACCGTTTTTGTCCTTTGTGGCGCGTATAATGCGTACTTTGGTGACAGTGCAGTATCCGTCCTGATCCTTCTGGCCGAAGATTTTGTCCTGCTGAAAGGCAAATTCCGGGATGCAGGCCGCGAGGCGGCTTAAAAGATATCTTGCATCGTCCGGGGAAATATTGGCTGTGACGGTAACCGCCTTATCGCCGGTTCCCCTGGAATAATCTTTCATCAAGATCCCGATCAGAGAGCGGCGCTTTCTGCCTTCGGCATCCGGCTCTCCGTCCGCATGGATATGGCCATAATTGGGAAGGGAGGCCACCTGAAGTTTGTCCTGAAATTCGAGAAGCACCTTGCTGTTCTTGTAAACGGCTATCTGGTTGGAAATGTATGGTTCTGCCATATAAGTTTCCTTTCTTATTCTGAAAAAACTGGATTTTTCTGTGTCAGGTTTTTGGTTATGCAATCATTTTGTCCCTGATATGCTGGATCATCAGTTTTCCCAGGTGTAGCGGTAGCTTTTCCGGATTTGTGATGTCCAGAAAACTGTCGCCGTAGATACGCTGGATGTTGGGCTTGTCGTCACCAATGGCGGCAGCGAACATGCGGATCCCCTTATTGGTGTATTCTTTCTTGATGCCGCGCAGGTCTGCTTCTGCCTCCGTGCCATAATAACCACAGGCTGCGGGCTGGCCGTCTGAAATCAGAATGAGCAGCTTTACTGCTTCCGGACGTGTGAGCAGGCGCTCGGCCACGTAACGGAGAGCAGCGCCGTCCCGGTTACTGCCCCTGGCGCTCATATCCATCAGCCGGAATGCATCCTTGTCGTCCATGGAATCATATTCCGCGTAGGCATATAGCTCCACATCCTCTCCGGATGTGGTATGTCCATAGATGGCGACCGGGATATCCAGCTTCCGGCAGAAGTCCAAAAGAATGATGGATGCAGCCCTGGCGCAGGTAATCCGGTTGTCAGAAGCCATGGAGCCGCTTTCATCGTTCAGAATGGCTACCGCGATATCTGTCTGGTCATTGGGGAGTTTCATTTTATAGAAGATCCGGCCGTCATTGTGGACGGTGTTTCGGACATTGATCCGCTTTCCCATTGGAAGGTTGTCCAGCCTGCCGCCGCTCTTATAGTCCTTGAGTAACTGGGATACCTGCCTCTGCAGCTGTCTGGAGATCAGCAGGAGCTGCGGTGATACCTGTTGATAGGCCGTCATGTAGGACGGATCAACATAGGACATCCGGTTGATGTTAACATGAATTCCTTTATGGGCGTTTCCATACCGGATCTTATCCGCTTCTTTCCGCAGCTCTTCCGTCAGTTCCTGCTCATAGCGAGGATATACGATATCCTCGGCCAGTCTGGTCATCAGGCGGTCCATATCTTCCGCTGCCTGGGAGACGTATCCTGCGCCGGAATAATCATTGGTCCGGCTGATGCCGCCGTTTCCGTTATCAGAGATACTATCCGTTTTTTGAAGGGCCAGGCGGCCATTTTCATAGTCCAGCACCTGTTCCAGATGATTCAGTTCATCACCGGGAAGAGGGGAGGCAGGAAGCTTTTCCGCATTTGGGACCGGCCTTCCCGTAAGCTGTGGGAGAGGCAGACCGGCAGCAAGCTGTTTTTCCATTTCCTCTTTTGCATTGGAAGTATGATTTATCTGATCTTCACGGATCTGTTTGATGTAACTGTCCATAAAGGGCCATAAAATGAGCAGCATGTGATTTGCTGCATCATAACGGGTCCTGGAGTCATCATCGTAAGCTGCGTCGTCCAGATAAGGGATACATTGGTACAGGGCATCCAGGTAAGGCCCTTTATAATTGTTCAGGTTCAGAATATCCCCGGTCTTTGCATACTGGATCAGCAGATTGATGATGATGAAAACGCCATGATGCTGCTGATCGATTTCCTCCTGGATGGGGGTGATCTCTTCCGCGAAGCGGAGGTTATTGAGGAGAATTCCGGTTTTTACCGTTCCTGAAAAAGCGCTGCACATTTTGGATTCGATGTAAACGTCCTCCATGATATTGACCAGGGTATGACAGACTGACGTAACAGCCTGATTTACCGCCTTATCGTTATCAGCAAAAGCGTTAAGGATCTCTTCCAGGCTGTCCTGCTGAAGCTCCGACAGATCTTCCGGTTCATGGGGATAAAAACGTCCGTCCTGGATTGCCTGATGAAAAGTATCAAGCATGGTAAAATCTGAAAAAAGGATATGGCCGCATTCGTGTCCGATGATTCCAAGAAGGCTGTCTGCCTTCAGGCTTTTGGTTGGAAAGCTCATGGAGAGCCGGTTGCCGCAGTTGAGATTGATGATACGGTTATTGGTATCCGCAACAGGGGCGTTTTCCGAGGTATCCCAGAAGGTGATAACCCTGCTGTTTCTTTTATACCGCTTTGTGATACCCTCTGCGATATCAGTCAGGTAGGCAGCATATCGTGCCGAGGCAAAAACCTGTTCATCGGTCAGCTTATTTTTTTCATTCCGGATCATCCGCCGGATGGCGGTGTGAGAGGTTCTCATGGTATTTTTTCTTCCTTTCTGCAGCCTCCCGGCTGCGTGATTGTGAATCTTTCAGAAGCGCATCCACCGGCAGGCCGAAATAATCAGCCAGGGCGGTGAGGATATGAACAGGGGGAAGACAGATCCCCTGCTCATAACGAGAAATGCTTTTCTGAGAAGTACCAATTTTTTCTGCAAGTGTTTGTTGGGAAATTTTGGGATTCCGCGAATGGCGGAGAGAATGAAGATTATCCGCAAGATTCTTTTTGAACTTTTCTTCCGGCAGCAACGCTGCACCACCGCCTTTCTACGCAGCAAATATCTGCTCCAGACAGGATGAAATGTCCGCCCGGTTTTCCGGATCGCCGGATACAGAGGATAATACTGTATAGGAGGCGGCCTCCAGGATATTGCCGCAGATCATGTAGGACTGTACCCAGCTGATCAGCTCTCTTACCCCGCAGCAGCCGTCGTTAATCATGTGCTCCCTGCAGTGTTCACTGATTGTAGTGACTGCGGCAGCCATGTCCATAACAGCGGTTCTGTCCGTACATCCGGTGACCTTCATGGCCCGTTTGGCGAGCGTTTCCACGTCCGGCGCTTCCATGTCGATGATGAGATTCATTCTGGAGAGCACGGACTGGTTCATATCCCGGCATCCGGAATAATTGTTATTTGTGGTAATGACGATGACGGTATCCGGATGGCGCGTAACGACTTCCCCGGTTACGAGTGTGACGCTCGCGCAGCGGTCCAGCAGCGCATTCAGTCCGACCAGTACACCGGGATTGGCGATGACGGTAGGCTCCTGAATCTCAATCAGGTATCCATTCCGGATCGCGGTGATGAGAGGCGTTTCCACATACCGGAAGTGCTGGCCGGAGGCATTCTTGCTGGCCAGTGCTTTGGCATCCTGTTCCATGACTTCCAGAAGCTTCTCATAGACCTGCTCTTCGGTTACGGAGTCATCGTATGTTCCGGTCAGCTTTTTCCAGGCCGTAGCCGGATCCATCTGGATATCCGTCAGAGAGGGATATTCTGTAACTTTGCTGTGCTGCCTGTCGGTATCCGGAAGCATCTGGCCGAGAAAATCATAAACTTCGGTATTGGCAGAGCAGGTATAGTACAGATAGGGCAGGCCAAGCCCGGCAGCAATGGCTTTCGCACCTTCTGTTTTTCCGGTTCCGGCCGGCCCGCGCAGCATGAAATTCCGCATGGGCTGGAAGCTCCCTGTGGTATCCTTTGCGTGTCTGCAGATAGTGACGACTTCCGGCGGGATTACATACCAGTCCGCAAGCCTTGGAATCATCAGTTCTTCTTTTGGAGAAAAGGTTCTTGCTGACAGCGGATAATGGCCGATAAAGTTGGCTTTATTCACAACTGTTCCGACAGATGCGGCGGCAGGTGCCTTCAGGATCTGAAATGTTCCAAACAGGACGCTGCTGGGAGAGTATGCTCCCTTCTGAAGATTCAGAGCAGTAAGCTGAGGAATATTGCCTGTGTTGGGAATGCTCAGCCGGATCTGTGCTGCTCCAAGCATTTCTCCTGCGTAGATCCTGCGGTAAAGGTTGTCACACAATAGAAAAGCGGCTTTCTGGGCTTTGTCCATATCTGGATATCCGTCATTTTTGCACTTTCCCAGGATATCATAATTCTCACGGAACTCATCATCCGTAAGAGCAGTCGGGATCAGAGCAAAAAACAGGGCAGATCCTGTATTTCCGGCCTCTCTCAGAGAGTAGACCTTGGGATTGGATGTGGGATCCTCGTACCGGCCCGCATAAATCTTACCGTTTTTGGCGTTATAGCATACGGCATGGATTTCACCGCTGTGGCTCTGATATTCCACCACCGTTTTATCTCCCTGGGTGCCGACTGCGCTTTCTGAGGCGGCGCCGGAAGTCACAGTGGTATCCGTATCCAGATAGGCCAGAATTGCATTCAGCATGGTGGAATGCAGGGTAGCCTTTTTCGTGGAAGCGGTGTTGTAGATGGAATAATGGACCGTGCTGACATTGGATGCAATGGTGTCGAACGGAGAGGGAAGCGGAAGCTTCCAGGTCCAGTTCGCAAGTAAGGGTGTTCGTGGCATTGTATGGGTTCCTCCTTATATCCATGAGATCTGCAGTTGATTACCGGAAATCCTGCCTTTCAGTTCATTTTCGTTCAGAACATTAAGCAGCTCCGGCCAGTATGATTTTGGTGGAAAAGCTTCCAGATGGGTGCGGAACACTTCTTTTTTCTGGCGTGTAATGACGATGTCTCCGTTTTCCTTGACGGTAAGCCTGCTGTGGCCGTTGGCGTTTAGATCGGTGATCTGTTCCTCCAGAATTTTCTGGCCGATCAGTTCGTACCAGACTCGGACATCGACAACTGGAGGCTCTACAGCCGTTTCTTCCGCAGTTGAACTGTCCAGTTTTTCTTCCGGGATAAATTCTCCAATCACCATCGGTTCGATACGGATCCGGCCGAAGCGGTCAAAGGAAATATCCGCATGGGTATATTGAGCCATGTTTTCCACGCAGATCCGTATCGTATCTCCAGCCAGAACAGAAGACAGAGCGGGCTTTTCCCGCCACTGCCATACGGCCTGCGGGTAAGCGGATTTGAGTTTGTCCGTTATGCGCAGGGCGATATGCCGGAGCATAAGCTCATTTTCTTTTTCCAGTCGGTCAGGATCTTTCTGTAGAACAGAAGATGATTCCTGGAAAGCCATAGTATTTGGCACCCCGCCAGCCTGAACATTCTGAAGATTCTGTTCGGATTCAGCTGGCCGTCCGCTGCTTTCTGCCTGCAGGGGCAATCCAGCCGGTGTTTGTTCATTTGTTTCCACGGAAGCTTCAGGGGGATTGAACCCACGGAAAAAGCATCCAATCCGCTTCCCTGCAGGAAGAAGAAACCTGCAATAGAAGCGGAACAGAGGGCGGCTTTTGAAAACAGATAGAATCCCTTTGGTGAAGCCGCCGGTCAGAAGAACCAGAAACCATACCAGAACGGCGGCAATCATGAGCCTCTGTGACAGGTCTCTCGGAATAAGAACTGCCAGCAGAAGCAGGGCAATAATTAAAACCTTCAGACTTTTTGTAAATATCTTGTTCATTGTTCCTCCGTTTCTGAAAATAAAAAAAGAGGAATTGCAGGCAGAATCAGATATCTGTCAGCAATTCCTCATAAGGCCATCTCCTGAAAGTTTCAGTTAAATGGCAGCCCATTTTCTCCACAGTCCTCAACAGGGGGAAGATCGGAACCTTCCTCGGTGTCTTCTTCCTTCGGACGGTTTGTAGGCGCATAGGACCAGCTCAAAATCGTTACTCTGGCCGCCCATCCTGGGCTTCCATCCCTGCGGGTAAACTCAGCCAGGTCCAGATCTCCAATGACCTGAATCAGGCTGCCCTTTTTTACTTTTGCCTTACCCATACGGATTGCATCCTCTCCATAAAGGATACATTGGTAGAAGTTTGGGTGGCTTTTTTCGCCATAGCCTTTGTTGACCGCAAGGCCAAACTGGACAAATGGAGTATTCTTTCCATTCTGGCTGGTTTTCAGCTCCAGATCGGCGGTGACGCGGCCTGTTGTGATGATGGTTACAGGTGTGTTCATTTGCTGTCTCCTTTCTTTTTGGCATGAAAAAAGTGCCAAAAGACTGCCATTTTTCATGGCGGCACTTCTGACACTGCTTTCAATCTTAAACAACGTGTGCGTACACAAGGCACAAAAATCAATTACAACTGTATCATACCACAATATATAGTGGTGGTCAAACAAAAAAGATTTAAAAAATGGCTTATAAAGATCAGGTTATTGCCTAAATAGTAACGGGAAGAAGCATTGTGAATAAACTTAATTATTCTTTAGTTTATTGATTTGGATGAAAATTCCATAGTATCGTCTTGATCAAATTTTATCGCATTTTTATCATTGATCTCTTTTATAATTCCAGTAAATTCTTCAAGTTTTTCCATATGTTTTTCTATATCTTGTTCGCTTATCGTTAGCGGATCTAAAATGTTTATTGCTGTACCACTCACTTTTCCCAATGCTATTATTATGTCTTCTTTTTTCTCTAAGAGGGCCACTTAAATTGTCCTCCTCTTTTATAATTTTAAAAAATCTGTATCTTTTCAGTTGGATTTTCACAGGGAAAATATACTACTGTTTCATCCAACTCAATGATTTTGTGTGATATTATCTGAAGTTTCCAGTAATTCTATACCAAGGAAGGAATCCGATGCCATAAATTGATTCAAAAAGCTATTTCCAGAAGAGGTTAATGGTTCCTTCAAATATATGCGATACGTTAATCCGGCTTTAGGGGTACATTTCTTTGGAAGTACGATATCGGAGGCGTTTCCATCAGCATCCAGCAGAAACATATGACAGCTATGGGAAAAGGGATAGGAAGTAACACCTGTGCAGAGACCTTCCAAAACCATATATTTCATTTTCCGAAGAGAATGGTAAAAGGTAAGACCTTTTATTATGGAAAAGAACAGAAGCAGAACGCTCAGATAGAGAAGGATCCTGTCCTGATTCAGAACAAATAACAGAAGTCCGATGAAAAAGGAGCCGGTTCCGATCAGAAAGATCAGAACCAGCCGGAAAAAAAGTGGACGGGGCAGCATGATGGTATCCTCCTATGGCTGAAAGGTCAAAAGTTGCTTTAAATAAAGATTGGAAATGGTTACAAGAATCGGATCCCGGTTGGCAAAAAGGAACGTGGTATCCAGACAGTTTTTTCTGTCTTCCTCTGATGCAGTGGAATGAATCAGCTCTTTTACGGAGCAGGCCCGGCCGCGCAGAAGAGAAAGCATTTTCTTTTCCCTGCGGGACAGCTTTTCTGAATAGAAGGCTGATACTGCCATGCGAAAAGGCAGCTTTCTTACAATCCAGAGATGAAGGAAACAGAGAAAGTTTGTGGCCGGATCTCTGGGAACAGGCTGTGGCTGCAGATGCTCCAGCAGAAGATAGAGAGCATCAATCCCGGTTTCGCTGCAGCCGGAGGCGGCAAGTCCCCTGTAAAGAAGACGGTTCAGGTAATCGTCAAATTCCGCTTCTCCCAAAATGTGAAGCTCCCGTTCCTTTTCATAAAATTCATCCCGAAGCTCCTGATAGGTCAAAATTCGAAAAGCGAGGATAGACCAGATCAGGAATTCCTGAGCGCCAAGTCCATATTCTTTTCCTCCGGCCATGACGTCCGGAAATTTCCGTTCCTTTATTTTACAGGTTCCGATTGCGGTATACAGTGTAATCATTTCTTTTCCCCTCTTTCTTTAGTGTTGCAGACTGGAAAAACGTTTGTCTGTCCGGAGCCGTTTTTCAGCGCGGGAGATCCAGGCGGATATATGGTTAGGCTTTACTCCATAGTGTGCAGCGATCTCCTTGCAGCTGTGACCCATGATGCGAAAGCGCAATGCAGCTATTCCCTTCCTGCAGACACCTGTATAGTCTTTTTCTGTTTCTGCCAGCAGTGAGATCGCTTCCTCATCAGAGAGTCCGTCCTCCTGCGTCTGCAGGTGATCCTCCAGAAGCTCCAGGCCGGTAAGCCTGTTATTGCTGTCAACAGGAGCATCCAGGTATTGTAATCCGGACTGGTTCCTGACGACGCTGCGGCAGTGGGAGATGAGCCAGTTGCGTATAACGGTTGTGGCATAGACTGCAAAGGGTGTATGATGCGAGTCATCATAGGTCATCGCAGCATGACAGAGACCTTCGCAGCCCACCTGATAGAGATCATCATATCCCAGTCCCTGGATGGACTCGTTCAATCCTATGTTTTTCAGGACGATGTGCCGGACCAGGTAAAGATGGTCTTCTGACAGCTTCCGGCTGTACTCATCCATAATCCTGATGTCTGTCTTCACGCTGTCTGAAACAGCGGGAGTAGTAGTGTATCTCATAAATACTATCCTCACATTCTGCCGCATGGCGGCATTCACAAAATTCATTGCTATGGACTCCGGAATCAAAGTGTTTTTTCTCTACATGCAGATTACTTAATGTATAAGTAAAGTTTAGGGAAAAAAATGGATTATGCATATAGGATCAGAAACGATTTTTAAGTAGTTTGCGAGTAATTTACCAGTTACTTCCAATTTTGAGGCAGGGAGGAGCGGTGTATGTCTTTTCTGCGGTTAAATAAGCAGAGCAGCTGCTGAATGGGACAATCCTCCCCGGATGTGGTATGCAGTTCGATATATCGTTGGTACAGGCGGACAAACTGGGAAGTTCGGATTATGCCAAGACAGTCAGTTTTGTCGATAGGGCATTTGAGAAATGCTTCTGCGTCAGCGCATGGAAGAAGGACAGGAATACAGTCATAACCGGGGATAAAAAGGTAAGTGCCACATCCTTCTTCGCGGCAATATTTACAGACATCGCAGTACATATAAAAGGCATTTCGATGGTTTCCGCCTGCAGCTTCAAAAAAACGGGCCAATGTATCGTAGCTGACGCTTAATGGTCTTTCATCTTTCAAATAAACACCCCTTTTTAAAGATAAAAAGCAGCCAAAAGGGGGCTCGTATGGAGACCTCTTTTGGCTGGAAAATAGTATTTCAGATTACTGTTTAGGTGAAGCGGTTATTGTTTCAGCAGAACCGGTAGTGCTTTCAGATACTCCGGAAACGGTGGTATCTGGAGAAGCGGAGTGGGTTTCTGTCGATGCTTCCTGTGCGTCTTCAGATTCCGAAGAAGACTCTGCTGCGGATTCTTCAGCGGGCTGCTCAGAGGATTCTTCTGGATATTCTTCCGTGGATTCCTCTATAGTTTCCTCCATAGATTCTTCTGTAGACTCTTCCACAGAGGTCATTTCTGACTCTGCTTCGGACTCAGAAGAAGTTTCCGTTTCGGATTCTTCCTCAGAAGGTTCTTCCGGCTCAGAAATTGTTTCATCTGTGCTTTCGGAAGATTCCTCGGATTCTGTTTCTGTCTCTTCCGTTTCATCACTTGGATCGGTAGTAGTTTCGGTCTCTGACTCAGTTTCATCCGGGAGGGTATCCTGGGCATTGTTTGCATCCTTGTTCATATTCATATCATCGGACTGGGAGATAGAATCCAAATACTCCTGAAGATCAAATATGGCATCGGTCTGCGCCTGTTTACGATATTCTGCAGCAGCGGCTGATACGGCATCTGCATCGTATACAATATGTGCACCAATGATCTGGCCCTCCTGAAGTCCGCAGCCGGTTGTCCAGCCGTAGTGCTGGCCTTCTGTTTTGCCGCAGATGGAGATGGCATGAGTGCTGCTGCCTCCATCACGATGACCAGAGGCACTCCCGCCGCCATTGTAATGGCTGTAAACTTTGTACATGGTTTGTCCGTTATTACAGATAGAATGTGTCTCGCGGTAATTACAATGAGAAATGCTGTTGCTATCGGTCCACCCGTTACTTCCTTCGCATCCTGTCCAGCTGTAAGTACAAAGCTGGTAGCAGTCGGCATTATGATGATGGACATCTTCTACCGTATAACAGCCGCCGCCGTTTTGCGAATCGCCGGTATGGTGATGATATTCATATTCGATGGTTCCTGGAATCTGATCCACGCCGATCACGATCTCTTGGTCAATGCTCAATATCGCGTCATGGATTTCTTGGAACGTTGCATCCTCGTCGATTACGACGTCCTTCGTGAGCAATGCGGATGCAAGGAGTGCCTTACCATTACTCACACGCTGAAAAACCGACTGGATGTCGCCGGATAATCCGGACAGACGATTGTCTGTATTTTCTTCCATCTGGTTGATCCGGTTGAGAATCGCTTCCTGGCTGACGCTGGTCCCTGATCCGATATTATTTACGGTGCTGCTGATGTTGGTTTCCATGGATTCCAGTTTCTGAAGCATTTCCGTTTTGCTGTCGGTCACATTCTGGTTGATACCGGAGACGTTATTGGCCAGGGATTCATTGAGCTGGTCAAACTGGCTCTTCATGCTGTCCGCCTGTGACTGAAGGGATTCCAGAAGATTGGAAAAGCCTTCGGTATTTGCCTGAGAGAAGGAGGAGTCCATGTTGTTTAGAGCAGTAAGCAGCTCAGACTGGTTCTCATCTGCCGTATTCTGCAGGTTGGTCTGTACCTCCGTAATCAGGCTCCGGATTTCTTCGTGAGCGGTATCCATGTCTGTATTGATCATGGCCAGATCGGCAGTGACCTCATAGAATTTCTCCAGGATCTGTTCCATCCGGCTGGCATCCGCGGATGACATATTTACCAGCATCTGTTTGATATCCAGCTGGCTGGAGGTGATATTGTTATGGATGGAATCCAGGTTGTTCATGAGCTGTGTCACTTTGGTATCCAGGTTACCGTTGGTATCGGAATACCATTCTTCTCCAAGAGACTCCAGCTCAGACAGCATGATACGGATGCTTTCTCCGGATGTCTGAACTGCATCCAGGATGGCATTGCTCTGTGCCTCTCCTGTTTCCTGCATCTGTGCCAGGGTATTTGTTATGGTATCACCGGCTGTCTGCAGCTGATCGGACAGGCTGGAAAGGGCCTGGTCCAGCGCTTCAAAGCGGGCGGTGTTGGCGTTATCCATATCTGTCAGGGCGGCTATAATGCTGTCGTGGCCTGACTGCATGGACTGCAGCAGGGTCTGCGTATTTGAACCTGCATCAGCTTTCAGCTCTTCCATTTTGGATACCAGTTCTGCGTTAACGTTCTGCAGATCGGTTGAAAGCTGGCTGATGGACTGATCGAGGGCGGAGTAGCGCTCTGCGCTGTCTGCCTCCAGTTCCGCAAGGATGCCTGTGATTTCCGTCTGCACGTTTTCAAGGGACTGAAGCGTGGTATCCAGCATGGAAGTGTGTTCCGCAGAGTTCACTTCCTGCATGGAAGACAGGGTGCTGCTGATCGAGCTGCTCATGTTTGTCAGGGTTTCTGACAGAGACTCATAATAGGCTGCGTTCTCTGCGCTGAGATTGGACAGCACGGTATTCAGCTCTTCATGAGAGTTCTGCAGGGCCTCCATCAGAGCGGCATTCTGCGTGGTATTTTCCTCCTGCATCTTCTCCAGGGCTGCAGTGATGCTGGTGTTGACCTCATTCAGAGTCTGGGTCAGGGCCTCATAGCGTGCAGCATTATTCTGCTCGGCCTGTTCAAACTGCAGGCTGCTGTTTGCTTCCACTTCAGAGATTAAAGTGGTCAGGGTTTCCTTTGAAGACTGAAGCTCTTTTATCAGGGCGGCCTGCTGTTCATCGTTATCGGCCATAAGGTCATCAAGAACGCTTGACAGGTGATCGTCGATTTCCTCTAAGGTTTGATTGAGAGAAACAGTCAGATCTCCGAGGCGGTTATTGATGGTTTCATATTTCTCGCTGTTATCCAGCTCTGAATTGGCCAGTTCTACCAGAATCTCATTCTGCGTGTTCGCGATGCTCTCGTAGAGCGTACCAAGCAGGCTGCTTATATTGGATATTCCGGTATTTACCGTTTCACTGATGGTTTCTCCGATGGAGCCATCGGTCTCATAGCTGGAAAACTCCTGGTGCAGTTCGGAAACGGCTGTCTCCAGATTCTGAAGATACTCCTGGATGGTGTTGTATGAATCATTCTGGTTGCTGGTAAGGTTCAGAAGTTCCTCCCTGTTCTGGACAACGGAGGCATCCAGCTGCTCCAGATAATCGGCCATGTTCTGCAAATCAGATGTAAGCTGCTCCAGAAGGGCACTGTCCGGTTCTACCGTCAGTCCGGTATTTTCCGTTACATTCTGCTGCTCCAGATAAAGATCCACAAGCCACTGTGCCAGATCCTGTGCTTCCTCTTCGGAAAGTCCCAGATTGATTCCAAGAAGGGATTCCTTTAATGTCTGAATCATTCCTTCCCGGTCTGTTCCGGTTTCCGAAAGCCGGTTCAGGACATCTGTCGTGGTATCGGCAATTTTATCAAGCTGGGACGTTTCAGACGGCAGATAGTCCAGATCCGCAGTGGAAAGTTCTTCCGCTATCAGGCTGGAGATGTCGGCTGAAGAGGATCCGGATGGCCGCCGCCAGATCAGAATGCAGAGTACGATAATTACGATAACGGCCGCTATCGCACCGCCGATCAGATAGATTTTTTTCTCTTTTGTAATCGGTATATTGTCATCTTTTTTCATTATTACCTCCAAAACCCGGCAGGAAGCTGGAGAGCCTGGCTGCCGGGGAACTTTTTAAGCGAATAAGCCTTCGATTTCCGTAG
>ERZ894229.968-NODE-968-length-16452-cov-18.8273_pt1 | contig 16452 bp, 7 predicted proteins | sample MGYA00380295_ERZ894229 | MGnify/ENA primary metagenome ERZ894229 (study PRJEB32331, sample SAMN06328479) | human gut metagenome | biome: human gut microbiome; feature: stool | host: Homo sapiens | collected 2014-09-17 ... | reverse complement strand
CATCTGCGATGCCGAAATCGCTGACTTGCGTAAGTGGCTGGGGTTGTGAGGGGGGGGTGGGTGTGAATGTGCAGTTGTGTTGTCCGTTGGGGTCACGGTACGCGTTTGGGAGTTAGCGGTACGGCACACCTCTAACGCCTAAAAGCTAAATTCAATCTTCAAACAACATCGTCGATGACTCGCATCCATCCCGCCGTATGTCGGACCAAATTCAACTAAGGAAAATTACGGGGAACGGATGAGCTACCGTTGACTTTCTGCTCTGTTCAATTCGGCTGCTCCTCCGGCAAATACTTTGGAAAAGCGTCACGGTACTGTTTCGGGGTCAATCCATAACACTCCTGAAATCGCTTGTGGAAATAACTGGGGCTTTGGAATCCCACGGCTTTCCCAACCTGAGCCACAGTGTCGTTCGTCGTAAGCAGCAGTGTCGATGCCTGACGTAGTCTGCTCTCATTGATGAGAGTCCCAAGCGTTTTGCCGGTCTTGGCTTTTACGAGCCGCATCAAATATCCCGAACTATAGCCGGTTTGTTGCGCGATTTGATCAATATTGATATGCACAAAGTCGTCTTCGATATACTGCTGAATTTCTGCAATTAGTGGAGACAACACCACAGCCTGCGTGGATAGGAACTGACCGAGATAGTGCAAACACTCAAGAAACACGCCCATCACGCCGTAATCCAGCAACCTTTGCGGAGAGGATCCATATTGCGTGATGAGTCTGCTGATTGCGGATTCCAGTTGAGGGGAATCACCTGGTAGAACAAGAATGTATTTCCTCTGGCATTCAGCCTCATCAAGCCAACGTCTCACGGGCTCTTCTTCGTCGAACGCAGCCGTCCGGCATCGTTCCAGCAGTGGAGGGGCCGCCAATATATCCGTTTTCATAGGGCACTCCTCGTCATCCTGCAGAACTGGTGATATCACATGGCGCACTCCAGGACGGATGACCATGGTCCCGCCTTCACCGACGCATTCGGTTTTGCCTTCCACCCAAAACATAACGTCTCCACTGAGCACATGAGTGATTTCAACATAGTCATGGAAGTGAGGTTTTGAAGCATGATTGAGATTATGAGCTACAATACCGAACCCGTCCTCTTCATTGATATGCCCAATTGCCTGCGCGACGGTTGAAAACGATGTGAGCGTCGCCTCATGCAATGAATCTGCATATTCGATGGCCAGCCCCGTATCACTGAAGTCGACGTAACGAATAAAATCGCCAAGATTACGCTGTACCACATTTTGAATGTCTATATGAGGAAGATTCTCATATCTTTTATCAGCCATTATTCTTCTCCAATATACATCATTATTGAGCACATTGAAGTCACTGCAAAGAACAAATCCTACTTTACCTTGGATTTTGACAGCAATGTCAACGAAAAACAATGTCGTTTCTGAGGAGTTTTATTATGAGCACAAAACGGACGACCATAGGTATTTTTGCCTTAAGCACAATCTCACTTGCCGGTATTTTCATCACTCCAATCATCGGACTAGTTGCGCAGGCATTCCCTGACGCATCGCTGAGTAACATTCAGATGATCGTTTCAGTTTCCACACTTACCGCGCTGGTGGGCGCATGGGGAACCGGAAAACTTGCTCAAGTGTTATCACGCAAGACAGTTGCGATGATCGGCGTGGCAGGCATCTTGATTTTCGGCTTGCTGCCACTCATCACACATACCAATCTGACCATAGTGATCGCACTGTCCAGCTTGATGGGTATTTGTCTCGGTTTCATCAATAACACTTTGCCGGCTTTCATCTCGGATCATTACGATATGGAAGCTCGCCAAAGCATGATGGGACGTCAGGTTACCTTTGCAAGTATTGGCGCGATGGTCTTCATTTATGCAGCCGGAATGTTGGGAAAGATTTCCTGGTACCACGCCTACCTTGTATACGCTTTCGCAGCCGTCATTCTGCTGATCATCTGCTTCACCCTGCCGAGAGACAAAGTCAGCGACGCTAAAGGCAAATCTTCGAAATTCTCCTTAACCGAAGCGATGACCCCGAAAATCTGGATGCTGGTCATAGTAGGATTCTTCTTCCTGATTGCCAATAACGCCTATAGCAACAATCTGGCCTTACTAGTCGAACAAAATGGTCTTGGCGATAGCGGCACCACAGGTCTAGCAACCACCATCGGTCAGCTCGGCGGCCTAATCGCAGGCCTACTCATCGGTCGTCTCGCAAAATTCGCAGCCAACCATCTAATGATGATTGGTTTCATCATTGAAGGTACGGCTCTGCTGATCATCGGCATGGCCACTTCTCTGCCAGAACTCTTCATCGGTTGCTTCCTCACAGGAGTCGGTCTCAGCGTCTACTATGCTCAGGTTCCATTCCTCGTCACCATATTGGAAAAGCCGTACCTTATTCCATTAGGCATCGCCGCAATGACCACTGCGAATGCTCTCGGCGGCTTCGCCAGCCCTGTTCTGGTGAATGCAATCAACAGTTTGATGGGATCGACCGCATCCGGCGCAATGTATATCGGCGCAGCAATGGCCTTGATTATTGCAGCCATACTGGGCGTAACCAACTATCAGAAGCATTGCCTTGAATCCATTAGCGACCACGAAACACAGAAGTGAAGGAAACCAACTCTATGAAAACCCAACAAATCAATATCCGAGACCCTTTCATCATGCCCATTGGCGACCGATTCTACATGTATGGAACGCGTGCCAACCAAGTGTGGGGGCGGATGGATGGATTTGACTGCTACGTGAGCAACGACCTTGAACAGTGGGAAGGACCTTACGAAATATTCCATCGTTCCGAAGATTTCTGGGCGTATCGAGCGTTTTGGGCTCCCGAATGTTACCATCGCGTAGGCAAATTCTGGCTGGTCACAACGATGGCCGGATTAGACGGCCGTAAATCCGTTAACCTCCTTGTATCGGATTCCCCATTGGGACCATTCGATTATGTGCGCCGCCTAACGGACCCGAGCCAATCATGCATTGACGGCACTCTGTATAGCGAGGACGGCAGAACCTATCTCGTGTATTCGCATTCCTTGGAAGATATGCCACAGGGAGATATGGACGCCATCGAACTGTCCGATAATCTGATGGAAAACATTGGTGAACCATTCACGCTGTTCCATGCTTCCGACGCTCCTTGGAGTACACCGGTGCCATTCGCCAAAGCGGAGTTTAACATTGATGGAGACGCGTTCTTCTCCGATGGACCATATCTGGAACGTACTGAGTCCGGCGAGCTCGTCATGCTGTGGTCCAGTTGGGCCCGAAACGGCTACTCAGTCGGATTGGCATACTCCTCGGATAACACAATTCATAGTACATGGATCCATGCCGAACAACCTGTGATCGAGCAGGGTGGGCATGGCATGGTTTTCCCAGATCAAAGCGGACGAAAATTTTATGCACTGCATGTTCAAAACGGCAACGAACCGGAGCATCCCGTATTCATAGACATCAACAACCTGCTGACGGCAAAATAATCCAACCACATCAAACCGGATGAATTACAAAGCCGGGAACAGCGCATCTCACTCCCGGCTTTCACATATTCAACAACATCACGACCAGAGTAATCAAAATGGTTGATATTCCAATCTGTGCAGAATAATAACTATCAAGCAATCGCCTGTCGCTCATCCCTGCAAAACAACGCACTTGCAAATTGTCGCCATACATGAAGTTGACAGGATGATCTAGGCCATTAATCCGACAGACACCTGAAACAAACGACTGCATACATTGCATACAAATGTATGTCTAGATCATTGATCCGACAGGCATTAAAACACCGACCGGCTTCAACGCGGTCGGTAGGGAATAGCGGCCATACACGGTGGTCTAGGTCATTGATCTGACAGGCATCTGAAACCCAGCACGAGCGACACAACCGCGGACAATTGTGGTCTAGGTCATTGATCTGACAGGCATCTGAAACCCAGAAAAGGATGGCGTTCGCAAAAGGATTGTGGTCTAGGTCATTGATCTGACAGGCATCTGAAACACCACTTCGAATCCCGAATTCATGATCAAGGTGGTCTAGGTCATTGATCTGACAGGCATCTGAAACATTTGATCGTCGCACATCGAAGTCCAGCCGGTGGTCTAGGTCATTGATCTGACAGGCATCTGAAACCACCTATCGGCATTTCAACCAATGCCGGCTGTGGTCTAGGTCATTAATCTGACAGGCATCTGAAACAATGACGTACGATTTTCTCGTTCAATTCCGGTGGTCTAGGTCATTGATCTGACAGGCATCTGAAACTCACGGTCTGGCAGCCGACGATCGAGATTCGTGGTCTAGGTCATTGATCTGACAGGCATCTGAAACACCGACTGATCTACGCAAACACGGACGGCTGTGGTCTAGGTCATTGATCTGACAGGCATCTGAAACCCCGGTCCGTGGCCACTCAATGCATTGTCTGTGGTCTAGGTCATTGATCTGACAGGCATCTGAAACCGCCTGCTTGCTCCGCGCCTTCGTCCCGGCGTGGTCTAGGTCATTGATCTGACAGGCATCTGAAACAAGAGAAAAAAGCCGGCACCACGAACAGTTGTGGTCTAGGTCATTGATCTGACAGGCATCTGAAACAAAAGGAGCCAATCATGCCATCCGATACCAGTGGTCTAGGTCATTGATCTGACAGGCATCTGAAACGGACAAACCACGCCACAAGCACAGACCACGGTGGTCTAGGTCATTGATCTGACAGGCATCTGAAACTCAAATAGTCGCACATACAACAAACCAACAGTGGTCTAGGTCATTGATCTGACAGGCATCTGAAACGACGAGGAAGTCGTCAAAGCGCTTTTAGGCGTGGTCTAGGTCATTGATCTGACAGGCATCTGAAACAAAACACAAAACAATTAGCGCCTTGCTAGTGTGGTCTAGGTCATTGATCTGACAGGCATCTGAAACCATGATCGCGGAATGCCCCGACTGCCATACGTGGTCTAGGTCATTGATCTGACAGGCATCTGAAACGTAATGCACCGCCTTGATGGTGGCCGGATCGTGGTCTAGGTCATTGATCTGACAGGCATCTGAAACATTCCGTATCAACCGTCTGGATTCTGAGGATGTGGTCTAGGTCATTGATCTGACAGGCATCTGAAACTCGGCTCCGGTGCGGCGAACGCGATAGGCGGTGGTCTAGGTCATTGATCTGACAGGCATCTGAAACCAGCATCTTTCCATCCAGGACAGACGGACGGTGGTCTAGGTCATTGATCTGACAGGCATCTGAAACTCCTTCTTGAGGGCGTCCACGAGCTGCTGTGTGGTCTAGGTCATTGATCTGACAGGCATCTGAAACTCCGCTGCGAACGACTGTCCCACCGGCTATGTGGTCTAGGTCATTGATCTGACAGGCATCTGAAACATGAACTGTTGTTCTGCGTGATCTTCGAAGTGGTCTAGGTCATTGATCTGACAGGCATCTGAAACTATGCAGCGATGCTGCAGGTATCTCAACCGGTGGTCTAGGTCATTGATCTGACAGGCATCTGAAACTCGTCGCACTTGCTTATTTTTGTAACGGTAGTGGTCTAGGTCATTGATCTGACAGGCATCTGAAACACAGCATGGTGACAGCACGACAACAAGTCTGTGGTCTAGGTCATTGATCTGACAGGCATCTGAAACACAAGACATAACCTTTATTATAGCGTCACCGTGGTCTAGGTCATTGATCTGACAGGCATCTGAAACGCAGGCCGGAAGACCCCGCGCCCAGTCTTTGTGGTCTAGGTCATTGATCTGACAGGCATCTGAAACGCACGTTTGGCCAGTTGCGCTTGCGTCAATGTGGTCTAGGTCATTGATCTGACAGGCATCTGAAACTGGAACTGGCCGCCACCACCCTCCACATCCTGTGGTCTAGGTCATTAATCTGACAGGCATCTGAAACAAAGTTCGAGCGTTGGATGGACGAGGCCGAGTGGTCTAGGTCATTGATCTGACAGGCATCTGAAACTCCGCTCGGCCTGCTCGCCGCAGTTCCAAAGTGGTCTAGGTCATTGATCTGACAGGCATCTGAAACGTCTGCGCCATCTGGCTCACGCGCGCGCCGGTGGTCTAGGTCATTGATCTGACAGGCATCTGAAACTCCTTCGACCCGATCTGAGGATGTGAGTAGGTGGTCTAGGTCATTGATCTGACAGGCATCTGAAACTGACAGTGTTGTGACAGTGTTGTGACATCGGTGGTCTAGGTCATTGATCTGACAGGCATCTGAAACTTGCCCATGGCGGCGAGTTCCGATGCGCTGGTGGTCTAGGTCATTGATCTGACAGGCATCTGAAACGCGGTCGGCACGCTGTAGCGGCCGTATACGGTGGTCTAGGTCATTGATCTGACAGGCATCTGAAACACAGTGTTGGAAACTTCGCCGGTCTGGTCAGTGGTCTAGGTCATTGATCTGACAGGCATCTGAAACATATTTTACGCAATCTGATGGAATTGGTGAGTGGTCTAGGTCATTGATCTGACAGGCATCTGAAACACTATGCCATACGCAACAAGTTCCGCGACGGTGGTCTAGGTCATTGATCTGACAGGCATCTGAAACTCTTGATACCGTTCGTATAGACGGTATCAAGTGGTCTAGGTCATTGATCTGACAGGCATCTGAAACCCACACCACCTCACTCAACGACTCCGTGTTGTGGTCTAGGTCATTGATCTGACAGGCATCTGAAACTGCATTCAACACCGAAAACACCGAGCTCGGGTGGTCTAGGTCATTGATCTGACAGGCATCTGAAACCGCGCGATTGCGCGGGGTCATTTTATTTCCGTGGTCTAGGTCATTGATCTGACAGGCATCTGAAACCATTGCATACGATCGGCGAATACTGGCTACGTGGTCTAGGTCATTGATCTGACAGGCATCTGAAACAGCCAAGAGTGGGAACGGCAGAAGAAACAGGTGGTCTAGGTCATTGATCTGACAGGCATCTGAAACTGACTATGCACAAAGCCTTTATGAGAAGAAGGTGGTCTAGGTCATTGATCTGACAGGCATCTGAAACGCGGTCGGTACATTATAGCGACCATACACGGTGGTCTAGGTCATTGATCTGACAGGCATCTGAAACTCAATCCAATTCTGGGCTGTGGTGTGATGGGTGGTCTAGGTCATTGATCTGACAGGCATCTGAAACGCAACATGAGTGCGGCGGTACGGCTGACCGGTGGTCTAGGTCATTGATCTGACAGGCATCTGAAACTAAAGACACACTCATGCCTATAAAAGTCTTGTGGTCTAGGTCATTGATCTGACAGGCATCTGAAACTGGCGTGACGGGGCGATGGATGAAGCGTTGGTGGTCTAGGTCATTGATCTGACAGGCATCTGAAACAGCAATGGAATGCGCAACGCCTGCGCGACGGTGGTCTAGGTCATTGATCTGACAGGCATCTGAAACAACCCGGCCGGAATCATCTTACCGACCTCGGTGGTCTAGGTCATTGATCTGACAGGCATCTGAAACAGACCATCAGCCAGGAGCAGCAGGACAAGCGTGGTCTAGGTCATTGATCTGACAGGCATCTGAAACTGCTGACCGCTTTTGATGGCGAGTCCGGCAGTGGTCTAGGTCATTGATCTGACAGGCATCTGAAACACAGCGGGAGCTCCCACTCGATCCGACCGAGTGGTCTAGGTCATTGATCTGACAGGCATCTGAAACATCAGCACGAGGCGTTCGTCGTCGCCGAGTGTGGTCTAGGTCATTGATCTGACAGGCATCTGAAACGGAAGCATCTGGTAGATGGCCGCCGCCTGTGTGGTCTAGGTCATTGATCTGACAGGCATCTGAAACGCATCGGCTGGTGCGACATCATCCTCCGTCGTGGTCTAGGTCATTGATCTGACAGGCATCTGAAACACGATAGTGCGGACATCACCGGACTTTTCAGTGGTCTAGGTCATTGATCTGACAGGCATCTGAAACTTCTGGGCGAAGAGTCCGAGTACGCCGACTGTGGTCTAGGTCATTGATCTGACAGGCATCTGAAACGCGACATCACCGGAGTCCTTTTCTGGGGCCGTGGTCTAGGTCATTGATCTGACAGGCATCTGAAACATTCGAGCCCGACTATGGTAAGGTCCTCCAGTGGTCTAGGTCATTGATCTGACAGGCATCTGAAACAAGGTCTGCTGCGCCTTATCCAGCAGGCGGGTGGTCTAGGTCATTGATCTGACAGGCATCTGAAACAAAAATCATCTCGACAGGATCGATGGCGTAGTGGTCTAGGTCATTGATCTGACAGGCATCTGAAACGCACCGAACACTGCAAGCTCGCGGTAGATGGTGGTCTAGGTCATTGATCTGACAGGCATCTGAAACACACTTGGCAATCTGATCGCACACGGATATGTGGTCTAGGTCATTGATCTGACAGGCATCTGAAACATTCCCTCGGCGACACAGGGCAATCTCCGCGTGGTCTAGGTCATTGATCTGACAGGCATCTGAAACCACAAGTCACGTGTGGAGTCGGAATGTCCCGTGGTCTAGGTCATTGATCTGACAGGCATCTGAAACTCAAGACTACCGAATCCGTTAAGCTGACTGGTGGTCTAGGTCATTGATCTGACAGGCATCTGAAACAACCCCAATCAAGTCGACGAAAAAACATGGGTGGTCTAGGTCATTGATCTGACAGGCATCTGAAACAACAATTGGGCGGAACCGCTGTCCATCAAGGTGGTCTAGGTCATTGATCTGACAGGCATCTGAAACTACCGCGCCTGCCGGACGGGCTGCTGCGCAGTGGTCTAGGTCATTGATCTGACAGGCATCTGAAACAGGCCAAAGCGGACTTCGCTTTGATCATCAGTGGTCTAGGTCATTGATCTGACAGGCATCTGAAACTTCAAGGCATGTTCGACGGCAAACAACGCTGTGGTCTAGGTCATTGATCTGACAGGCATCTGAAACGACAGAACATTCTCCAAGGCTTGTCGAATGGTGGTCTAGGTCATTGATCTGACAGGCATCTGAAACCACCCACACGTCAAGCCCGGCCTGGAAGAGGTGGTCTAGGTCATTGATCTGACAGGCATCTGAAACATGTTGTCGAGATTGACGTCAAGCGCCCTGGTGGTCTAGGTCATTGATCTGACAGGCATCTGAAACCCGGCCCGTCATCCTTCGATTCCGGTTCCGGTGGTCTAGGTCATTGATCTGACAGGCATCTGAAACACACTGGTGGCATGGTTTATAGACACGCTGGTGGTCTAGGTCATTGATCTGACAGGCATCTGAAACTCCAACCTGTTGAAATACGCTTGCTGCGCCGTGGTCTAGGTCATTGATCTGACAGGCATCTGAAACAATGAAATTCGGGAACAGCCTCTTAGCGCGCGTGGTCTAGGTCATTGATCTGACAGGCATCTGAAACAGGCGGTTTCTTCCGTGTCCATACTCCCGAGTGGTCTAGGTCATTGATCTGACAGGCATCTGAAACATTCGCTCGCGCAGACCAATCTCAGCAATCGTGGTCTAGGTCATTGATCTGACAGGCATCTGAAACCCTTCAATACCTCATCGTCATGCGCGATATGTGGTCTAGGTCATTGATCTGACAGGCATCTGAAACTTCTGATCGAAATTCCACACGTCTTCTGCTGTGGTCTAGGTCATTGATCTGACAGGCATCTGAAACAGGGACTGCTGCGTCTCATCCAGCAGGTGGGTGGTCTAGGTCATTGATCTGACAGGCATCTGAAACCCGATAGCCTTAAAGGATTCTGAACAATTTATGAGAATTGAACATAATCCTTATCGACATAATGGCTCCTTCCTTCTGCCAGGATGGCCTTCTTGCTGCAGCATTCTAGGTCGAGAAGCTGCAAATGGTGTCTCAACAATTCTTTATGCAAATAAATTAATTGGTCGTTATCACAATATTGAATTATATGAAGCGTCACTAGCGTCTTACTCTCAGCAAGAGCACCGGCAGTATCTACTACCAGCTGTATTTTATCAAAAAGGGACCCCAAAGAAGATGTATCGATTCGTGGTTTAACCATGGAAACCGCCGACTTCAAGTCTAAAGTAGCAGAAACCTCCAACGGCAAATCCTCACTCCAAATCTCATCCTGAATGATGGTTCTCATTTCCGTCTGCAGAGCAAGAACCCTACTTAATCGTTCTGGAGAAAAGCTCTCTACCACCTTTTTAATAGCCGTTTTCTGAAATAGTGAATCATAATCAATAGCATCGGCGCAGTCACCAACATATACAATTGCCTTTGCAACATCAACTATCCTGTCACCGTTACCTAAAACAATTTCTTCATCATTACCTTGCAATCCGGCAATAAACCTGTACAATAAATCAGGTCGTTCACACCCTATAACATTCAAGCCAAGATCAAGCAAAAAGGGCTCCATTGGATATATAACAATACTGTCGATCATATAATCACAGTCCTATCGTCATAATCCCTGATGTCTGTTGTCCTGTCTCCTAAGAGGTACTTGATTGAAGAGTACTGCTTCTCCGTAATAATCAAGGATTGCACCAGCCCTTTAGGAGGAACAAAGCTAGAAACACGAGTTTCCAAGAAACCTGCGGACTCACGCGTCGTGGCAATCCGTACATACACAGATTCCTGAACCATCAAAAAACCTTCGCGAATCAGATTCTTGCGGAACGTCGCATATGCTTTACGCTCGGCAGCCGTCTTCATAGGAAGATCAAAGAACACCATGACCCTCATGACCCTATACCTCATTGCACGAATCCCAACTCAGGTAGACATTCCTCACTTACTAAATACCTAAGAGCGTCGCGAACATATACGTTAATTAGCTGAGTAATCGTCGTTCTGAATTCAGGCAAATCAGTACGCATCATCTTAACGAACTCAGTTTTCGCATCTGTATCAAGTGAGTGCAACTTCATCTCAAAGACTTTTTTATCAACAAATGGACGGAAAGGTTCCATGAGATCACAAGCTAAATTAAAAGGATTCTTCTCACTATCATGATGTATGCCGAATTCAGTCAGATAGCCATTTTCCGCTATCTTTCGAGATACCTCGGATAGCAATATCGCATAGCCATAATTCAACATCCCATTTATAGTGTTCTCGTCATCAGAACGGACAAACTCATACGAAAACAATCTTGGGAAATACATGTGAGCGGCAACAGCCTCACGATTATCCGAATCATTAAATTTTACACTAGGTACGAGCCTCTTCATTTTCTCTATATCTTGGCACACGACCTCTTCTTCAAGAACAGCAATCTGATGCGCTATCTTCTCTCGAATAATCCGCTGCCATAACGACCCTTTCCTCTCATCGGACCAATTCATCTGTTGAACGATGCAGGACCTCCGACTGGATTCAGTCTTATACGGATTTGTTTCTCCTACAGGAAGGTGCTTTTCATCACAGAACACCACTTTGATATCCCGTTTAAGAAGAGACGCCATTGCATTTGAAGTAATTACCGCATGGGTCGTAGCGACCATTAGCATACCGATGTCATCAATCGGGAACTGAAATAATTCATCATCCGTCTGCACAATCAGCAATTTCATTTTCACGGATATCTTGCAATGTTGCGTCACCACGACATTTCGCCACGCCATATGCACTCCATTGTGATATTATGTTAGAGGATTGTTTGGTCGCAATCTAAAGGTGTCTAGGTCATTGACCTGACAGGCATATATTGAAATAAAGCAAGGCTCTAAGCCAAGCTTCAGAAGGTTCAGACCTAGCCTTATGGCTGTGAGGCTCCCAGCATTGCTGGGAGCCTCTTTCTTATTTCGACCTTCTCTTCAGCTCTGCGACGGTTATCCTCTTCTCGAACAAGCCGGATGGGGACTGGAAAATGAACTCATCCTCATCTGCAAATGAATATCCTGCCTTATTGTTCATGCGTCTCCAACTCCCCGTCATACCAAGCTTAGTCAGATTGGCCGTCTTTGAATCAGCGTGTAGGGCGGCAACCATTCCCACAAGGATGTCCTTTTTGTCGACATCTGCAAGTGCATCAAACGTCGCACGGAATTCAGCCAAACCATCATCATCAAATCTATGCCAAGGATAGTATGTCTGCACTGCCTTCATAACTGGGTCAAGCAAACGCCCCCATTCAAAATTTGCTGGCTCAATAACCGATTTCTCTAAATCATCAAAGAGTTGGTAGATATCAGGCTCGAGCCAGAGTTGTTGCGCATTATTCAGCTCACTTGCTGACATAATGGTCATTAGAGCTCCACCATAATGAATAAGCTGTTTCTGGGAAACATGGCGCAATAAAATGCGCGCTTTCGCATATTCCGCTTTCTTCGTGCCCAAGATACTTCGTAAAGCATTATCCGATGGTTTATCACCAAGAGTTGCGTACTCTTGTAATGTCACATTCACGAGGCGTACCTTCTTTTTCAACTCGATCAGGACAGAGTAAGCGACACTAGCCCCTGAAAAACCTCCATACAGTGAGGTATCACTTCTATTCCTATCAAAGGGAATGCCATTGATTCCTTTTGCATCTCTGGACCCATATCTCGTTTCATCATAGAGCCGACCGAAGTTGTCACCGACTTTTTGAGTGATGAGCATCTTACGATAATTCATCACCTTGCGAAGATACTCCTTATCGGCTTCTGACCAGACAATTTCTCCCGTCTTCGGATTGACACGTTTAGTATCATCCGGAGAGCTCATTGAACCGACAACGAATCCGAAGGCACGACCATGTTTTCGATCCTCGGCTTTCAACTTCTCTCGATATCCCCGCAGGTAATCCTGTAGATATCGGTTATATGAGTTCTTCGCACCATCAGAAACCATTCCATTAGAGAAAAAGCCCCTATTGATGGCAAACTGGCCAGCAATGCCTAGGCAAAGAGCGTCCTGCGCATGATGATAATCATTAATATTACGATTTTTGTGTTCAAAACCAAGATACTGACACATCTCCTTCGTCAGCTCAGAGTTCAGGCCGATTATTGCCGAACTATCACCATACCTTTGACGCATAAGCATGGCAACATTCTTCATAATCTGTCGTGTTTCCACTAAAGAACGTTCAACAAAACGTTCTTTCTCTCGTACTGAAAAATCATTTTGCCGTATCAGCCTTTCAAATTTAACTCGACTAATCAATCCATCATCCAGAAGCTTTTGCCAAAACTCACGCCTCTCTTTCACAAGCTGTGGCAGATAGGCAAAAGAATCGGTCTTGCGAGCATTCACGGCACGAGATACGAGAACGCGATTATCCAAAGTATCATTTTGCGTTACGGCTTGAGGAATAATGTGATCAATGTCATAGTCGGACGACAGTCTGTCAATATCCAACGGCTCACCCGTATACATATCCTTACCGAGTTGCGTGTAGTACAAGAACCAGCGGTCATCCTGAAGATCCTTATCACTACTCGCGCTTAAACGTTTGAAGATATTACTAAATTCCTTTTTCAAACCTGCATTCTTATACAAATCCAGCAGACGATTCTTCCGGGAAATAGTTCGAACACTCGCCTGAACATCGTCAGCTAGCTCCAAGAAAATTCTCGAAGGTTCTTTTCCAACTGCTTTTGAGATATCGTCAATTAAACGGATGGACTGAATAATGCCGCGTTTCACTTTCGGAGAGACACGTAACTCATCAACTACATCCATAAGTGGACGATTTGACTCAACTCCAAGATTCTGCTCTTCAATCCAGTCAGCAAAGCCAAGCCGCTTATCGCTAATAATCTCCATGAAATTACGATCTTCAGAACGCAGAATCTCAATAATGCTATGCTTCTGCGGCGCAAAATCATTTTCGATTTTGCATTCGCCGATCTTGGAAGTAATAAGTTTCCTGGAAAGTCTGCCCCATCCAGTGTAGTGCGTATTGCACAGCAACTCGCAATCCTGCTCAGACAATTCTTCAAACATCGAAAGCTGGTGGCGCAGTGTCTCTTTATCTTCGAAGACCGTCTGTAACTCAACGATTTTCTCAACCAGGTCAAAATGCTTGTCCACATATTCTGCCCCACCCTTCGGACTGAAAGCACGGCACATCTTGCCATATGTCGACATTGAACTCGTAAATTTTTTCTCATCGGCCAAGCCAGATAATTCGAAAGTTCGTCCGTATTTCCTGCGCAAAGCGTTCTCTGCAGCCTTCTTTGAAACCGATCCACCCTTCATAAATAAATCATGAATCAACAAAGCCTTTTCCTCGCGACCGAGGCGCACACGACGCCTATCTGCCCAATGATTCCCTGAACGAACCGACAAACGAACATTATTCAACTCGTTCAGCACTTCATATTCTTGGTAGAGCATGGAATTTTTCGGCAAAGTCGGTTCACCAAGCAGGTAACTATCAGTGTCCACCAAACGTTCGATGAATCTTCGACCTGATTCATCCTTATCAACCATCTCGTCAAAATTCCATGGGGTGATTACGCCAGATTGCTTTCGTTTCATCCAATGGTTTTCGCCATTGTCAGAAGGCTGCATATCGTCTCTCTGCACAAGAGGACCAACGAAGTAAGGAACACGGAAAGTCAACAATCCTTCAATCTTGTTGACCTGCTTGCCGTTCTTCTCGAATGTGTCCAAGAGGAACGGGTAATACTTTCCTTGCTTCTCGAGAATACGCTTCAATTCATTCTGATGAAGCTGATAGGGAATCACACCATTATCGGAGTCCCTTTGAATGGGGAACAACCTGTCTTCCTCAATATCATCCAACAACCGTTGCCTCATCGATTCATCAAACGCTGAGGTATCAACTAACTTTCGGAAATATGCATTGGCTTTCTTCCGCACATCTTCATATGCACTGGTACCTCTAATGCTCCGACGTTGCTTGCCGTCCATCTTCCAACCAACCAATTCACCATAATGTTTATTAATCTCAGTTGCATTGGAATCTGTACGGAATTCTTTCTTAATAATTCCCCAATTTTTCTGATGTTGCTCAAAGCTCATACACATCGAATCGGAAATACTCGCCGCATTGCCGAGCAACTTCTTCAAAGTAATTGCGCTATACTGCACCTGCAATTTATCAAGGAAGTCGCATTCCGAATCATCTAGAAGGCCAGAGTCGATTATCCGATTACGCGTGTCTTCATAATCAGCCTTGTTGAAGTAAACTCCTAAAATTTTCTTATCATCACTCGAGATCTCGTCTTTAACGAACGCCTTCGCAAGATCAAGCTTGTTTCCTTCCAACCCAGCAAAAACAGCCTTGAAAATGTCACTCTGAGCCTTGGAAAGTACATATCCATTTTGAATTACAGCAAGAGCTTTCTCCGCACGCGCCTTACGTGATCCTCGTGCCGCGCAAAGCGCATCCGTAAGAGATTCTTCATCTATATCATCTTTCCATGAGTCATCCAACTCTCCCGTTGTGTAAAAGATGATCTCCCCCATAAGCCCTAGAAACTCATCGGGATTAAACACATTCGATGAATTCAGCTGACCTTCTGTAAGGAAGTTGCCACGATATTTCAAAATATGATGAATAGCGAGATAGACCTCTCGAATATCGTGCTGAACGTCATCCTCCATTAAAGCTCGGCGAAGATGATAAATAGTCGGATAATCCTCATAAAATCGCTTATCTTGGTTCTTTGAATCGAACAGTATGCCGCCATACCAATAATCAGCGTTATTTTCATCAGCGGGGTGCACCCAGGAATACTTCCTTCGAACAAGGAAAGAAGGATCAACTTCTGCTAGATGAGCGTCAAAGAGCGCATCCAGCATATGAAGGCGCCAGCGCCTACGTGACAAGCGTCTACGGGTAGTGCGAGCCATGCGACGATTTTCTGCAGTTTGTGCCGGCTCAAACAGCCTCGCGCCAATCAGCTCATGACCTTTCGCTCTTACCAGATGATAATTAGGGGTAAATGCCGACCATCCAACAGAAGCATTTCCAATATCCAAAGAAATCGCGTAATCATCGACTGCATTCTTGCGGCTCATAAGACCCCCATTGGTTTATCAACTTGATTTGAATACAGCCTATACCCGTCCTGATTCCGAACTATGCAAGACACACCCCACTCGTCAAATTAATCCCCAAGCCCTTACTGCCGTGCCAATAGTAGGTTTTTGATAGTAGGTTTTTGAGTTGCTCACCCCGCGCGCGATACCGCTTGACAGCCCCACTACTTCACAAATTCTACCATTCCTACTTTACGATTTTTCCTTTTCCTACTTTACAATCTATACCATTCCTATTATGCAATTCCTACTGAGCCGCAACGCATGCCAGACCTCGCCGAACGTTCCCACAACAAAAAAACAGAATCTACAAAAGAAAACCGGAAGGGCGGATACTACGGAAATTAATCCGCAATAGTCCGCGTCTTCCGGCAGTGCGACTGCTTCTCATATGTGTGCTTGACTCACATGGATGGTACTGAGAACCATTCGCTCAACGATCTGCTCCCGC
>ERZ894229.965-NODE-965-length-16508-cov-9.56506_pt1 | contig 16508 bp, 14 predicted proteins | sample MGYA00380295_ERZ894229 | MGnify/ENA primary metagenome ERZ894229 (study PRJEB32331, sample SAMN06328479) | human gut metagenome | biome: human gut microbiome; feature: stool | host: Homo sapiens | collected 2014-09-17 ... | reverse complement strand
ATCTTAAATTTCTGCTGGAACACCGGCCAGATAAAGATATGACCGATGAACAGCTTGCAGAGCTGGCACCTTGGAGTGAAAAACTCCAATCTATCAAAAATCGCATGTGAATTATAGTGAATTACTCCAACTCGCAAAGGGTATTAGCGTCGGGTTAAAATAACCATCTAGTGTCAGACTAAAATAGCCAATCCTAGTCAAATTAAAAAAGCCATTACATACAGGTCTTCATCCTCTTATACTGATGATAAGCCAATGCATCAGAAAAGGAGGATTTATGCACGAAGATGCTACATGTAATGACTTACAAGAAATCATAACACAAGCAATCAACGAAATAAAGCAGGAACAAGGCGAAAATTTCAGCCTTGCCAAAATTAATCTTGCAGAACTGGAACGCCGGACCGGAATCAGCAGATCCCGGCTAAGGCACTTAAAAGAGAATAACTTTATTGTTACACCACATGGGAGGACAGGACAAAAAGCCACATCTACAGTTCTGACCGGATATAGCGGCATTATTGACGGGCTGCTCCGAAAAGGCGTCACGAATTCTTCGGTATGCTTTGAGCGGCTGCGTGAAGCTGGATATACCGGCGGATTAACAACCGTAAAAACTTATATCGCTGATCACCGGGATCTTGTCCCGCCCAAGCGTCAGCTCGTTGCCCCTCAGGGAAACCGGGGACGCAGATATCAAACTTCCCCTGGGGAATCCTATCAGATGGACTGGGGCTTTGTCCAGGTAGATACAAATACCGATGCTTCCTATAAGGTCGCATGTTTTGCTATGATCTGCCATCATTGCGGGGAAAGATACATCGAATTCTTCCCCAATGCCAGACAGGAAAATCTTTTTATTGGGATGATCCATGCGTTTACTTATATGGAAATCCCGCACTATATACTGACAGACAACATGAAAAGTGTCGTGATCCGGCGTGATCCAGAGGGACATCCTATCTGGCAGAAAGATTATAAAGTGTTCATGGAAACGATCGGTTTCCAGACGAAGCTCTGTAAACCAAGGCATCCTTTCACCAAAGGCAAGGTGGAGCGCCTGATCCGCTTCGTAAAAGATAACTTCCTTGCTGGCAGAGTTTTTGGCACGATTACCGAATTAAATCTGGAAGCCATCGGATGGTGCAACCGCCAGAACAGCATATACCATAAAGCAGTGGACTGTATCCCCTGTGAAAAGCATCAGAAAGACTGCATGGCTGTTGCTTCCGTATTAGCAAAAACACAGGCACTTGCTTTCTATCTCTGTCCGGAAAGAAAGATTTCTTTCGATGGATTTGTCCATTATGAAGGGCGGCGCTTCGGTGTCCCATACTGGTACACCCAGAAGACCTGCAGAATTCGGAGAAATTCCTTTACCCTCTATATCTACGCATCCGATCTCAGCAAAGTCCTGACCACCCATGATGTTACCTGGATGAGAAGAGACAGTTTCTGCCGGGATCAGTATGTGACAGAACAGCCGGAAGAAGTTCCATCAATGCCGGTCAAAACCCGGATCTTTCAGATAGAGCCACCCAAACAGCACTCCGGATTTGAAAAATTCAACTTTGAGGAGGGTTTGTGGGATGAATGAATCAATACTTGAAAGAATCCAGTCCAGTGCAAAGGCACTGAAGATCGATCTTTATACAGCAGAACTGGCCAGCTATGCCGATGAAAAAGAACTTACGCCGGAAGCTCTGGAGGCAGTCTGCGGAGTTTTTGAATACCTGGAGCAGAAAAAATACGACTCCATGGTCCACACAATGCTAAAACTGAGCAAGCTTCCTATGAATGAGCCGAAAACCTTTGAAAGATTTGATTTCAGCCGGCTCCATGGAAAGCATGTGCAGTCACTGAAGAACCTCTCTTCTCTGTCCGCTCTGTATGCAAGAAAAAATCTGGCATTTATTGGGCCGCAGGGTGTAGGCAAAACTCATCTGGCCATGGCTTTTGGACGGGAATGCTGCCTGAAAGGATATAAGACTTATTTCTTAAGGGCAAGCGAACTCAACCAAAAGCTGACGGATGCAAGGAAACACGGCCGGGAGGGGGCTGTCATCAACGGGCTGGTAAAGCCTTCCTGCCTGATCATTGATGAGATCGGCAGGTGTGTGTTCGATAAAGAGAACACCCGTATGTTCTTTGATGTGATTGACCGCCGCTATAATAAAGATGGTCCCAGCACCATGATTTTTACCAGCAACAAGACGCCAAACCAATGGGGCGAATATTTCAGCGAAGATGATACACTGCTTTGTTCTTTAGACCGGGTTTTTGATGATGCCACTGTATTTATGATCAAAGGTGACAGTTACCGGGGACGCAAGCTGGAAACACTTGGTCTTGAGGCCGGTATCGCAAAACATACAGAATTTAAAAATGCGTAACTGTTAACAACATACATGATGCATTGGCGTTTTTAAATTGACTGAGATTGGCGTTTTTAATCCGACTCTGAATGGTGAAAATCGCCCGACGCTAACAGCGTATCAACAGCCAGAAAAAATCAATGCCCGCAGTGCAACAGAGCCTATATACTAAAAGAAAAATTAGATGTCTGCGCATAAAGAGCCACACCACAATAACAAAACGCCCCCTGCAGAAACCACTACACAGTTACTACAGAGAGCATTCATCTTATTTCACCAAACTCATCTTTTTTCTCCTCAGTTTCATCTTCATCCCTCAATTCTAATAATCACTCAAAAAGCGCCTTTGTTTCAACTGACCAACTATAAATGCAAAAGCTAATACTAAAAATATGAAGTCAATCCCTGTTTTCATGTATGCAATTGTTCTTAAAACGCCATCATAGCCTTCTATGCTATATATATTTCCAAACATACTGTAGTCTACCGCTCCCCAGAATGTCACTCGCCTCCAACAATAACAATAAATAAAGACTGCTGTTCCCAGAATCATTTCTATATAATTAAAACACAAAAGGATAAAAGAGCGAAGCTGATTCGCTGAAGGTCTTTGTATATCTGCAAGAAAAACCAACGAAAGCAAATATGTAATGGTATCCGCCATAATATAAGCACAAAGAGCACACATTATCCCTAATATCCACCCAGATGCTTCAATAATTCCAGGCTGCCATCTTTGAAGCATCATCAATATAAACACCATCAAAGCAGGAAAAATTGCGGCAAATATCGTTTCAACCTCAATAATTTCTCGTCGAAACCTCCATCCACGTTTTCCGGCCCAATGCCTAAGCAAAAGCGTGGGAAAGAATACAAACCGTGCCACCACTAATAGCAAACGCATCATCTTTGTTATCGTAAAATAGTATCTTCTTTCTTTATCAAATTTCCAAATCTCCGCAACATAAGAACGCTGTGCCTCTAATACCCCTACGCTGACCATCCTCTCTTCTTTTTCAATCAAGCGCTGATTCTCTCTATAAATCTTTTGAACTGTCTCATTCTCTGCTGATCTTTCGCCATATATTACCAAATATATTTTTTTGATATTGGAATAGGCGTCACAATTTCTATGTTTGCATTCTATCAATTGATTTCCTATGGTAGTCAATGCAATTCGAAATGCCAGTCCCATAGGGAACCCATAGTTTCCAGAACCAATTATAGGAATCGTTACTCTCTGTATATCCGAACTATCAAAAATAATCTTCATGATACTCTTGTAGCACTCTTGAAGATTCCGAATACATTCTGATCCCCCATCATATTTTGGCCCTACCGCATGTATAATATACTTTACGAACTCTTTATCACCGCTCGTTTTAACAGCTTGTCCAGGGTTACATCGAATCCTATTTTCATGAATTACGCCCCCATCCTTCCCTTTAACATCCTGCATGCCGTGCTTCTTCTCTAGTTCTTGAATTATTTTTTCATTAAAGGTGATTAAGCCTTTTCTCTTTCCCAAGATCCTATCCATTTCCGCATGGATCGCACCATCTACTCCACTGCCCCCCATCAAAGTTGGTTTTGCCGCATTTACAATTGCATCAATATGCATTTTCTTATTCTTGCTAAGTGTAATAATATCCCCGGAAACAACCTCAATAATGTTGCTAATCTTATTTTTGCTGAAGCTTTTTTCCTCAATCATGAATATCCCTTCTCCTCTTGTTAAAAGTTAAAATCCCTATTTTCAATCGTATTGGCTACCACCGGCATTTCAGGATATAACCAGCTGCTGTTCATCCCGGCATTCATTACTTCAAAAGCTATTTCTTCCTGATTACAAATCCGAATTTTGTGCAAAAATTGATTACCCTTCCCCATATTCTCCATAGCATCTAAAAAAATATCAACGTTCCGCAATCTTTTCATTTTCTTTTCGTCTTTATAATACGGAAAAATTGTAAATGCTCCTCGTTGAGCACGTATTCGCTCACTGTGATAAGATTCCACAACAGCCAACGGCATGACTTTATCAAGTTCCCATTTTTTCGATGTTAAATATACTTGGTAAAGGACATAAAACAAGCACTCAAATTCTTCCCCGTTTGCTAATAAGGATAATAATTCTTCATGCCCTAAATTCTCAATTCTTTTCTCAATCGTGCTAAGGTTAAAAATCCCTTCCAAATGTCTGGTTTTTTTAGTTTGTAAACGAGATGGAATATCCGTCTTCAGGTTACGCATTTTTTTATAAAACTTTTTTCGAACATGTCTGTAACTTCTTCCAGTAAATATGATACTTTTTATACACTCATTAATTATTTTATCAGATTGTAATATATTCTCTATCGCTTTCCTGTTCCATTCAATGGGCTCAAATACCCATACATGAGGCGAACTATAAATTCGATCATACGTTTTATATTTTTCCCTGTCGAAAAAACATTCTAATGCAAATATAAGCGGATGAAACATAGACTCCGACCAATCAAGCAGACGTGTTTTTACAGAATGATGCTGCATAAGTCCCATCCAGTCCAGCTGCGTCTCTGGATTCTTATCCAAAAAATGATAATTCTTTGCCAGATAATGCTGATAACGCATTTCCTCTTGAATTGGCATTTCCTCTGATGATTGCGGTGCTTTGCCATACATTTCCCGTACCAAAGATGGGCGCAGCTGATAAGACTGCTTTTGCTGTCCTCTGAACCAAAGTACCGGAGGAGTTTTCGCTTCAATCTTTAGCCTATTTCCCAATTCAGAGACATATTCAACATAGTCTTTTAAATGATATATTTTTTCTTCTGTATATGGCATTTCACTGTACTTCCTCTCTCCATATGGATCTGCAGCTTTCTTCATAATATTCCAAAATAAATTCAATCTCCTCTTTTAGTAAGGACTTCCTTTGCTGATAAAACTTAGCAGGACAATTCAATATCTCTGCAATACCTTCACAAAGTTTTCCAAGAGATTTAGCGCCTAAATCCTTTTGTAAGCTTTCCCTCTTAGCATAATATGCATCTTCACTCGTCAAGTCCTTCCACATGTCTTTTTCTCCTATCACATCACGTCCTGATCTCCTGCCCTCCAATTTGCTTACGATTTCCGCTATCTTTTTATATATACGGACGATCCACTTCTGCGTTGAAGCAGTATTACCAGACATCTCACTATCTTGATATACTGCATTTTCATCAATACTATTTAAAAATCTCCGTATATTTTCTAATCCCCCTTCCCGTTTTAAAGGAAGCATTCTCTTCCCATTCTTAAAATACTGTTCATGATATTTTAGCAGACCTTCCTTTAAGCAAACAGTCTGTTTATATAATTCATCACAAAGGTACTTATCCAGATTATCTAGTTTTCCATCTGACTCTGCGATACATTGGAGCACCCAAAAAATCCGCGTCAGCAAGCCCTCCTCGTTATCAACTCGCAGCTCAAAATACTCAGCTGCCATAACCAGGTATCCAAATATATTCAACCCCATAATCCCACACATATATAAATCCGAGGTGACTTCTCTATACATTTCAATTATGTTGTCAACATGATCAGATACCTCCAGTCTTAACCCTTCCAATATTTCCTGCAGTTCTTCTATTTTTGTTTTTTGATCCTCTATCTTTATTTTTCGTAAAATCAGCTCCAATTCTTCTGTAGAAATAGTGGATGTATCCCATGATAGCTTTTGTCCTCTTTCTCTTATACATTTTTCTATCTGGAGACGAATACTTCTATATATACTCTCATTTACCGCTTGCACTTTCTGCAATGTCTGGTAATCTATTCTGGCCGGATCTTCTTCCATTTTCTGTCTTATATCTCTATAATTCAGGATAAAATTATGGTACTTTTTTAGCGTTTTTTCTAATTCATTTTGATAGTACTTTAACTCAAGATTGTCACTACCATTATGTAGGTTTTCGCTGATTTCATTCCACATTTCATAAAGTGTTTTTCGCTCATCATCGCAAATAGAGTGGTCTGTATCTGCTTTTTCTACTTTTTCCAATTGTGATGAAAACTTTCCCATTTCGATTTTACCGCTCATTTTTTCTATCTGCGCTTTTATTTGTCCCATCAATTGTTTCTGTTGAACTTCCCCTACTGTTTCCAGAGATTGAACTACTTTCTGATACTTTTCCTGTTCTTCACCTTTCCTTAGCCGCTCTCCTGCCGATGATTTCCAATCATCCAATGCTGACAGCGTCCTATAGATTGCATCTGTCATATCGCTATTATAATCGCAAACATCACCTTGCACCTTAGTAAAATAACTGTTTACCAGTGCGTCTAATGTCATATTCCTATTTAACACGGTCTCTATATACTGCAGTATGCTGGCCTTCAATTCAAATCGGAAATTCTCCAGGCTTTGATTCTCATTAATTTCTAAACACTTCTTCAGTTCTGCATAGATTTTTTCAACTATGCCTTCCGTCATTTTGTCTTGTTCCAAATTGTAATAATCTTTACCCGCCAGTATCCTCACCACAATACGAAAAACCAAACTCTTTAATATATAATTTTCCAGACAGTTATTCCTTTCTTTCATACTTTCATATCGAAATTGGTGTGCTATTTCATGAAAAATAATTGGTATCAAAAAGCAAGATTCACAGAGATTCAAAAACGTCGGGCTGCTAACCGCCATTAATTTAGGCATGTCCTCCTCAGCGGAATGGTCATCATCAAACAGTACCATTACTGACAAATCCGAAACTTCCATCATCGGAACTACAATTGGATATAATGTATGCGAAAGATAAGGATATCTCTCTTCCCTGGCTTCTGTCTTTTTTAAGTTCAAAAAAGGAACTAAAAATTGACTATATGCAAGCAAAATTTTCTCAACGCAAACATTCGTCTGCAGATCATAATTAGGTGTCTGCAATGTCTGTAAATTAATACTTCGTATATATCTAGTATAGATTTCCAGTACGACTATTCCCATTTTCAAATTTTCCGCCAAAATATCGGCGGCATTCTTTTTATCGATAGTACATGCCGTCTTCAAATATTGTTCAATCGATGCCACAAATACTTTATACTCTTCAATTAAAATAGACAGGCTGACTTGCAATTCCCGTAATTTATTTATTTCGTAAAATACTCTGCATAATCTTCCTAATAGCCTTGTATATTCTTTTAAATTGCGTTCATACATGTAATACTTGGCAATTTCCCCTTCAATTTCCTGTATTCTTTCTTTTAATTTATCAATCTCCTTCTGATTTTTCTTATATAAGGATATCCATTTCTCTGACGAATTTTTGTTCAAATTCCAAAGTTCAAATCCCTTTCCTTCTATAAATTCATCCGCTTCATATCTCAACAATAATTTTTCATTAATTTGTGAAACATAACCATTATGAAGCATCCATAAAACAAAACTTGCGTTATCGTTACCTTGATTATCAAAGGGATATTCATCTTTGCTCTTACCAAGTTTAAAATCCAAAAGCGACGGATATATATTCTCAAACTCTTTGGCTGAACATTCAATCTGATAATCATATCTTCCAAAAAGACGTGAGCCTCGACATAATAATTCTTTCCTTTTCCCTTTCTCGACCATACCATTTCCCTGACGAAAACGTTGCGAAAAATTCATTCGTATAACTACTCGATCATCCTTAGAAAGATAACCAGTCCACTTTACGTCTCCAGCATTCTCTTTATTCACATAAATCCCAGATATACTATAGGTATGGAAGGCTTCTGCCTTACTTTCCCCCACCTTAATCCCGATATTCCTTATTAACGACGAAAGATCGTATGCATCGTGAAATTGATTGCTGCGCACTACGACCGCAAAGTCTCCTTCTGTCAACAGAGAATATATTCCCCACTTCAAGCTCTTTCCCCTGCTCTTGACATAGCTTTCTATACATGTTTGTACTTTATGCATACAATTTTCCCGGGAAACATCAGACTTATCTTCAAACTCCTGAAATTGATATAACTCAGGATTTATAAAAATTTGGATAACTGTCAAAACAGGGCGTTTCTCGTCTTCAAAAACTCCCTGACCTCTTTCTCCGTAAAGACAGTACCTTTGATGTGATATTCCTCTTTTATCATTTGCATTTCTTCTTATCCCCATGCAGTCTGACAGCCGCGATTCATCCCATTTTAATATCTCTTTTTTCATCCAGTCAAAATAATCCATAATAAAATATTCACTGTTGTCCTTACTTGGATTTTCGCCAGCCTCATCTATCAAATTACTTCTATACAAACTCAGCATCACTAAATCAAAATTATTTTTCTTCTGTTCCATAAGCCCATCCCACTCCTTCTCTTTTGACAAAAAAAAACCCTGTAAATAAAAACAGGGTTCTCATCAATAATATTATGATATATTTTTCTTATATGCCGGAGCTAACAAATGTGGCTTTTCAAAAATACGCGGGCCACTATGATTTGCTTTTTCAATTGGAGAAACTCGCATTGCCCTTCCCGGAAAAGTATCCACCTTTAATTTTCCTATATTTTGTTTTTCTACTTTTCCTATTAGCATATGCATTTAATCCTCCAATTTTTATTATTTTTTGAATATTTGCTCTTTCAAGGAAAATATTCAGATATCTTTTAAAAAAAGAACCCTCGCTACCTTACACGAGAATCCCTTACGTTAATATAGTGTAGCACGAATTTCTCATAATGTCAATCTTAAACTTCCCACTTTTAATACTTTTCATCACTTTTTATCAAAATTTACTTACTTCCCCCTCTTATTCTCCTCAGCAAAGTACTCTCCAAATCCCTCATAACAAAACCTGCAGTTACTATTCGGGAACAGATCTGCATACCGCTTCTCTGGCAGAAAGCTGATCATATTATCATCCGTACATCTTCCCGGATCATCATTGTGGTACAAAACCACATCTATATCTGTACCTGACCGTATATTCTGTTTAAGCAGATATCTAAATTCATAATCAGCAAGCGGAAGTGAGTATCCACAAAATATTACTTTATCCGCCTGTTGCAATTCATACGCTGCATTTTGCCAAAGATTATTATACAGCTGACTATTAAGCAGCTTCATCATAGTAGGCGTTATAATCTCAGGTTTTATCTGAACTGCGTCTCCTTCGGCCTTCTGCCCACACTTAATACATTTTTCCTCTTCACTGTCATCGAACAGGTATTTCCCGCAAGTTTCTGCATCACAGATTTGTAATGTTCCGCACTTCAGGCATCTGAACCAGTTGATCGAACCATGAATTTTTATATATGGGATTCTAAAGCTAGAACTGCTATCTGTATCCGGGTAAAGCTTTCCATCCGACTTTATGACATATGGGCTATTAAATTTGTAATCAAAATCAATCCCGTTTTTCCTAAAATACTCCTCCAGAAGAATATCCCAATTTGTTGTAATCACAGCGATATGCCCAGCATGCCTGCCAATATATCTTATTGTTTCCAGGTAGTCCGACTTATCATAAGCATGACTAATAACTTTGTTGGAAAAATAAAAAGTGAAAAGCCTTAAAATGGCATTTTGAAGATTGTCAATTTCCGGATATGTATAATCAGCTGTATTTTCTTTCATTGTGATACATTTGTCAAACAACGTAAAGATATCTTCTAAACATATCTGTATATCTGCTTTCTGAAGTTGTTCCCTTAACTCTTCTCTTAAGAGCATGAGTTCATTGCAATATTCATCCGGTTCCAGGTAAAATCTTTTTCCTGTATCACTCAAAACATCAATCAGATTAAAATCTTTTTCTTCTGCCTTAAAATTATAATTCGTACCGATAAAATCTATAATTTCAAGTACTCTGTTATTTGAACGATATATCTCATTAATACGTTTATAACGTTCAATAATCTTTTTCACATCGATATCAGCTGCATATTCCCGAAGAAGATATATGGCTACCTGAATATAAGCTGAAAGGAACTTCACGCTTTCTTTGTCCATCGCAGAGTCGATAATGTTTTCCTCTGGCGGTTCCGTCATTTCCTTCAGGATTTTATCCTGTATCGGAAGATTCGCAGGCGCTGAGAGGCCTGCGCCGGTCACAATAACAATTTTATCCCGCAAATATCTCACACCATTCCTTTATATTCGCACGCTGATGTTCCGTTCCAAAGGTTTCATAATCTGCTATCAACATGTCGCGTAATTCTGATAACCTATACTTTTCCACATCCTGCCACTCTTTCTGCTTACTGAAAAGGAAATGAAATGCTGCTACCAGAGCAGCCTCCTGAGTCGGACGGTTCCTTGTTATATTGCCGAACCTTGCCTTTACGATATACGGCACAGACTCATTATAAGTATTAAAATTGTTGATATCGTTTTGAATCACCTCATGGCACTGTTCACAATCGCAGATGTTCCTGTAATAATCAGCCGCATGCTCATCATTTCCTTTTTCCGGATCAAAATATCCTGTATCGATCAGGATATTCAGTGCTTCATCAAAACGCATCCTTTTATGCAGCGGCCTGAAATAATATTTATTTACAGGAAGTCCGCCTCCTACCGGAGTAATTGTCCTCGTTTCCCCGTATCCTACAGACTGCGCTGCCCCATATAATCTGGGCTTTATTTCTTTATTGCACAGGAAAATTGAATCATATCCGCCATATGACATAACCGGCTTCTTCCCGATTTCATTCAACGTACTAAGCAATTCACAGAAGCACTGCTTCTCCTCCCTGGAACAATCCCATGACGAGAAATCATTGATCCAGATAAAGAAATATTCGAAATTTTCTTCTCTATAGCTTTCACAGATCCTTTCCAACAATTTTTCATCCGTCAAAACTTCTTTATCCATCACCAGCTGTGCCGCTGCAGGACAATTTTCTCCGTTTTCCCTGTGGATTTCCAGGAAACGCTGCATATAAAGTTTATTAAGATGAAAAACTTCAGAGCGCTCCCTATCAGACATTTCCTTTTTTAACATAAAATAAGGTGCAATAACCACCCTGGGTGCCGGACCTGCGTTTATATATTTCAGATACTTACTGTACTCTTTCTTTTCTATAAACCGGTCCACATACTTTGTTTCAAATTCATAAATGCTTTGTGTAAGATCATCAATTACATCTCTCATTTCGGCAACCGAAAGGGGTCTTCTTTCGTTTGAAATAATATTCTGAATGCGCGGCGGAAGCTGCTCCAGATATTTTTGCACTGATTTTTTGATACAGGGCTGCCCATTCCGCGACTTTTTTGACATTATCGCATGAACACTGTGCTGCAGAATATGGGTCTGTGGATCAATGATATACTGATTTTTATGCACCGATACCAGATCTGCAACGGCAGCCCCACTGTATGCCACAATTGTTGCATTAAAAATAACGGCATCAAAGTCATTTTTAAACTTTACAAACGCCTTTTTATCCGTACCTGTATTATATCTAAGCATTCTAATTACATCATCCACGCAGAGCGCACCCACCTTTCTCTATGAATTGAATCACTTGCGTCTTCTGCACTTCCCACATCTTTTTCACTTTTTGCGGCAAAAGCACATGCTCAAACTGCTGTTTTTCACTTTCCATAAAATAAATACCTACTCCCAGTTCACCGCATCTCTTGATAATCTTTTCCTGCACCTTCTGAGTTTTGGGTTTTTGAACACATATTTCCAGATAATCAAATGAAACCGCTGTACTGATCACCTGTTCAATCGCTCTTTTCCAATTGTGTGTCTTAAACTCTACAGCTGTCACGGCACGCTCCTTCTGATTATATTTTACAAGATCGACAGAACGACAGAACACCGGCACTTCACATACCAGCTGAACATTATGATCATGCCAGAGGCTGATAAAAAGCTGCCTCTGCTCTTCCTCTGAAATCTTATTTTTCATAGTTAAGAACCTCTTTTTTGATAAGTGATTGTTCCGCATACTTCGGGTATCTGGTATACACATAATGCAGTAGCTGTTTCAGTGTCATCCCCGTAATCTTTTTCTTGTATTGCTCCAGCAGTTTAAGCTGTGGCAAAGTAATTTTTTTTAATAACTCCTCCTCTACAAATCCGCTTCCTGTATCTGTGATACTGTACTCCCGAAAGCTGTTCTCAGATTTCGTTTCCTCCTCATCTTCATAACATTCATCTACAAATTCTTTCTCAACAATATTATCAACACCTGACATTTCTTCCGTCTCATTGAGATCGTGAATCTGCATAAAGCCAATACCCGCAAAAAAATCGACCTGCTCATAAAGGTCCTTAGAAAACGGGCCGTAATTATACGCTATAAAATCAGGCAGCTTCTCGCTGTCCAGACCTTTCTTTTTCAATGCTGGAGCAATCTGTTCATTAAATAGAAACATCATTTTCATCAGTCTGACAGAGCCTTTTATCGGTTCTTTATCGTTTATGTATAATAAAAGCAATAAATAATCCGAGCCCAGAAGTTTAGCTCCCATATTACAGCCTCCTTCCATTTCCGCTTTTTATTCAGTCCTGTTTAATCAAAAAAACTGCCGGAAACATCATGTTTTATGCATATATCTTAACACAAGTTCCCGACAGTTCCTATAAGAAATTTATTATGTTTATATACTACAAGAAATATTCTCCTCCACGCAGCCACCACCTATAGATGCTTCAACTACGCTAATCCCTCCGAAACAGATCCCTCGTATACACCTTCTCTTCCACATCATCCAGGCATTCATCATACCGATTCGCAATAATACACTGACTCATTTCCTTAAACTTCTCCAGGTCGTTCACAACTCTGCTTCCAAAGAATGTACTTCCATCTTCCAGCGTCGGTTCATAGATAACCACTGTAGCGCCTTTCGCCTTTACCCGTTTCATCACTCCCTGGATACTGCTCTGCCGGAAGTTATCAGAATGACTCTTCATAGTCAGACGGTAAACACCGATAACGATTTCTTTTTCTTTCGCCGCATCGTATTCACTGTTGGCATCGTAGCCGCCGGCCAGTTCCAGTACACGATCTGCAATAAAATCTTTCCGGGTCCGGTTAGATTCTACGATAGCTGTCATCATATTCTGCGGTACATCCTCATAATTGGCCAGAAGTTGTTTTGTGTCTTTCGGCAGACAGTATCCTCCATACCCAAAGGATGGATTATTATAGTGTGTTCCGATTCTCGGATCCAGACAGACGCCATCAATAATCTGCTTCGTATTTAATCCTTTCACTTCGGCATAAGTGTCCAATTCGTTGAAATAAGACACACGGAGCGCCAGATAGGTGTTGGCAAACAGTTTTACTGCTTCTGCCTCTGTAAATCCCATGATCAGCGTATCAATATTCTCTTTTACTGCCCCCTCCTGCAGAAGACCTGCAAATGTCCTGGCTGCTTTTACAAGCCGTGCATTCTCCACATCCGTTCCTACAATGATACGGCTGGGATACAGATTGTCATAGAGTGCTTTCGACTCTCTCAGAAATTCCGGGCTGAAAATAATATTATCACAATGATATTTTTCCCGTACATGAGCTGTGAATCCGACTGGAATTGTTGACTTAATCACCATAATGGCATCAGGATTATACTGGATTACCAACTTGATCACATCTTCTACTGCACTGGTATCGAAAAAATTCTTTTTACTGTCATAATTGGTCGGCGCTGCGATTACAACAAAATCTGCCTCTTTGTAGGCAGCTTCCGCATCTAATGTGGCCGTAAGATCAAGCTCTTTATTGGCTAAATAGTCTTCAATATAATCATCCTGAATGGGTGATGTTTTCTGATTTATCAATTCTACTTTCTCTGGTATGATGTCCACCGCCATAACCTGATTATGCTGTGCCAGAAGTGTGGCAATGGATAATCCTACATATCCTGTCCCTGCTACTGCTATCTTCATCTTTCTTTTTCCCCTTCTATATAAAATTCCTTATACCACTGTGCAAACCTGCGGAGCCCTTCCCGAAGGCTGGTACTTGGTTTAAACCCAAAATCCCGTTCCAGAGCGCTCGTATCCGCATACGTCACCGGGACATCTCCCGGCTGCATAGGTACAAGCTTTTTATGTGCCTCAAAATCATAATCCTCCGGCAGCACTCCCGCACGGATCAACTCCTGCTGCAGAATATCCACAAAGTCCAACAGGTTCTCAGGCTGGTTGTTTCCGATGTTGTAAATGGCATACGGCGGAACCGGAAGTCCGTCTTCCCCGGTCTTCTTCTCCGGCGGAGACTGCATGACACGCTTCACACCCTCTACGATATCGTCTACGTAGGTAAAGTCTCGTTTACAGTTTCCATAATTGAAGATCTCAATGGTATCCCCTGCAAGCAGCTTGTTGGTAAAACTAAAATAGGCCATGTCCGGTCGTCCGGCAGGCCCATAAACGGTAAAGAACCGTAACCCTGTGGAAGGGATGTTATACAGTTTTGAATAAGCATGCGCCATAAGTTCATTGCTCTTCTTGGTCGCCGCATAAAGGGAGACCGGATTATCCACCTTGTCGTCCGTACTGTAAGGGATCTTCTTATTGGATCCATAAACACTGGAGGATGAGGCATAGACCAGATGCTCCACGCCCAGCTGACCGTTGTCATAGGAATGGCGGCATGCCTCTAGGATGTTATAAAATCCAATCAGATTGGAATCAATATAAGCGTCCGGATTCGTGATAGAATACCGAACGCCTGCCTGTGCCGCAAGATTAACTACGATCTGCGGTTTATATTCGTCAAAAATGGAATTGATCAGCTCCTTATCAGAGATGGAGCCTTTAATAAAAGTCCATGTAGATTCCGGATGGGAATCTGCCATGGACTTGATCTGATCTAATCTATACTCTTTTATTGAAACATCATAGTAGTCATTCACACTATCAATTCCTATGATGTGTACCGACGAAATGGTTCGAAAAAGCTCTAATACTAGATTTGCTCCTATAAAGCCTGCTGCTCCAGTAACCAAAATCGTCCGATTTTGTAGTTTCATCTGCATCTTTTTCCCTCTCTTATTTCTATTTTTCCAAAACACAATCCATAATTTCAAAAAAACCTTTTGTCCCCTGTATATATTCATCTTCAATAAATGCTGTAAAACATATCTCTTCAACACTTTGCCATATTTGCGCATTTCCATTTAAAGGATATACATGTGTTGTAAAGCAATCCGTTACGGGCACATATTCGTCAATCAATTTGTTCTTGGCCTTTTCAAATAGCACTCTTCTGTTTGGCTATGTATGCCTATTATCTTTCTAACAATTGCATTTTCTAATTTTCTTCCAGATATATGCTACAACACAATTCTGCTAGCAATCTCTTCAAAAATTTCATGATATTGCCTCTCATAATTGCTATAATAAATTCTTTCGTTTATATTTCTATTTTTTATCTTACTCGTTTGCGATATGCTTCGGTTAATACTTTTATCTTTTCATTAGCATCATATTTGAAAATAATAGTACCATTTATTTTATTATATAATTTTTCTGATATATCATAAAAATAGGCTCCAAATTCCACAACATCACATCTAGCAGTTCTTTTTATCACTTTCCAATGCAATTGTAAGTCTTTTTGTCTTTTTTGATTTTTTTTCCAATACTCTATGATTTGATCGATCCCTCGATAAATCTTTTTTTTACGTATAACATACCTAGCATTTACGGAAAAAATTTCTTTAAGCAAACCTATATCATAAAAATTCCATGCTTTAAAATATTTATCAACTCTGTCAGTTGTTTGACTTTTTTCTATAATAACATCCATATATTTTTATTATCTTTTCACCTATACATGACTCTAAATTTTCAGGTATCTCATATTTCAAATGAACTGTTTTCAAGTTTTTATCCCCATATTCTTTAAAATATGAAGCAATAAATTCGATATTTTCTCTATAATCAATAATGACAAAACCTCCTCTCAACTTGTTCCTATTGAGAAATAACTCTTTTATAAATATTTTCTTCTGTTCACATACAAAATAGGAAAATATAACTAATTCATCATATACTTGTTGAGTAAATTCAAAACTATTCACCTTACTTGATATAAGTTCAACAGGCATGTCCTCCAAAAAATTCTTTGCAATACAAAGTTGTTTTTTACTTTTGTCTATCAATGAAATTTTTAATTTTCTATTTTCTTTTTCATATATTAAATTTCCTATTGCGACAC
>ERZ894229.964-NODE-964-length-16517-cov-9.47418_pt1 | contig 16517 bp, 12 predicted proteins | sample MGYA00380295_ERZ894229 | MGnify/ENA primary metagenome ERZ894229 (study PRJEB32331, sample SAMN06328479) | human gut metagenome | biome: human gut microbiome; feature: stool | host: Homo sapiens | collected 2014-09-17 ... | reverse complement strand
GTGGGCTCGGATATCTCCGATGTGGCCTATGATATGACTGCGGCCATGATGAGCGAGGACTGTGAGCTCATCAGCATCTATTATGGAGCGGATATCACGGAGGAGGACGCCGAGAAGCTCAGGGCGAGGGTGGAAGAACGCTATCCTTCCTGCGACATCGAGCTGCAGTACGGCGGACAGCCCATTTACTACTATATTATTTCAGCTGAATAAAAACAGAATGAACATTCAGACAGGATTGACATCCATTAAGGGAGTCGGCGAAAAGACGGCAAAGCTTTTCGCCAGACTCCATATCACAAATGTGGGAGAGCTTCTGGAGCACTACCCGAGAGATTATGAGAAGATGGAAGCGCCCGTTTCCGTGTCGGCGCTGATGCCCGGAAGGGTATGTGCTGTAAAGGCAGCGGTGATCGGCACGCCCCAGGTCACAAGGGTGCGCTCCCTGGTCATAGCGAATGTACAGGCCGGAGATGCAACCGGCCTTTTTCGTATCACCTTTTTTGGAATGCCCTATATCCGCAGCGTCCTGAAGCCGGGAAGCGTGCATGTGTTCCGCGGGCTCTGTCAGACGGGAAGCACAGGGAAGGCGAAGGGACAGGCCGGTGTGCCGGTATCCGCCGGCTCTCGCGGGATCCAGGGAGCGGCTGTCATCCGGATGGAGCAGCCCGCCATTTTCAGCGTGGAGGATTATGCTGCCGTCCAGGATACCCTTCAGCCCAGATATGCGCTGACAAAGGGACTGACCAACCGACTGATGACCAGGACGGTGCGGGCAGCACTGGAGGAGCTGGATTGCCTGCAGGAATTTCTTCCGGAAGAGCTTCGGAGGGAATACGGACTGATTCCCTGGCGGGAGGCAGTGAGAAAGATTCACTGTCCGAAGGACATGCAGGAACTGACCGATGCCAGAAGAAGGCTTTCCTTCAATGAATTTCTCGCCTTTTTTCTCGGCCTTTCCCGGCTGAAAAATGAAAATCAGGTCAGAAGGGTGGAGCAGGTTCTGCGGCGGGTTCCGGATACGGACCGGCTGCTGGAAAAGCTTCCTTACCGGCTGACAGGAGCGCAGCTTAAGGTCTGGGGGCAGATCGAAGAGGATATGAGCAAAGAGACGGCGATGAACCGTCTGGTACAGGGGGATGTGGGAAGCGGAAAGACCATTCTCGCCTTTCTTGCCCTTCTGATGTGCGCGGCAAACGGCAGGCAGGGATGTCTGATGGCACCCACGGAGGTGCTGGCGGCCCAGCATTTTGAAGCGCTTCTGAAGCTGTGTGAGGAGCAGGATTTGTGCATCCGTCCCGTTCTTCTCACCGGCTCCACGCCGGCAGGGGAGAAGAAGCGGATCTATCAGGCCATCGCGGACGGGGAATATCATGTGATTGTGGGTACCCATGCCCTGATTCAGGAAAAGGTGAAATACAGGAATCTTTCCCTGGTGGTCACGGACGAACAGCATCGCTTCGGCGTCCGGCAGAGGGAATGCCTGGCGGATAAGGGAGAAGGAACCCATGTGCTGGTGATGAGCGCCACGCCGATTCCCCGTACCCTGGCCATCGTGCTTTACGGCGATCTGAACGTTTCCATTCTGGACGAGATGCCCGTGGGAAGGCTTCCCATCAAAAACTGTGTGGTGGGCACCTCCTGGCGTCCGAAGGCATATTCCTTCATCGCGGAGCAGGTCCGCTCGGGCCATCAGGCCTATGTGATCTGCCCCATGGTGGAAGAGGGCGAGATGGACGGGCTGGAAAATGTACAGGATTATGCGAAAAAGCTGGAAGCGGCTCTGCCCGGAGAGATCCGTATCGCAGTTCTGCACGGGCGTATGAAGAGCGCGCAGAAAAATCAGATTATGGAGGATTTTGCCGCCGGAAAGACGGACGTGCTGGTTTCCACCACGGTGATTGAGGTGGGAATCAACGTGCCGAACGCCACGGTCATGATGGTGGAAAACGCGGAACGCTTCGGACTGGCGCAGCTTCACCAGCTCCGCGGACGCGTGGGAAGGGGAAGCGCGCAGAGCTACTGTATTTTCATCAGCTCCAATGAAAATGAGGAGGTGATGAAGCGGCTGAAGATCCTGAATGATTCCAACGACGGTTTTTTCATCGCCAATGAGGATCTGAAGCTGCGGGGGCCGGGAGATCTGGCCGGCGTGCGCCAGAGCGGAGAACTGGATTTTAAGATCGGGGATATCTACCGGGATTCGGACCTTCTGTTAAAGGCCGGCGCTCTGGCGGAACGGATCGTTTCTGAGGATCCGGAAAAAAGGAAGCCGGAGTTTGCCTCCCTCTATCAGTGGGAATCCGAAAATGGGAATCCGGTTGACTTTCGGAGTATATAAAGGTAAAATTTTTGATAACGGTTTGGCTGCGGCAGGCCGCGGTTCTGCCGGAAACAGCAGGATTACAGGAATGGAGAGTGTTATGTCGAAGATTGCAATTGTCACGGACAGCAACAGCGGAATTACACAGGCGCAGGCGGAGGAGCTTGGCATCTATGTTCTGCCCATGCCGTTTATGATAGGCGGGGAAACCTATTTCGAGGGAATCAATCTGAGCCAGGAAGAATTTTATGAAAAGCTGCGGACGGGCGTTTCCGTTTCCACTTCTCAGCCCACGCCGGACTCTGTACTGCGCCTGTGGCGCAGGCTTCTTCTGGATTATGATGAGATCGTGCACATCCCCATGAGCAGCGGCCTTTCCGGTTCCTGCCAGACGGCGATGATGCTTGCCGACGATTTCGACGGACGCGTGCAGGTGGTAAATAATCAGCGGATATCCATCACCCAGCGGCGATCCGTGATCGATGCCATCCACATGGCGGAGAAAGGGATGGATGCGGTGGAAATCAGGGAATTTCTGGAAAAGGACAAGTTTAATTCCAGCATCTACATCATGGTGGACACGCTTTTTTATCTGAAAAAGGGCGGACGCATCACGCCGGCTGCCGCGGCGCTCGGAACGCTTCTGCGCTTAAAGCCGGTGCTGCAGATTCAGGGGGAAAAGCTGGACGCTTTTGCCAAGGCGCGCACCACCGCATCCGCCAGACAGATCATGCTGAACGCGGTGATCAATGATGTGACGGAACGTTTCGGTCGTCCGCTGGAGAACTGCGGAATGTGGATCGACTTCGCCCATACGCAGAACGAGGAAGCCATCCGGGATTTCCAGAAGGAGGTTCTGGCCCATTTCCCGGGAGCGGAGAGCTATATTGCGCCGCTTTCTCTGAGCGTATCCTGCCACATCGGTCCCGGCGCTCTGGCTGTGGCGGTCACGATGCGGAACGACTGAATCTAAAAGACAATGTGATAAACGGCGGGAAGGGGACGCACAAAGTCGCTTCCCGCCTTTGCTTCCCGGCTGTCTGACGGATTTTTTTCGCCAGGCAGCCTGCGTTTGGTATGAGTTGAAAAAGGAGAGTAGAATGAGCAGTCAGAACACTTACGATGCTTCCAGCATTACGGTGCTGGAGGGACTTGAGGCGGTCCGCAAGAGACCGGGCATGTATATCGGAAGCGTTTCCACGAAGGGACTCAATCATCTGGTTTATGAGATTGTAGACAATGCGGTGGATGAGCATCTGGCAGGTGTGTGCGATAAGATCTGCGTGACGCTGGAGGCGGATGGCTCCGCCACCGTGGACGATAACGGAAGAGGCATTCCGGTGGGAATGCATGAAAAAGGGGTGAGCGCGGAACGGCTGGTGTTTACCACCCTGCATGCGGGAGGTAAATTCGATCATTCCGCCTATAAAACCAGCGGCGGCCTGCATGGCGTGGGTTCCTCCGTGGTAAATGCCCTTTCCGCCAGGATGACCGTGCGCGTGCGGCATGGCGGAAAGATTTATGAGGACCGGTACGAGCGCGGTATCCCGACGGTGGAGCTGGTGGACGGCCTTCTTCCCGTGGTGGGCAAGGCCCGGAATACGGGAACCAGCATCAACTTTCTGCCGGACGATACCATTTTTGAAAAGACCCGCTTTAAAGAGGATGAGATCAAGAGCCGCCTGCATGAGACGGCCTATCTGAACCCGGCGCTCACCATTGTGTTTACGGACAAAAGAAAAGAGGAGCCGGAGGTGATCGAATATCACGAGCCGGAGGGAATCGTGGGCTTCATCCGCGACCTGAACAAATCCAGGGAGCCGGTGAGTGATGTGGTCTATTTTGCCGGGGAGAGCGAAGGCATTTCTGTGGAGGGCGCCTTCCAGTACGTGAATGAATTTCACGAAAACGTGCTGGGCTTCTGCAACAATATCTATAACGCGGAGGGCGGAACCCATCTGACCGGCTTCAAGACCATGTTCACCAATATCATCAATACCTACGCGAGACAGCTGAACATCCTGAAGGAAAAGGATCTGAATTTCACCGGAGCGGATGTGAGAAACGGTATGACGGCTGTGATTTCCATCAAGCATCCGGATCCCCGGTTTGAGGGCCAGACCAAGACCAAGCTGGACAACCAGGATGCGGCGAAGGTGGTGAGCAAGGTGACGGGCGAGGAGGTGGTCCGCTACTTTGACCGGAATCTGGAGACCTTAAAGAGCATCATCGGCTGCGCGGAGAAGGCGGCGAAGATCAGAAAGAGCGAGGAGAGGGCCAAAACAAATCTGCTCTCCAAACAGAAGTTTTCCTTCGATTCCAACGGCAAGCTGGCAAACTGTGAATCCCGTGACGCTTCGAAATGCGAGATCTTCATCGTAGAGGGAGATTCCGCCGGCGGCAGCGCCAAGATGGCAAGGGACCGTTCCTATCAGGCCATCCTGCCCATCCGTGGAAAGATTCTGAACGTGGAAAAGGCGAGCATCGACAAGGTGCTGGCAAATGCGGAGATCAAATCCATGATCAACGCCTTCGGCTGCGGCTTTTCAGAAGGATATGGAAACGATTTTGACATCACAAAGCTGCGTTATGATAAGATCATCATCATGACCGATGCGGATGTGGACGGCTCGCACATTTCCACCCTGCTTCTGACCCTGTTTTACCGCTTCATGCCGGAGCTGATTTTTGAGGGCCATGTGTATCTGGCCATGCCGCCCCTTTATAAGGCTATGCCCGCGAAGGGAAAGGAAGAATATCTTTACGACGATAAGGCACTGGAGCGCTATCGGAAGAAGCATAAGGGGCCGTTTACCCTGCAGCGCTATAAGGGTTTGGGAGAAATGGATGCCTCCCAGCTCTGGGAAACCACCCTGAATCCGGAAACCCGGCTGCTGAAGCAGGTGGAAATCGAGGATGCCAGAATGGCCTCGGAGGTCACAGAGCTTCTCATGGGGACGGACGTGCCGCCGAGACGCACGTTCATTTACGAGTATGCGCCGGATGCGCAGCTGGATATCTGAACTGTTTCACAGAAATAACAGGAGAGTGAAAATTTGGAAGAGAAGATCATAAAAACAGAATATTCCGAGGTCATGCAGAAGTCCTTCATCGACTATGCCATGAGTGTCATCGTGGCCAGAGCCCTTCCCGATGTGCGGGACGGCCTCAAGCCGGTGCAGCGCCGGACGCTCTATGATATGTATGAGCTGGGCATCCGCTATGACCGGCCCTACCGGAAATGCGCGCGTATCGTGGGCGATACCATGGGTAAATATCATCCTCACGGGGACAGCTCCATCTACGACGCGCTGGTGGTGATGGCCCAGGATTTCAAGAAGGGGATGCCCCTGGTTGACGGGCACGGCAACTTTGGAAACATAGAGGGAGACGGCGCCGCAGCCATGCGTTATACGGAAGCCCGCCTGGAGCAGGTGACTCAGGAGGCCTTCCTCGCGGATCTGGACAAGGACGTGGTGGACTTCGGCCCGAACTTTGACGAAACGGAGAAGGAACCGACAGTCCTTCCGGTGAAAATTCCCAACCTGTTGGTCAACGGCTCAGAGGGTATTGCGGTGGGTATGGCAACCAGCATCCCGCCTCACAACCTGGGGGAAGTGATTGAGGCGGAAAAGGCCTTTATGAAAAATGAAGCCATTTCCACGGCGGAGCTGATGAAATACTTAAACGGTCCGGATTTTCCCACGGGAGGTATCGTCACGAACAAGGACGACCTGCTTTCCATCTATGAAACGGGAACCGGAAAGATCCGCATCCGCGGCAAGGTGGAGGTGGAAAAGGGAAAGGGCGGAAAGACCAGCGTGGTCATCACGGAGATTCCCTACCCCATGATCGGCGCGAACATCGGCAAGTTCCTGGCGGATGTGGCGGCTCTGGTGGAAACAAAAAAGACCGCGGACATCAGCGACATTTCCAACCAGTCCTCCAAGGAGGGCATCCGCATCGTCATCGAGCTGAAGCGGGACGCGGACGTGGACAACTTCATTAATATGCTTTATAAGAAGACCCGTCTGGAGGATACCTTCGGCGTGAATATGCTGGCCATCGCGGACGGGAGGCCGGAGACGCTGGGGCTTCGGGCGATTCTGAAGGCCCATGTGGATTTTCTCTATCAGGTGACCACCAGAAAATACGAGAACCTGCTCACGAAGGAGAGAAACCGGAGGGAGATTCAGGAAGGTCTCATCAAGGCCTGCAATGTGATCGACCTCATCATCGAGATCCTCAGAGGGTCCCGCGACCGGGCCATGGCGAAGGCCTGTCTGGTGGAAGGAAAAACCGACGGCATCCGTTTTAAGTCTAAAGAATCGAGGGTAATGGCCCAGCAGCTTTCCTTTACAGAGAACCAGGCCAACGCCATTCTGGAAATGCGCCTGTACAAGCTCATCGGCCTGGAACTGGAGGCGCTGATTAAAGAGCATGAGGAGACCCTTGCGAATATCTATCGTTATGAGGATATTCTGGAGCGCAGGGAGTCCATGGCCCAGGTCATCATAAATGAGCTGGACGAGATCAAAAAGAAGTTCGCAAGGCCCAGAAGAACCGTGATTGATAACTGTGCGGAGGCGGTATTTGAGGAAAAGAAGGTGGAAGAGGTGGACGTGATGTTTCTCATGGACCGCTTCGGCTATGCCAGGACCATCGACCTGTCCGTCTATGAGCGCAATAAGGAGGCGGCGGATGCGGAGAACCGTTTCGCATTCCAGTGCAGAAACACGGGAAGAATCTGCCTGTTCACCAATACGGGACAGCTGTATACCATTAAGGTTTCCGACCTGCCTTATGGAAAATTCCGGGATAAGGGTGTCCCGGTGGATAACGTGAGCAACTACGATTCCACAAAAGAAGAGATCCGCAACGTCTGCAGCCAGTCGGAGCTGAATCTCTGCCGCGTGATTTTTACCACGAAGATGGGAATGATCAAGGTGGTGGACGGCGGAGAATTTGACGTGATGAAGCGTACTGTCGCGGCCACCAAGCTCCAGGACGGTGACGAGGTGAAGGATGTGACCGTGCTTAAGGAGCAGCAGACCGTGGTGCTTCAGACCCATAAGGGCTTCTTTTTGCGCTTTGCTGTGGAGGAGATTCCGGAAAAGAAAAAGGCTGCCGTCGGCGTGCGCGCCATCCGCCTGAGCCCGGAGGACTTCGTGGAGGCAGTGCACTTCACCGAGCCCGGAAAAGAAGGGAGCATTCCCTTTGGGGACAGACAGCTGGAGCTGTCCCGTCTGAAGATCGCAAAGAGGGACGGAAAGGGCACGAAGGTGCGTTGATGCCATGAGTATTAAGAGTCAGTATGTATGATGACAGGCTTGAAATTGAGAGCCCGGGACGCTTCCCGAATACCGTAAAGCTGATTCTGCGGAACAATATTGACACAAGAACTGTTTACGGAAATAAGGCATCCGGTGATGCTGGAAATGAAGCTTTAAATGATGCTGAACGAATTATTATTGAAATCATCAGAAAGTTTCCCCAGGCAAGCCAGAAAGAAATTGCGGAAAAAGCAGAATTTTCCAGATCAAAGGTTCAACGAACCATGAAGAATCTGGTTGAAAAAAAGGTAATTTACCGTGAAGGTGCGAGAAAAAACGGAGTCTGGAGAGTAACCGGACAGCAGGAGTAAGTTTACGTTTTCTATTGAAAAAATAAGCGATACCATCCATTATGGACGGGATACTTAAAATTCAGAAATCCGGGAGGACAACGCCGCCTGATGCAGAGCCTGTCCTTCGTTTGAAAATCGCAGCCCATGAAAAGCGGCCGGGCGCATGACCTTTTCCAGAATGGGAAGGCTTGCGTTCAGGTCGTTTTTTCTATATCCGATGACCGGATTGGTGAGCAGATGGAAGCCGAAATCGGAATAGAGGCGGATGGCGCAGACGGAAGTTGGCTGGGTGTGCAGGTAAAGGGGAAAATCAGAGCGCCTCAGAAGCTCTGACAGGAGGGCGCGCCCGAAGCCTCGGCCCTCTTCCCCGGGAAGAACCCGGATCCATCCCAGTGTGTTGACAGGAAAGCCGGTGCGGGCGTAGGAAAGCCAGGTCAGGCCGGTGGCAACGGGCTTTCCCGAAGGAGTGCACAGGAAGAGGCAGCGCTGGAAAAACGCCTGATTCTGTTCTTCTCTGTTTCCGGCATAAACCCTTTCATAATAATCCGTGAGGGAATCCGCACAGGAATCCTCCGCGGCGAGATGTTTCCAGACACCCAGCTCATCCGGACGGCAGGTCCTGATGGAACAGCCCTCCGGAAGCGGGCGCAGGGCGGATGGCTCCGGCCTTTTGCAGATCAGGAACAGATTGAGGTTCCCGACCGTTTCATACAGGCTGTCAAGGCCTGCCTGATGATAAAGTTCCCAGTCCTTACAAGAATGTTTCATAGCCGCTCCTTTCTCTGCCCACAGTTTAGCGCCGGAAGAGGTGCCCGTCAAGCAAAGTCTGCGTAAAAGGGCATGCCCGGTTACAGTTCAGCCTTCGGCAGAGCTGTTCAGGTTCAGCTGCGCCAGATCGATGTGGGGCGTCGTATCTGCAGCAGTGTAAGAAAGGTCGGAAATCTGCGCCTCCGTTTATGAAGATTTGCTTAATGATTCATTAGGATTTTAAAAAGCATTGCCTTTTTTTTAACGAGCAATTATAATGAAAGGCAGACAGATTCCGGGAGAGAAAACAGGAATCGGAAAGGTATGAAAACGGATGAGAGTGATTGCGGGAGAGGCGAGAAGCCTGCCGTTAAAGTGTCCGGAAGGGCTGGACACCAGACCGACCACGGACAGAATTAAGGAAACCCTGTTCAACATTCTGCAGCCCTGGATACCGGGCAGTATTTTTGTGGATCTGTGTAGCGGCAGCGGGGCCATCGGAATAGAGGCCATCAGCCGCGGGGCGAAGCGGGCCTATTTCGTGGAAAACGCGGCAAAGGCTGTGAAATGCATTCAGGAGAATCTGCATTTTACGAAATTTGAGGACAGGGCCGTCCTTCTGAGACAGGATGTGGTGGCGGCGCTTTCCGGCATCCATGAGAAGGAAGCGGACGTGATTTTCATGGATGCGCCCTACAGCGCGGGACTGGAGGAGCCCGTCCTTGAGGCGTTGTACCGGATGCCCTATGTGACGGAGGAGACGCTGGTCGTTTTTGAAGCGGAGAAGGACAGGGATTTTTCCTTCGCGGAGGACTGCGGCTTTGATGTGACGAGAGAAAAGTGCTATAAAACAAACAAGCATGTATTTATGAAAAAAAGGAATGCGGAGCATTGATTTATGAAAGCAGCAATTTACCCAGGAAGCTTTGACCCGGTGACGTTCGGCCACCTGGATATTATCAGGAGGGCGGCGTCGATTTTTGATGAATTAACGGTCAGCGTGCTGAACAATACGCAGAAGACTCCGTTGTTTTCTGTGGAAGAACGTGTTAAAATACTGGAAGAAGCCACAAAGGACCTTCCGAACGTGAAGATTGATTCCTTTTCGGGACTTTTGATCGACTATGCGAGAGAGAAGGATGTGCATGTGGCAATCCGGGGACTTCGTGCCATCACGGATTTTGAATATGAACTGCAGACCGCGCAGACGAACAGTATGCTGTCGGGAGGGGAACTGGATACCGTTTTCCTGACAACCCGGCTGGAATATGCCTACCTCAGTTCATCCAGCGTGAAGGAAATCGCAGCATTTCATGGGGATGTTTCCCAGTGTGTGCCTGACTTTGTAGCCAGGCTTTTGTATGAAAAATTCGGACATGCGTAAACACTTCGGATGATGACAGGGCCGTCAGGCGGCAGAACAGAGCGGGAACGCTTTTGTATGGAGGAAAAACATGAGCAGCAGAATCGAACAGTTGATTGATGAAATCGAAGAATATATTGACAGCTGTAAATATCAGCCGCTTTCCAACAGCAAGATTATTGTGAATAAAGAAGAGATTGAAGAGCTTCTGCGGGAGCTGCGCATGAAGACTCCCGATGAGATCAAGCGCTATCAGAAGATCATCAATAATAAGGAAGCCATCCTGAACGATGCAAGAGAGAAGGCGGAAGCGCTGATCAATGAGGCGACCGCACATACCTCGGAGCTGATCAGCGAACATGAAATCATGCAGCAGGCCTATGCGCAGGCGAACGAGGTGGTCAATATGGCGACCCAGCAGGCGCAGGAGATTTTGGACAATGCCACTGTTGAAGCAAACAGTGTGAAGGCATCCGCCATCCAGTATACGGATGATATTCTGGCCAACCTGGAGCAGATTATTGAAAACGGTATCAATATTGCAAATACCCATTATGGACAGCTTCTGGATGATCTGAACAGCTGTCTGAATGTGGTACAGTCCAATCGGATGGAGCTGCGTCCGGATGAGATTGACGATACCTCTTCCCTGCCGGACATGAATGTGGTGGATCCGAAGGAAGCGGGCGATGAGGTAAATCTGGATCTGATGTAAAAAAGCCGGGAATTGAGCGGATGCCGCGTTCGGCGGGGCATCCGCCTTATTTTTTGTGCGATACACCCGGAGGGCGTATGCGTGGATGGCAGGCTTGTCTGCATGGACATGCGGACATCCGACGGGCAACGGACAGCTTTGCGGTGAGCTGTCCGCGATAAGTCCGGCGGGCAATGAAGCGCGCGGGAGCGCTTCGGTGAGGAGGAAAAAGGTGAAAGGGAATGTACGAACGATACTTCTGGCGGCGGCACTGCTGTTCCTTGCTGTTCCTGCGATCAGAACGCAGGCCAGCGAACCTGTGGTCATTGTGATCGATCCGGGACACGGCGGAGAAAACCGGGGCGGAGAGGTGCCAGGGCAGTTTCTGGAGAAGGAGCTCACCCTGCAGACGGCGCAGGCCATGAAGCAGACGCTGGAGCAGTTTGAGGGAGTGGAGGTCTATCTGACGAGAACGACGGACCAGGAGCTTTCCCTGGAGGAACGGGCGCAGATTGCCAAAGCCTACGGCGCGGACTTTCTGTTTTCTCTTCATTATAATATGTCCTCGGAGCATAATCTGTACGGTTCGGAGGTCTGGACCTCCGCCTTCGGACAATATTATTCCGCGGGCCAGACCTTCGGCAGGCTGCAGCTGGCGGAGATGGCAGGAAAGGGGCAGTATATCCGGGGGGTGAAAACCAGGCTGAGCAGCCGCGGAACGGATTATTACGGCGTAATCCGCGCGTCCAGAGAACTGGATATTCCCTGTGTCATCATTGAGCACTGCTACATGGACCACCCCGTTGACAGCCATCAGGTCGATACGGCTTCGGAAGTGGCAAATATGGGGGGCAGCGATGCCATTGCCGCAGCCAAATATTTTCATCTGAAATCTTCCTCTCTGGGACTGGATTACAGCAGCTACTCTTATGGGACGGTGCCTGCGCCGCAGGGAACTGCTGCGCCCGACCGCACGCCGCCGGAAACCGTGAATCTGAGCGTCCTTTCCACGGATGCGGCTGCAGGCCGGGTGGATCTTCTGCTGGAAGCGCAGGATGCCCAGTCAGGCATTCTGTATTACAGCTACAGCCTGGACGGAGGCGCAACCTGGTCCACCCTCATGCCCTTTGCCAATCTGGGCTCGCTGACCTTTTCCGTCACCGTGCCTGCGGGAAGCGCGCCCGTCATCCTCTGCCGGGCCTACAACGGCTACGACCAGTATACGGAGAGCACAGCTGTTTTGCCGTGAGGATTTTTCGCGGGATAGGATTCTTCAGAAAAGAACGGGAAAGAGGGCTGTATAATACAGAAAGGCGAGCAGGGTCTGGATGCATTTATGCAGAACATACTGCCTCAGGAAAAGATCCGTTTCCCGGATCATGCTGTAGGTCTGCGCGATGCAGGACAGGCCGCCGAAGGGAAGCAGGACAAAACCCCAGAATGCGTTCGCAGGCCCCAGCCCTGACAGGCCGCTGGTGATTTCCAGAAGGCAGGCACAGAGCGCGCGGGCGGTATCCGCCCGGACGGGAAGCAGAAGATCGGGAATGAGGTTCATCAGATTGAACAGGATCATATAGCCGCCAAGGGAGCCGATGGAAACGAGCGCCGAGGTGATGGAGGCCTGCGTCTGCTCCAGCAGAGACGGCGTCCCGCGGGCATTTCGAACCTCTGCCCGGCTTTCTGCGGGAAGGGAAGCGGCACGGAGGACGTACGCGAAGGTTTTTGGAAGGGAAACTGTTCCGGCGGACCTGGTGCAGACCGGAATATCCCGGTAAAATGTCCAGCGCAGAAACAGGCCGTAGAGCAGCGGGAGCAGATACATGCCTGCCCAGAACGGCCAGGGTTTTGGAACGGGAAAAAGAGTGAGCACGAAGCCGGAAAAATAGATGGGCCCGATGTTGTTGCAGAATGCGAGCATCAGCGACGCTTCCCGGCGCGTCAGCCTGCCGTGCTGCAGGCTTTCCGCCGTCACACGGGCGCCCATGGGGAAGCCGCAGAGAAAGCCAATGACGAGCACGTAAAGGCAGGAATCGGACAGGCCGAAGAGCGGCCGGAGCAGCGGAGCGAACAGGCGGGCAAAGCTGTCGGAGAGATTCATGCGGATCAGGATCCCGGAAAGAATCATAAAGGGCAGAAGGGTTGGAATCATTTTTTCAAACCACAGATTCAGCCCCGTAAGGGACAGCGCCAGCGCTTTTTCATTCTCCAGAAGCATGGAAAGGGTGAGAGCGGTGAAAAGGCATAACAGCAGGGCTTTTTTGACGGTGCGAAGCCGCGCCTTCAGGGAAACGCTTTTGGGCCTGTAGAGCCGGTGTTCTCTCATGGGTGCCTCCGTTGCTTTTTTTATCAATCTATGATTAAGAACGTTTCAGAATGACCGGAAACAGATGAGGAGGAAGACTTATGATCCGTCTGGACCGTTATTTATGTGAGATGGGAGAAGGAACCCGGAGCGAAGTGAAGGAGCTTCTGCGCAAAGGGCGCGTCAGCGTGGACGGGTGTCCGGAGAAGAACCCGGCCCGGAAGGTGGATGAAAAGAATGCACAGGTGTGTGTGGACGGACGTTTTCTTTCCTACGCGAAAAACGTCTATTATCTGATGAATAAGCCGGCGGGGCTGCTGTCTGCCACCAGGGACGGCCATGGCAGGACGGTTCTGGACTGGATGCGGGAAAGAGAGCCGGAGAACGCTTTGCTGAAACGGGATCTGTTTCCGGCAGGAAGGCTGGACAAGGACACGGAGGGGCTGCTTCTGATCACGGATGACGGCGCCCTGGCACACCGCCTGCTTTCTCCGGCCAGACATGTGAAAAAAACCTATTATGTGGAAACGGACGGAACGCTTTCCGAAGAGGCCTGCGGCAGGCTGCGGGAGGGTGTGGAAATCGGAGAAGAGGAGCGCACCAGACCGGCCGAAATCCGGGAAACGAAGCTGGAGGGATGCGCGGAACAATCCCGAGCGGCCTATCTTCTTACCATCACGGAGGGGAAGTACCACCAGGTGAAGCGGATGATGCAGAGCCAGGGAAGAACGGTGACCTATCTGAGGCGCATGTCCATGGGGCCGCTGGTTCTGGGCGACACCCTTCCTGTGGGAGAGTTCCGGCCCCTTTCCCCAGAAGAGCTGGCCGCGCTGGAACCGGCGGGTTCCGGCGCGCGGGAGATGCTCTCCGGCATTGATACCGTGATTTTTGATCTGGACGGCACGCTGGTGGATTCCATGTGGGTCTGGCCGGAAATCGACGTGGAATATCTGGGAAGATACGGAACCCAGTTGGATGAGCGGCTTCAGGGCGACATCGACGGGATGAGCTTTACGGAGACGGCGGAATATTTTAAGGAGCGGTTCGGCATCCCGGACAGCGTGGAGAAGATCAAGGAAGACTGGAACCGGATGGCGGAGGAGAAATATCTGCATCAGGTTTCTCTGAAAAAAGGGGCGCGGGAGTTTATCGAAGCCTGCCGGAAGAAAAAATGGAAGCTCGGCATCGCCACCAGCAATTCCAGGCAGCTGGTGGAAGGGGTGATCGGCGCGCAGGGACTGACGGACGCCTTTTCCTGCATCCTCACCAGCTGTGAGGTGGGGAAGGGAAAACCCGCTCCCGACATCTATCTTGCCGTGGCGGAAAGGCTTGGTACAGATCCGGCGCACTGTTTGGTATTTGAGGACATCGAGCCGGGAATCCGGGCAGGAAAGGCCGCGGGAATGCGGGTTTGCGGGGTAAAGGACGACTGGTGTCAGACGCCGGAGGCGCAGATGCGTAAGCTGGCGGATTATTACATTGCGGATTATACAGAACTGATATGACGTTTCAAACGCTCAAAACAGTAGGGCACAACGGCCGAAAGGAAAGGAAAAAAGGAATGGCGAAGGGATTCTTGCCGGTAACAAGAGAAGAGATGGAAGAGAGGGGGATTGAAAGACCGGATTTTGTCTATGTCATCGGGGACGCCTATGTGGATCATCCCTCCTTTGGACATGCCATCATCAGCCGCGTGCTGGAGGCGCACGGCTACAGCGTCTGCATCATTTCCCAGCCGGACTGGAAGGACGAGGGGAGCATCGACGTGTTCGGAAGGCCGAAGCTCGCCTTCCTCGTCTCTGCCGGGAACATGGATTCCATGGTCAATCACTATTATGTTTCCGGAAAAAGAAGGCAGGAGGACGCGTATACGCCGGGAGGAAAAGCGGGAAAGCGGCCGGATCATGCGGCTGTGGTCTATGGAAATCTGATCCGCCGCACCTACAAAGACGTTCCGATCATTCTGGGCGGAATTGAAGCCAGCCTGCGCAGGATGGCCCACTATGATTACTGGAGCGATTCCTTCCGCCGTTCCATCCTTCTGGACAGCCAGGCGGATCTGATTTCTTATGGGATGGGAGAAAAGTCCATTGTGGAGATCGCGGATGCGCTCGCTTCCGGTCTTGATGTGAAGGATATCACCTTTGTGGCGGGAACCGTTTATAAGACGAAGAAGCCGGACGAGGTATACGGCGGCGTGCGGCTGCCTTCCTATGAAGAGATGAAGGCGGATAAGAAAAGATATGCGGACAGCTTTCTCGTTCAGCACAACAACACGGATCCCATCAATGGAAACGTGCTGATGGAGGGCTATCCAGGCGGCGTGTATGTGGTGCAGAATCCGCCGCAGAAGCCTCTGACCATGCAGGAAATGGACGATGTATACGCCCTTCCCTATATGCGCACCTATCATCCATCCTACGAAAGCCAGGGCGGAGTCCCGGCGATCCGTGAGATCAAATTTTCCCTGATCAGCAACAGGGGATGCTTCGGCGGATGCAGCTTCTGCGCCCTGACCTTCCATCAGGGGCGCACGGTGCAGGTGAGAAGCCATGAATCCATTCTGGAAGAGGCGAAGGAGCTGATTCAGGATAAGGATTTTAAAGGCTACATTCATGATGTGGGAGGGCCGACTGCCAATTTCCGTGCGCCTTCCTGCCAGGATCAGCTTGTGCGCGGCGTGTGCAAAAACAGACAGTGTCTGTTCCCGAAGCCCTGCCCCCATCTGAACGCGGATCACAGGGATTATCTTAAACTCCTGCGTTCCCTGCGGGCGCTTCCCGGCGTGAAGAAGGTGTTCATCCGCTCCGGAATCCGCTTCGACTATCTGCTGGCGGACCCGGACGATACCTTTTTCCGGGAGCTGGTGCAGTATCATGTGAGCGGCCAGCTCAAGGTGGCTCCGGAGCACATCTGCGACGCGGTGCTCAAAAGGATGGGCAAGCCGGAAAATGCAGTTTATGAAAAATTCCGGAAAAAATACGCCCGGCTGAACGAGGAGCTGGGACTGAAGCAGTATCTGGTGCCCTACCTGATGAGCTCCCATCCCGGTTCCACCCTGAAGGAGGCCGTGGCGCTGGCGGAATATCTGCGGGATCTGGGATATATGCCGGAGCAGGTGCAGGATTTTTATCCCACACCGTCCACCATGTCCACGGTCATGTATTATACGGAAGTGGATCCGAGAGACGGCAAACCGGTTTACGTCTGCAAAAATCCCCATGAAAAGGCCATGCAGCGCGCGCTGATCCAGTACCGGGACCCGAAAAATTATGACCTGGTGCATGAGGCGCTCACAAAGGCCGGGCGGACGGATCTGATCGGTTTCGGCCCGAAATGCCTGATCCGTCCCCGGAAGGAAGAGAGAAGCCGGGCTGGCGGCGGCAGGGACGGCAGCGGCAGGAAGGCAGCAGAGCGGGTCGGACAGACCGGGAAGAATGGACGGATGGCCGGAAAGAGCCG
>ERZ894229.961-NODE-961-length-16593-cov-7.92629_pt1 | contig 16593 bp, 8 predicted proteins | sample MGYA00380295_ERZ894229 | MGnify/ENA primary metagenome ERZ894229 (study PRJEB32331, sample SAMN06328479) | human gut metagenome | biome: human gut microbiome; feature: stool | host: Homo sapiens | collected 2014-09-17 ... | reverse complement strand
ACGCATTCCTCTCCCGATTTCATCGGGAGATTCCTGCTTGCTTTTTAATTGAAAAGCAAAAGTAGGAACGGAATCGGAGCAAGACCGTAGAGTTTCGTTCCTCTCTTTTCCATTTCAAGCACTTTTTTCTCCACCCGTTTCCTACCAAGTGCCAACCGGGTATTTACCAGAGTGACTGAAGCTCCGATTTCGTCAGCAATCTCCTTTGCGCTCATCTGCTCAAAGTAGAACAAGTTTATCACCACAGATCGGATGGCAAACAGGACGACCGCATAGTTTTCCTGATACAGTTTACTGATCGCAGTTTGATCGCCTTTTTTTACCTGATCAATCTCTTCCGATATTCTATTGTCCATCATTATTTCCTCTTTTGTATTAAATAGGCTTCAATGCAAATTATCTATGAAAATCCCAGAATTCCTGTTCTTCTGGAGTAAATGTATAAGATCCAAACATTTCCTCTACATTCTCTCTGGTTAAAGGAATCCATTCTATTGGAAGATTTTCGAGCCCATAAGATGATTTGGTTTCATTCCATTCCGTTTCGGGAATAGTTTCCTCGCTACCATCAGGATAAGTAACTATTCTTTGTCCATCCTTTACGCTGTCGCTTATCTCATACAATTCCCGAAGATAGCCATAATACTCTTCATATACTCTTGTTACTTTAATATATCTTAGAAATTGCCTGGTTTCTGGCTGGTAACCCGAAACACACATTTCATACTCAATAAGGTGGTTATCTGGATCGTAGTAATATACATGATAACCTGTAACCTTATCCCCAGTGTCGCCTTTTATGAACAGTAAAGGAACTATATCCTCAGACTCGTCAGAATAGAAAAATCCAAAATATGGATTGTCAAACCAGATTCCATTATATCCATTGGAGATAAGGTCGTCATTTGAGAAATCATCGTTTTCGATAGCATATATAAATTCGTTCAATATATAAGAAAATTGTGCCTTGGAAAAGTGTTCATCATCAATTATGCTTTCTTCTGATTCCTCTTCAGTGGATGATTCAAAGATATCAGACTGCTGGTCATCCTCAGTTGTCTGAGCTGTTATATAAGGTTCGACAGTATTTCTTTTTCCTACAGAAATTACACCCCCAAGTATCCCAGCAGCTATCACAGCGCCGATGATCACTGCTTTCGTTGTAGTTGATGCTGCAGAAAATTTTATTGCCGCGTTTTTCACAGCCTTAGATGCCTTATTTGCAAAATATTCCGCAGCAGACGGAATTTCCTCCTTCACAACACTAGAAGGCACAGGTTGCGATGACGAAACATTTTTCAGGACAGACTGTAAGAGCAAATTGTCTGGCTGTATAGTTGCGGCCTGTGCATCCACATTCTTGAAAAGCAAAAGCAGGAACGGAATCGGCGCAAGCCCATAGAGTTTGGTACCTCTCTTCTCAAGTTCAAGAACATTCTTTTCTACTCTTTTTCTGCCGAGGCTTAACCTTGTATTCACCAGAGTGACAGAAACTCCTATTTCATCGGCAATTTCTTTTGCACTCATCTGCTCAAAGTAGAACAGGTTGATTACGATTCTCTGTTCTTCTGGCAGGGTATCCATGATCTCCCCTATAAGCCTTTCCGTTTCTTTCCGATCGATTTCCACATCCGGTAATCCTTCCCGGGACTCTTCCTGGAAACTGTCCTCTACATTCCAGTCGGAATCGGCTTCGCTGCCCTGCATCTGGCTGAAAAGAATAGGTCTTTTCTTTTTGACGTTCTGTAATGCATTGTTTACTGCAATCTGCTTAACCCATGCGGTGAACTTGTTTGGATCTTTCAATTGCTCCAGGGAATTGAATGCTTTTACGAACGTATCCTGTAGAATGTCCATCGCCTCATCTTCATCCCTTACGACGGAACGGATAGCAAAGAGAACAGTTTTATAATTTTCCTTATACAGAATACTTAAAGTGTCCTGGTCACCCTGCTTTGCCTTGCTGATAGTGATACTTATGTCCTGCATATTCTCCTCCTCACATTTTCTTTGATTATAGCATATATTTACGCAGAAAAAATTTAAAAGAAGGCCTCCTGAAAAGGAAACCTTCTTCTGCATAAGTGTTAATTTGTAATTACCCGGTAGCTGACGATATCGCCAGGGCCTCTGGTAAAGGCTTCATAGGGAATAGATCTTCCGGAATAATTATAGGAATTATCCGTACTTGCAGGATCATACATCATAAAGCCCTCATCGTCATATCCCATAATAACCATGAAATGGCCTGTATCTCTCTGATGGAAAGAAAACCATCCATCTATCTGCAGAATAACAGGACTGCCATTATCTATAGCATCCCTGATCGCATTTACATCATAGCCACTGTAACGGCTCTGTGACAGTCCATATTCGCTGAGGAGAACTCCTGAGTTAAAAGCATTCCCGTCATAATATTTCGACTGAGATAGCATATCTCCGACATCAAAGGATATTCCGGTATAATAAGATACTGCCATCAGGTATGAGCAATCCGTACAGCCGGCCTTTCCTATTGTGGAATTTCCGCTGATAGATCCCCTAACCAATCCAGACCATGGCTGGTTTCCCTGCAGGATGAACTGGTTCATCTGGAGTACAACTTTCTTACCTTCTACTATAGGATCTTCAGGGTCTTCAATTTCAGGTTTCCAGTCTTCTTCAGGAATTTCTATATCCACAACAGGATCAGTAAGCGAATCATTACTGACATCCGGGAACTTGATATCCACTTCCTGTCTTACCTGCGTAAGATCAGTCGCTATAGCGGAAGATTCCCAGAAGGATTCAGCCGTATCACCGAGTTCCGAGTAATCGCCATTCAGCTGACGGCCTGCAACTCTTTCCCATTCCGACATATCCAGGTAATACATGTTGTCGGTATCCGTGTTCATATACTCGCGGTCCGCAAACCTGACGTTGCCGCTTCTGACCTTCGGAACGTCTTCAACCTGCGAATCACCATAACCATCCGATAAAGAGAGCCTGTTGCCGTCTTCATCTTTATACATGCTCTTCACAGGGGTATCTTCCTGAGACGCAAGGTCGTTCAGGTTAAAGACCATGGACGAACAATCCACAGTGAATACCCGTTCTTCCCCGCTGCCTTCGCTGTCTCCATAAAGGTCAGCAGTGTTAAACGTCCCTACATAAATCAGGGCATGCGCTTCGCCATCCGGCGATTCCGGATTAACCAGGATGATATCTCCCGGTTCGATCCCTGACGTACCAATTCCATGGTATTCCCTGGGTGTTACAATCCCATTGTTGTACAATCCATTTACGGTATAAGTAGCATCCATACGATCCCTGTAGATGTTGCAGACGAATCCCGAACAGTCCGTGGCGTTTCCTTTCACATTTCCATACATATTTGCATGGGCAGATTGGGAATAGCTTACTTCTCCAACAGCACTGAGAGCATACATGACATGGCGGATACGGTCCACCAGTTCCTTGTCTTCCTCAGTCATAATGCTCCCGTCCATGTTGGTCGCTTCCGGATCATCCAGGTCAGCGTTCAGGTTCAAATATTCATTCTCCCCAATCAGAAGCTCCTGGATTTTTTCTACTACTCCAACGCTCAGATTGTTCAAACCAGCGGCTGTATTATCATATATTCCGCCTACCGCTGTCTGAGTGTCTGCCAATGCATATGTTTCAAACCAGTCGGAATACGTTAACGAGACGGCTTGGCTCATATTCGTATAAGTCCACCCGGTCCATTTGGACAGAGCTGTTGTGCCAGTGCCGCTAAAAAAAGATTCCAATTTCGAGTTGGAAGAATATCCAGGATAGTTATCCCTTTCTCTTTGTATCACTGAGTCAATGTCAAAAATATCTTCTGCCCTGTAAAGAGTTGCAAGATCTTCTTCTAAAATTTGTGGTGTTTTATCATCTCCTGTCAATGAAAGCTCATCCACATTCCAGACATGAAGATCCGGATAAGCTTCCCGCTCTTCTTCCGTTGCATCTGAATCATTTGGCAGCCTGTTTTCTGCGCCCTCGATAAAGTTTGGGTCTTCATAATTGATCGGATCCAGAAATTTCGGAGCAAATGCTGAAATGGTACCTTCTTCTTCACTCACGCCAGCGTACGACTGTTCTTCGGAAAATCCATATACAATCCCCCGCGTACGGAGCTGCAGGTGTCCGCCACAGTAGTATCCTTCATGGTTCATCTGGCATGTATGCTTGAAATGAAGAATAAATCCATCACCGGTGTAAACTGTTCGCATCTCGTATTCGCCAGTATCAGGATCCCTAATTGGCTCTCCGTCACCATCTAATACAATTTCTTCACTAAAAGGATAGGAAACATATACATCGCATCCGTCCTCAGTCTCTTCCACCTTCTGGATCGTAAGATCTTCTTCCAGATCAAAACCTCTGTTCAGGTATTCGTCATTCATTCTGCCTGAGTGAAATGTTGCCTGGAGGAGGTCTGTTTCTTCTTCAAAATTATAACCTGTTAAAGAATCCCTGCTCTCCAGAGTCCAGCATTCGCTTGCTTTATCGGTAAGCTGAAGGATATTAATAATGCAGGAATCTCTGTTGTATCCCTGTTCATTTTCTTCATCCGTATCCCAGGGAGAAACATCTGCGGAGACATTAGAAACATTACTAAACTCACTTTCCTCGTCCGGGTCGCTCCCGTAATAAAGAGAAGCAAGTTCATCCGCATGGGTAACGTTCAGGTCCTTGTCAGTGGCGAAATGCCCGTTATATTTGTATCCAAAGGAATTCCGCGCAGTGCACCCATATCCGTTATACATATCCGCCGGGCACATTTCGATAGACTGCCAGTCCTCGTCTCCCTGTCCCTGATAAGTTTCATTGGAAACCTTAAAATCACTGGTTACTTTTCCGGAGCCGCCCTCCGTGACTACTCCGATTCGTCCATTTTTAGCTTCCTGGCCGGTTTTCTGGTCGATTTTTACTGTCTGGTCGCCATTTTCATCCGGGTTCCCACCTTTTGCTCCATCCCATCTGGCACCAGTTGCCCCATAGGAAAACTTTGTTGGGTAGATATAGGAACTCAGGTAAAAATTCTCCTGATGGGAGGCTTCCATTAACGGGTAAGCATAGTTCCGGTACACAGAGGTCCATGACCACCCTGTATGTTTGCCTACCCATCCCAAAATCGGGACTTCTTCTTTTTCGAAAAAGGTCCAGGCAGCCTTCCAGAGCCGTTTCATAATACTGGCAAATTTGGCAAGCCCTTTCGCCTCGTTCGCCTCCTCGTTCAAGGTATCCAGAGTCTGTGAATAAAATACGGATGCCATCGCCGTGATCTGCTTCGCATTGGAAGTATACCCTTCCTGCGGCTTCCCTCTCAGTTCAAGCGTATTGCCACCATCTATATCCCTCAGAAGCTTGTGGTCCTGTGGCGCAGCCCCGTCAAAAGGTTCCGGACCAAGAACACCCTCGAACATTTTATCGCTTAATATCCCTTCTTTGGACGAATCATAAGCCCATGTCCCCAGGAGGTCATCCGAGCCGGTCTGGCTGAGGACATACTGCCTGGCAGAAACATTGTACTCCGTGAAGTTCAGCTCACTCAATGCAAGCGGAGTCTCTTCCGTCCCGTAACTTCTCAGCTGGCTTCCCCACTCCACTTCCATGAACCTCAGTTCATTATAGATAATACCTGTCATGGTGTGTGACTTATCATACACATCTTCCATCGCCACATTGCCATCCAAAGAAGTATCATCCGTCTCAGCCGACATCAGGAACATAGCCGGAACGATAACGATCGTCGCAACAGTCATGATACCTATACAGGCCAGGACATATATGCCAAGGATGATCATCAGCTTATGGAGCAGCGCATTGACAGTTTTGCTGACCGCTTCAAAGAACGCGCTGATCTGTTTCTGCCCTGCTCTTTTTAAGGCAGACTTCGCAGCCGCTTTTTTCGCCTGTTTTGCAGCTGCGGCTTTCCGGGATGCGGCGATCCGCTTTCCCATGTTCGTGTTCATCACTCGTCCTTTAAAACGGTTGTAGGGCTGGCTGAATTTATTCTTCATGACAGTTCCAAACTTGCTCTGAGCCTGCACTGTCTTAAGCTTCAGGTCAGCAACGGCTTTGATCCGATCCGAATTGCGGAGCCTGGATCCGACGCTGTTAAGCCTGGAAGCCGCCTGTTTCTTCCGAAGCTCTGTATATTTCCTTACAGCTTTGGCGTTCTTTTTCAGGTTGTCGCTGGGCCGTATAATGTTACCCATTTTGGTTGGGCGGAAAGGATCCGTACGGAAATTCGCAGTCCGGACACGCCCAGCCGTCTTTGAAGCTACTCTGGAAGCTGTTTTGGATGCGGTTTGGGATGCCGTTCTGCCTGCGGCCTTTCCAGCCTGTTCTTTCAACGGCTTATTAAGCAGACGGCTGTTCCAGGCCTCTTTTGATGACTTTCCGAACTGCCTGAATACCCGGACAGTGTCCATCCCCTGGAATACATACCCCATGGTACGGTCATCAGAGTTCATAACAGCCATACGGAGCGTCATATATGCTACATGGAACCCGCGCTTAAACATCCCCGCACCGTTCTGGAAGGAAGCGGCATTCTTGAGTGCATTTCCAAGAATAGCAGCCTCAGTGTCAGTCGTAGCACCCATCCGGAACAGGGCAATCTTGTCGTGGTTGTAAAAAAACATGCTTCCCTGCCGTTTGATAACTCCAGCCCTCTGACCCAGCCGGACAAGACTGCTGTTCAGATCCTTGATATTTGCATGGGTAACAGAAGAAATAGTCTTGTGCCCATTTGCAGACAGGATATTGTTCAGGGAACGCAGGTTCCCACTCGCATTGAGGGTAGACAGCATTTCTTCCGTCGTTTTGACGGCGTTCTTATATACTGAAACGCCGCCGATCATGTTGTATACGGCGCCGATCGGGCGGACATATCTGGCAACCTGGACTTTGGATTCCCGGTCTGCCCCGGTTACGATCATGCGGTAAGCGCCTCCAAAGGCCCCGATCAGTCCAGCTGCACTTGGCTTTACTGCCTGAAGCTGCTTACCGGGATTGATCGCCTGGAAGCCATATTTCTTCTGGGCGGTCATATGCTGGTAGCCATATTTGGAAGCTTTTTCCTTCAGGGCATCCATCCCATTCGGCTTTGAACTTTTCCCAAGCGTCCCCCGTCTGAAATCAGGCGTGGACTTCGCCCCTTCATGGGACGCAGATGCCGGGCCTTTTGTGAACCCATGTGTTGCTCCGCCTTCTGTAGATTGTGTGGCTTTTGAATATCCGTGTCCTGCCCCTGCCTCTACGGTCTGGCGGTTCATTTTGGCGAAATCATGCCGGAGTTCACGGGCCTCCTCTTTTTTCGGAGTGCCGGTTGTGCGTGAGGAAGCGGATGAACCATAGGATCCAGCAGACGATCCTGGACGTTCATTGGATGAAAATCCGGATCCCATCTGTGTATGGGCGAATACATGGCTGTTATCTCCGGAAGGCCGCGCCGCATTTGCGTTAAGAGACCTGGCCCCAGCCTCTGTTCGCTCCCCTCTGGATGCATGCCGCGGCTGATAATCAAGTTCAGAAGGCCGCGCCTGGGCTATAGCGCTTGCGTAATCCTTTTCTGTCGGATGTTTATCCTTTTGCGGTTGTTCCATCGCCGGAGCATGCACCGTATTAAATGAAGTAGAATGTTCATAAGCGGCTTTCCCGGCAGTATACGCTGCGGCTGTTCCAGTATAAGAACCGCTGTGGGCGGGCTGACGGTCGTAGGAGTCACGGTTTGTATTTCCGTAAGATCCAGAATACTGCTGTTTTCCCCATTCGCTTCCCTTTGCTGCCGCTTCAGCTTTTTCTGCAGTTGCCGCATTCTCTTCTGCGCGGCGCTGGCTGTAGGAATCAGATGTTGAGGAAGATGCGGGTTCCCCGTTGTCCTGCCTGCTGCCCTGGCTGCTGTATTGGGAGCTTTCAGAAGAGACCTCTGCCTTATATCCATTATCAGCTGTGCCGGGATATGCCCCTGATGCGCTTCCTGCTCCTGCTAAGGTTGTGCTCTCCCTGTTTTCCGTAATCGGTTCTCCGGAAATGCTTTTTTCGGCATAGGGATCTGACGCTTCCTGGTAAGAAGCCGCTTCTTTATAATCCTGCTGCCCATGCGCCGTCTGGTAATCCCGGTTTTCCTGATAAGACCATTCAGTCCTGGATTCCTGATATCCCTTCTCCTGATTGGGGAAAGCTGCCTGTTCCTGCTGTGTATAATCCGTATTCGCAGACGTGGTTTCATCATGGACAGGCTCATCATAATAGGAACCTTCCCCATATCCGGCTTCATGGTAATCATCCACATGATCTTCCGCTGTTTTATGTTTGTAAGAGTCCCACTTCTTTTCAGAAGCAGGCTCCTCCGCTCCGTCTGTTAATATCGCGGCGCCACCGCACTCCGATCCTTCTTCTCTGGTGCCATCTTCATTTACTTCCATTGAATCAGGCGTTTCAGCGTCCTGCTCTTCGTTGAACCCCTCCGGAAGCCGCTCTTCACCAAGCTCCTTTTCCAGCTCAGCTTCAGCCTCCATACTTTTTTCCGCTTCGTAAAATGATTCGCGAACCGGGAATTTATACCCATCCTCATCGTGAAGGAAGACCACTGTCCCGCTTTCCAGGTTGACCAGGGATCCATCTTTGGCTTTTACAAAACGGTGCCCGGTATTAACCGGATTCACTTCACTTGCAAGGAGCCGCTGGATACGGGCTTCTTCATTATCTCTGCTTGCATAGTTCAAATGGACACGTTTATCCTGCGGGGAATAATAATCGCCGTATTCATTACAGTTCTTTATGAAATCATGTTCTGACCGGTAACCGCCCGGACATCTGGTATAAACAGGGCCGGTTCTGTCAGCGGATTTCCACGCATCTTCATGGGATGTGGTTTCCCCATCAGTATCCATTTCCTGAAATGTTTCATCCTTTGTAAAGTCATAATCTTCCGGGTAAAGGATTTCGCCGAATTCGTTGACAAGACGTCCTTCGGAATCGCGGTTCCATACTGCATTGGGGTTGAACTTCCTTTTTTCTATCCGCTCTATGATCTCGTCATCATCAAGCTCCCCGGACCAGTCCCCTTTATGCAGCCTGCCATCCTGGTCAATAAAACTTCCTGTTTCCGGATCCATGTATGGGATGTATTCCCCAGAATAATAACACTGATAACCGTATTGGGTCTCGTGGAAGTGGTTTTCCTGGAACAGCTTCTGCTCTTTTCGTTCCGCTTCGTATACGATCTCCATGATTCTGGATTCGTACCGTACGTCATAGATGACAAAGTTATGTCCATACGGGTCTGTTTCAACCGGTATCCCGCGTTCCGCGCACAGTTCTTTCAGTGCCTGCGGAGTCAGGTCATCCTGTGTGTAGGCAATACGGACAGAATCCGGGTTTTTTACAGCACGGCCATAGATGCGTTCATAGAACTTCATCTCGGCTTCCTGCCGCGCTTTCTGGGCACGGTATTTCATCAGGGCCAATGCATATTGATAGCCCTTCTGGATGATAGTCAATACAGAATATTGGATATTATACTTATCTGTCGCCATATTTCCTCCTGTTCCGAGCACATTTCTGTCCCCTGTATTAAGCTCAAATGGAAATATGAAAGAAAGCAAAATTGGGAACAGCCTGAATCCGGAAGGAAACTGACCGCAAGATCATGAAGAAGATTCATACTGCCTTTTTGAAATTTTCTTCCGTCCAAACCTGCATATTTTGACGTGGATAGAGGTAAGTCTATTGAGACATTCAGAAAAGCATGCAGAGGTTATTATGAGCTTTTTTGATTATTCCTGTACGCTTAACCAATATCACGCCAGGAAACAGAGAAGCTTAATGACCAAAGAATTACGCCAGCAGATAATGGTAAGGGATAACTATACATACCAAATCTGTGGAAAACACATGTCTGATGAGGTCGGGCTGCAAATCGACCACATCATACCTGTTTCAAAGGGAGGGAAAACGGTTCCTTCCAACCTTCAGGTATTGTGTTCGAAGTGCAATGGGAAAAAATCAAATAGATGAACAGAATTTTGGAGGCAATACCGTTGTCTCCTTTTTTACATAATCCTCCTACTATGCATACTTTCAGTGTATCAATTGACAGTGCTCATTCCCAAAATGAGCATTAAAGGATCTCTGCAGGTAGCAGAAGGAAGGAGAAAAGTATGGAACAGAAGGTTTTTATAGTTGTGAAATGCGCTATGGGTAAGGATTACCACCGCATTGAGGGAGTGTTTTCCAGTCGTGAAGCAGCCCGTGATTTTGTTGAGCAGCAGATCCAGGCTGAACTCATGCATTGGGACGATGCGAGGTGGCTGGGATTGGCTGACGAGATGTCGGTGACCAGGATAAAATGCAACAATCCTGCACAGACATTCACCCTCCGGTTCGACAACGGGAAGGGGAATCTTCTTTTTGTCAACTGGGACATCTACGAAAGGGAAGTTGGTTGACAGAAACTCTGTCCTGTAGCGCATGACGGAGGAAATTCAGAGACAAATTGTATACAGGATATGGTGCCAGTGGTGCCACTCTTTACCTCAATTTGATTTTTTTTGTGGGTTATGGTACGCTCATCATGTAGATAAAGATTATGATATACCATAGCCTGCCGGAAAGGATTTTATATTATGGAAAATGAACCAACTTTGCTTGCGAGACAGATTGATTCCTCCGGCGACAGGGCAAAATACGACTCTCGTAGAATTGGAAAAGGGGAACATTGATCTAATGCAGGCAGTAATCGTTAATATGGGCGATGCAAATGCTCCTGTTAAGAATCAGATTCTCCGACTAATGAATGTATTGCTTTCTGATACCACTGGAACAAAGGAAAAGAAACGCATTATGGAGGATGAATTCCATATTGCGATGAGCAAAGAATTGGAGAGCGAGGTGCAAAATATGTGTGACCTGAGCCAAGGAATTTATGAAAAAGGCGTTAAACAAGGCATCGAACAAGGTATTGAACGAGGCTTAAGTCGAGGCATTATAGGAGCAATAGAAATGCTCCGTGAAGATGGTAAAGAAGATAAAGTTATTATTGAGAGAATCATGAGAAAGTATCATTTGACCAGAGCTGAAGCGGAAGCTTATGTTCTGGAGGCTTGTACGGTATGATTTTAAAGTGGGGGCTGTCGCACTAAATAATTAGTGCGGCAGCACTTTTTTGCAGAGAATAAGAGCCAGGTCTGTGCAAGGCCTGGCTCTTGGTGTAAAATTTATTTATGCGACTAAATAAACTTTTACAGAAAGATTATACTCTATCTTCTCTGTACTATCAAATCAAACTTCCGCTGGATGTGGAAATTTTGATCCCGGCAGATGATCCGGTCCGTCTTCTGAGTGCATTTGTGGAGGGAATGGAACTCAGCGATCTTTATCAGACTTATGGAAAGATAAAGAAAAATCAGGCGACACCAAGACAGCTGTTTAAGATCATGGTCTACGCCAGCATGAATCGGATTTATTCCAGCCGGGATATCGAAACTGTATGCCGCAGGGACATCAACTTCATGTACCTTTTGGAAGGAAAACCAGCACCTGATCATGCAACCTTTGCACGTTTTATTTCTCTGCATTTCGCGCAATGCTCGAAAAAGACATTAGCCGAGGTGTCGAAACTCTTATATTCCCTTGGGGAGATTTCCGGGAAAAGTATCTTTATTGACGGAACGAAAATAGAATCCGTTGCGAATAAATATACTTTTGTCTGGAAAAAAGCCATTACGAAAAATCAGGCAAAACTTTTCGATAAGATTCTTGTCCTTGTGGAAGAGTGCGAAAATCTTTACGGTTTCAGGATCGCTTATAATGGGAAGATCTCCCTTCACACCTTAAAAAGGCTGCGGAAAAAGCTGTGCAGGATCAGGCAGGAGGAAGGGATTGTCTTTGTCCATGGAACCGGACGGCGGAAAACACGCCTTCAGAAATCGCTGGAAACCTTGGAAACATACATAGCAAAACTGAAGGAGTACAATAAAAAACTTTATGTCTGTGGAGAGCGCAACAGTTATTCTAAAACAGACCCGGATGCGACTTTCATGCGGATGAAAGAAGATGCCATGCTCAATGGGCAGCTGAAACCGGCTTATAATCTTCAGCATGGAGTGGATTCAGAATACATCACATGGCTGGATATCAGTCCACGGCCTACGGATACGAGGACCTTGATCCCATTCCTGAAAGATATGGAGTTGTATCTTCCGTTTAAATATCAGGAGATTGTGGCAGATGCAGGATATGAAAGCGAAGAGAATTACCTGTTTCTTGAAGAAAACGGTCAGCTGGCCTATATCAAACCCCAGAACTATGAGATTTCCAAAACCCGAAAATACCGTCAGGATATCGGGCGGATGGAAAACATGGAGTATGATGAGAAAGCGGACTGTTATTACTGTAAAAACGGACAGATGTTGACGGCGCAGTACGAAAAGAGGGAAAAGACGGCCAGCGGATACCGGAGAACTGTTACCGTATATCGGAGTAACGGATGCAGCGGATGCCCTTTCAAAACAGACTGCATCAAGGGAAACAACTGCAAAACACCAATGGAAGACCGCCAGAAAGTACTGTACGTTTCGAAAAAAATGAAAGAAAAACGTCAGGAGACATTGGAGCGAATTACCAGTGATTATGGTACACAGCTCCGGATGAACCGAAGTATCCAGGCAGAAGGAAGTTTTGCAAACATCAAAGAGGATATGGAATTCAGACGATATTTATATCGAGGGAATGCAAATGTAACCGCCCAAAGTATCCTGCTGGCGATCGGGTATAACATAAACAAACTTCATCATAAGATTCAAGCAGGAAGGACAGGACGGCATTTATTTCCACTCAAACAAACCGCCTGATTTTGACAGGTCAAAAGTAAGTCCTAAAAGTGACCTTTTTTTCAGAAAAGGGTTTATTAAAGTTCGCCTTTTTATAGAAACGGAATAAAAGAAGTGAATATTTCGGCTTAAAAATGGCAAAAAGATGCTGCCGCATCTATGATTTTCTAATCATTGATGCGACAGCCCCTTTTCAGTTATTAATCAAAGAAACAAGATCCGAAACAATCTCATTATATGTTTCCGGAGAAACCGTTGCCAATGCTATTGGATCCCTGATATAGAGTTCGAAAGCTTCACAGAAAAACTCCCGCTCATTCGAGCCGGCATATACGCTGATTCTGCTGCTTTCCTTTTCTGCCAGCTCCTTAAAGCCATCCCTGGAACTGAACCCCCATTTATTGTTGATGTAGTGTCCCATTTCATGAATGATCTGCCTGGGGTATTCATCCTGCAGATAGATGACTTTTTTCTCATAATCACTGACACCCTGTATCTGGCCGATTCCGGTATAACCACCATAATCCGCATAAGCTTCCTGGGTGATATCCTGCTCTCTCATGATGATATGGAACCCATCTGCCTCAAACTGACTCCGTATCTTTTCCGGTATAAGCAGATAACTCTTCAGAAGTTCTTCGTAGGAATTGATATGCAGGTTTCCGGACAGGATGAAAACAGACGGTGCCTGGATTGAGGATACCGGGATCGTTTCGTATTCCAGGTAGGGCTGCCTCTCAAGATCTTCTTTCGGGATATATCCCAGCCTGCCATCCTGCTGAAGCCTTACAAGCCAATAAGAATCGATCCCCTTCACTGTGTCAGAGATAATATCAGCCCCAGCCCCTTCCGGGACTGAAGCCAATATGGATGAGTTTTCATCCGGTGCGCTGTATAATGAAGTCGCCTCAACCGCCAAAGCGTTGATTTCAGGGAACCAGGATGTCTGGAGACATTCCGCAGATGGTGGAATATTGCAGCAGATAAGGAGCGCCGCCGCAAAGAAAACCAGATGTTTTTTAATTTCCATCTCTATCCTCCCAGCGTCTCTTATTTTCTTTCACTTTCTGCCTGCGGCTTTCCAGTGCCTTATAGACGCTGATAAACAGCGCCGCAAGTGAACCGGTCAATATCGTCCAAAGCCCAAGATGGCTCCGGTCACCTGTCGGCTGGGAAACGGTAGAGCGGAGGGAATCCCCTTCCTCTCCTGTTCCGCTTTCTGAGCCGGAAACGGTAACAGAGGAATCTCCACTGGAAGATACATCAACCACCCCGCCTTCAGAGGCGTTTTCGGAGGAGCCTGAGTTTTCAATGCTGTCCTGCCTGTTCACGAGACCGGTACCGTCCGCTACATAACCGGCTTTCAGTGCATCAGCCCTGTATTTATCCGCATCAGCCTTATATCTTGCGGCATTTGACTTAAAAACCATAAGCTGTTCGTCCGTCAGCCCGCTCGATGTGCTGGTAGTCGATTCATTTGCCGTTACCCGTTGTACCACAGTAACCTTAACCGTATCGCTTGTTTTACCGCTTTCCGATACAGCAGTAATGGTACAAGTTCCCGCACTGACCCCGGTGATCACGCCAGAAGAGTTGACTGTCGCTACAGAGGTATTGTCGCTCCTGTAAGTGACTGCCCCCGTATTCCGCTTTGTAACTGAAAGGTTATATGTCCTTCCTGCATACATCCGAATGCTAGAAACTGTGATATTCAGTGTTTCTGCTCCGGATGCCGTTGTCCCTTTCCCGTTGACGGTAACCTTTACGGACGCTTCCGCATCGCCGCAGCTTACTGTGATAGTAGCCGTGCCCTCCGCCACCGCAGTGATCAGGCCTTTTTCATTTACCTTGGCGACTGTGTCATCGGAACTTTCATACTTGATATCATCCTTTTTTGCGTTATCGGGTTCCACCGTCACTTCACCGGCAAGGCTGTAGGTCCTTCCTGCATTCAGGGAAATCGTCGTTTTCTCAAGGGAAATGGATTCCGGCAGGATTTCTTCATAGGTCGCAGTCATCTGCAGGTCGCTGTCCGGCATAATAAATGTCGTCCGGATGTCGTTTTCGTCATACCCGTCAACATATTCCAGCTTTACAGAAGAAGTCCAGCCGGTAAAGAGGTATCCATGGTCTTCTACATCCGGTACGCTGATCGTCATTGACTGCCCGCCGGTAACGGTCTTTTTCTGTGTGGTAAGAAGTCCTGATGAAGTCCGGCCTGTCACCTGGATCACATATTCTTCCCCTTTTACAGTCACTCTGCATTCAGCCTGTGCATTCCCGCAGGAAACAGTAACCGTAGCCGTACCGGAACCGATGGCGCGGAGTTCCCCGTCCTCAGATACTGTGACCACATCCTCATCGCCGGACTCAAAAACAACATCTCCATCAAAAGCGTTGGAAGGCTCCAGGGTATAGTCAAGGGTTTTCCTATCCCCGACTTCCATCTCAATGCTTGTGTCATCTAGGAAGATATCTTCTGCTTCGACCTTTTCATATACGGCAGTTGCCGTAACATCCTCGCCCGGCATATAGAAAGAAAGCCTGTAGTCTTCTTCCGTCGCACCGTCCAGGAATTCCACTTCGGTGGAAAATTCCCAACCGATAAACTGGTATCCGTCCCTTGTTTCCCGGATTGCCGTGATCGTCACTGCATCCCCTTCCAGGTATCTGCCACTTCCGCTCACATCCTGGGTCACATTGCCTTCCGCATTCACTTCAAGCTCATATTCACCGGACACATAGACAGTACATGTGGCGCTTCCTTCCCCGTCCGTCACAGTAATGACTGCTTCACCGGCGGAAACTGCCGTCGCCTGGCCGGATGAATTGACCTGTACGATATCTTCATCTGAGGATTCATAGTGCAGTGTTTTGTTGCCGCTGCTGTGTGCCTTCAGCTGGAACCTTGTGCCCACCATGACTTTGATATCCGTCTCATCCAGCACAACTGTTGAAAGTTCATAATCTGCTGCACTTACCGGGAATTCAGCTTTGAACTGGTCCGTGGTATACATCCATTCTGCTCCCTTGCTGAACGTCCCGCTTCCCTTCAGGAAATACCGGTAACTGTCTTTCCCTTCAGATGCGGAATCCCCGGCAGGGTCGAGGTAATAATACTGTCCGCCCGCTCTGACGATCAGGTACGCCTCTTCGCCGTCCAGGATCACTCTGGAATCAAGACCGGCCCGGTTAAACAGGTAATAGCCCAGTGTCGCATACCCAGCTGAGGAAGCCCATTCCCCATCTGCTGCCGCCGCTGCTCCGGCTGTTCCATTGGCGGAATAAGAAAGGTTGTCATACATCCAGTCATAGATATGCTTTGCTTTTGCATAATCTGACATCGTGCTGAACCCGGTGCCGCCAAGCACCTCATCAGAAATATCCTCCAGCTTTTCTTCACCGTCTGCTCCATCCTGGTAAGAGATACCTGATATGGAAAGCGTGAGGCCGCCTTCTTCTGTCCCATTAAACGAAAAACCAGCTCCGGCGAAACCCATCAGCAGCATATCCCCTTCTGCCGTTTCCCCTGTATGGGTACACGCTTCCAGAAGGATCTCAGCCGCCATTCTGGCAGTTTTTAACTGGGCATCGCTGTCCATGCTGCTGTCTGTGAACAGCCCATATTTCTCTTCTTCATCCCCAGCCAGTTCCAGCCCATCCAGAACATTTTCTGTGAAAGTGACCTCCAGTTCTGCCTTCCGGCCAAGGAGCGCATCCTTCAGAGCTGCCGCTGCCTCTT
>ERZ894229.953-NODE-953-length-16931-cov-6.52661_pt1 | contig 16931 bp, 12 predicted proteins | sample MGYA00380295_ERZ894229 | MGnify/ENA primary metagenome ERZ894229 (study PRJEB32331, sample SAMN06328479) | human gut metagenome | biome: human gut microbiome; feature: stool | host: Homo sapiens | collected 2014-09-17 ... | reverse complement strand
CCGTCACATAGTATTTTTAAGGGTCCTGGAGCAATCCGGGGCCCTGTTTTTATGCCCTGATTGGCTGTCCTGCTTATCCCGTTCCGGCCCGCCGGAGCGTCAGCCGAGGCGACAATCCCGCCACATCGTACCCGTGTCATCTATGCCCATAATGTGCGCCAGACCATGCGTTTGCCTGCAAAATCGCAACGATATGGCCGCATCAGGAGCCGCTCCGGTATCCGGGGTGAGGGTGATGGGGTGTGTGCGGGGAAGAGGGAGAGGGGTTACGGAAGGTGGAGCGGTAGGGAGCGCAGCGGTGCGCTCCGGTATAGATTTTGTAGCTTTTGGAGAGGGTGTTGCGGTATGGTGCTGCGGTCAGGATTGGTGCGACAGTCGGTGCGATTTCCAAGTGACCGGCACATAGTATCTCGGGATAATTGCTATTATTCCGAGATTTTGCGGATTCGCAGGGAATTATTCCGAGATTGAGAAAACGCCTGGAAAGTCCTGATATAAGTACAAAATGCCGGGATAAGCGCGAAAATGCGGAGAGAATCTTACGCTCTATTTCAAGTTCTGACAAAAACTCCGCATAATTCCCGGTGGAATTACGCGGAGTTCGGGGCAATTATTCCGAGAAATCGAGGGGTGGTGATAATTTGGACAAGGCAGGAAAAAAGACACGGGACATTGCCTACCACAGCGCAAAGAATGGCGGGATGGTGACAGTCCACAGCGAGGCGGCGCGGGCGTACAGCAAGTATCTGGAGGAGCGGTCTGAGATTACAGCCTACGAGGCTTGCAAGCCGCTGGACATCAACCGCCTGGGTACCCTCCAAAAGACGGACATCCGGGGCGAGTATTTCCGGGAGCAGTGGAGCAGTGATTCTTACATCTGCCACGCTGACGGCACCACCGCCGTCCGGGAGCTGGTCAGCGCCGCCGACCTGACAAAGCGGGCCGAAATCGAAAAGCTGGAGCTGTCCAGACGGTATTGGGCGGCTCTGGGCGTGGTCGATTGGATGGTTGTGATAACCGGGCAGTAGGCCGGGGACAGCGCGGCTTCCCCGTGCGCTCCCGTGGCCGCGCCGGCGTGTAGGCCTGCTTGTGCAGGGTGTGCAGAGTAAAATACAAAGTTTTTCGTAAAATCTGTACGTAAAGATGGGCGCTGTGCAGGGTGTGCAAGGTAGAAACTATCTTTTCTCGCACTTTTTATTTTAACTGGATTTTGATTTTTTTGTGTGAGAAACGGGTATATGTACCCTGCACACCCTGCACACATCGCATTTTGTACTCCATTCATCATCAAAACAACAGGTAGAACAAGAATTCCTTGTTCTCACATTTATCCAAAGGGGGCTCCGCCCCCTGAAACCCCCGGTTTACAGGGAGCAAGACAGAGGGTGAGTGACAGATGGTACGCTCCGCCCGTTGCGTGCTCTCTGGAGCGTCCCCAGCTTATGCCTGTAAACCCGTACAGCCGCCGTCAGGCGGCTGTCAATCAAATAATTTTCATCCCCCACGGGCGCAAGCCCGTGGGACAACAAACCTATCTAACATATCTATGACTTGCACCATTGGGGAGGGATGCTAATGTTCATACGCATATCGGGAGCGCGCTTCCGGGTGCTCCGGCAGAGCACCGGCGGAGCGTGGGTCATCGCCTATGACGAGTACCAGATGCCCCGCTATGTCAGCCGGGACGAGCTGGCGAAGGCGGAGCGGATTGCCGCGCCGGAGGAGTATGCCCGCAACATGGAGCGCCCCAAGTCCAATGCCCAGCAGCAGCGATACGACCTGCTCCGGCCAGCCCTGGAGGATGACCGCTGCATCACGGACGAGGCCCACCGCACATCAGTATTTGCCGCTATCGCCCGGGAACATGGCACCACGGTCAGACGGCTGCGCCGCCTGTATCACGCCTATCTGGCCTACGGGAGTCTGACCAGGGCCAAGCCACGGGAGAGCACCCGCAGACCGGACTACGAGGCGGCAATCCACAAGTATTATTTCAGCGCCAAACGTGGCAGTCTCCGCACGGCATACGAACTCTATATTCTGGAGAACTACACCAACCAAGGAACACTGGCCGACGAGATACCGTCCTGGAGCAGCTTCCGAACCTATTATTTCAGACATTTCAAAGATGACCCGCAGAAGGAAATCTCCCGGGAGGGCCTGACGGCCTACCAGCGCAACAACCGGCCGCTGTATGGCTCTGCTATGCAATACAGGAAGAGTGTGGGCTGCTATCAGGTGGACGAGACCCAGGGGGACATCTACCTGGTATCCAAGTGGGACAGGAGCAAGGTCATAGGCCGTCCCAACGTCTATCTGGCCATTGACACGGCCAGCGGCCTGATTGCCGGTCTCTATGTCGGCCTGGACGCGGGCGAGGCTGCTATGATGGCCTGCATTGCCAACGCGGCCATGGACAAGCGGGCCTACTGTGCGGCCTATGGGATAGATTTGCGCCCTGAGGATTGGCCCAGCCGGGGCCTGCCCTCTGAAATCATCAGCGATAGAGGCGGCGAGTTTGTGGGGAACAGAATCAATGAGCTGTGTATCTGCTACGGCATAGACCGGCAGGCGCTCCCGCCATTCAGGGCCGAGGAAAACCCCTGGTAGAGCGAGCCATGGACTTGATACAGGAAAGTTATAAATCCATGCTCCGGGGGCGCGGTGTCATCGGGGACGATGTGGGTGAGCGGTGGGCCACAGACTACCGCAAGCAGGCTATCTTGACCCTGGACGAGTACACGGCCATCGTGATACATACTATTATCGCCCTTAACAAGGGCAGGGTCTTGACCGACATTGGCCATCTGCCCGTGGAGGCTCCCAACACCCCGGCCCGGTTGTGGCAATGGCTTGTTGACCAGGGCAAGACCACGCTGCTGGATGTAGACGCGGACGAACTCTATCGCCGCGCCCTGCCCCGTGCATCAGGCAAGCTCACACGCAAGGGCATCCTGTGTAACGGCCTGCGCTATCTCCCGGAGCGCGGCGCAGAGCTGACGATTGGAGGGAAAATCGAGTATGCCTACGACCCGCAGGACACCAGCCATATCTATGTGATTACCGAGGACAAGCGGCTCATCCCCTGTGCTCTGGCTCCGTCCAGCGCCCGATACAGCGGCTATGATATGGCCGATGTGGCAGTCATGCGCCGTGAGGAATCAGAGAAAGAGAAAGCTGCCCGCCAGATGGAATTAGAAGCCCGCGTTGCCATGCGGAGCGAGATAGAGCGCATTATCCGGCAGGCCGAGGAGCAGAGCACCGGGAGCAGGGACATCTCTGACATTCAGAAAAACCGAGCCCAAGAGAGGAGGAGCCTGACATGAAATACAATCTTGGGGTACAGACGGTAGAGGCCGTCTATGACAACACCGGGAGCCGCAATCCGCTTATCGAGGCGCTGCCGGAGTGCCTGGATGTGGCTCAGTTTGAGCGGCAAATCAAGTGTTGCCCGCCTCCCCCCCAGGCGTGCCAGAACATGAGCATGGCCGAGCGCCGTCAGGGGCTGGCCCTGCTGCCCACCGTCTTTATCCCGCTGGACTATATGTATTACATCTACGACTCGCTCTACCGGATGCTTCAGAGCAGCTATCACACGCTGACATCACGGGAGCGCGTGACCCGTATCAATGCCCTGTTTTCAAACAGCTCTGTGGCAGGATATGGAGCCCAGGCACAGTCCGGCGCCCTGCTGGGCACACCCGGTATCGGCAAGACCAGCACTTTGAAACGTTGCCTCATGCTCATGCCCCAGGTGGTCAGCCATGAGACCTATCTGGGCAAGGCGTTTTTCTGTAAACAAGTCCTGTGGCTCCACGTGGAGTGCCCCAGCGACGCCAGCCAAAAGACCATGGCCTATAACATCGTCCGGGCTCTGGACATGGCCGTGGGGAGTAATCACCTGGACTATCTGCTGCGGGCGCACGCCGGGTCGGCCAGCGCCGTGGCCACCTATATCAAGACCCTGTGCGTCACCTACAATGTGGGCCTCCTGGTTGTAGACGAGATACAGAACGTTGTCGCCACCGCCCAGCGCACCAACAGAATTAAGCCGCTGATACGCTTTCTGACCGAGCTCACCAACGACACCTGTACGGCGGTCTATTTTACCGGGACGACACTTGCAGAATCCGTGTTCCAGAGTGAGGAGTATCTGCGGCGGCGGACACGGGGCCCACGGCTCCTGCCATTCAAGCCGGATGGAGCCTACCGGAGCTTTTTGTCGTCACTCTGGCCGTATCAGTACACGCCGGAGCAAGCCACGCTGACCGACAAGCTGGCCAATCAAGTTTATGATTTCAGTGGTGGTATCCCGGCCTACATCTCCAAAATATTAGAAGAAGCCCAAGCTCAAGCGCTTATGCGGGGCGTGGATAAGATAGACGGCAAGATGGTTGCCGCGGCGGCGGACTATCTGGCCATCCAGCCGCCCAAGGAGCTGGGGACGGGGACGTTCTTATCAGATTTCCGGCCCCCGGCAGAGGGGGCCATAGAGCCGCCCGGGGGCAATCCGGTCGAGGACACATCCGTGGACACCGGCCCCGTCAAGCGGCTCTACGCTGTCCAACGGGGCAGACGGGCAGACCAGCGGGACGAGCGCGACCTACTGGTGGCCTTTAAGTCAGGGACGCTCCGGGAGCTGCTGCTATCCCAGGACATGGTGGAGGAGGTGATATTGTGCTGACCTGGTTTCCAACGCCCTATCCGGGTGAACTGTTTTACAGCGTGCTGTGCCGGTACTATATGTCCAGCGGCATACGGGAGCATAACATCGTCAAGCGGCAGCTCTTTGGCAATAGAGCCGGAATCAAGATGGCGACGCTCTACCCCAATGCGGCCATCCATGCAGTTCTGTCCCAGCTCCCCAAGGGGGTGTTTGATGGGCGGGACATGATATTGCATCATACACCGTTTGCGTATTATACCAGGATGTATCAGCCGCAGGAGCGTGAGGCCCTGTTGGATGACTTGCTCCAAGGGCGGGGCAAGACCCCCACCCACCTGTGGAAGACCTTTCCCCGGGGCGATTACGCTCTGCGATACTGCCCACTGTGTGTCCAGGAGGACGCACAGATTTACGGAGAGGCGTATTACCATGTGGAGCACCAGATACCCCTCTCCGGTGTGTGCGTCAAGCATAAGTGCCGACTGAAGCAGATTACCGTTGCCAATGCGAGATTGACACTCAATAATTGCTTTTTCCCCCTGGGAGCGATGGAGACGGATAAGAAGCCGGATATGGACATATCACCCGCTGAGCTCCGGGTCAGTGAGCTGGTGCGGGAGTACTGGATGCTTCCTGCGTCCGTGTCACCGCCCGCCTGTAACAATCTCTATCAGGCGCTGCTTAATCGGGGTTACATGGAAATCGTTAGGCAGACCGGCATCATTGTGGACAAAGCCAAACTATACGCCGCCCTGTGCGATTATCATGGAACAGCGATGACAGAGAGGGTGTTCGGCTCCAGCATTTCCACCAGCATGGCCAACCGTCTCAAAACCTGGGAGCAGCTACTACCTGACCGATATATCTTGATACAGGCTATGCTGGGGGTGGACACCAAGACTGTATTTGACCCGGAGCCCGTCCGGAACAATCTCAGGGAGAAGATGGAGCGTATGGCGGCTCAGGGTGGATTTTGCACGCTCCGGCAGGTTGCCCGCACTCTCGGGTTGAAGCAATACGAGGTCAATGCCATCCTGCGGCACTATAATATGGCTCCATTCTGGCGGCCTGAAATTCCGGGGAAAAGCCAGACGGTCCGCCGGGGCCTGCTGCGCTGCACCGTAGACGAAGCGGAGCTGGAGCGCATCCGGCAATACAGCCAGGAGCTGGGCTACCGCTGCGAGGGAGCATTTGCGCTGGATTGTGTGCGGTATGTAATGGAGCAGGGGAATATGCCCCACAAAGATTGAGATAAGCAAGAGCCCCGGTGTCGCATGACATCGGGGCTCTCGCCTGTTATATAGTATCGTCTGGCTTTCCGCCGGCGGCATCCGCATCAACGGCTGATTCTGGCAAGATGGACCGGGATACATCAGCGCCAAAAAGCCCTCCAATCAACTGTTTCGGGTCAGGTATATCAGATGCAGTATCTTTCTCAACGCGGGTGGTGATGTCGTCATCGACTGCGACTAAGGCATTAAAATCATCCTCAAAACACCAGTATGAGCCATCTGTCGTATATGACCGGGTGTGCGCTGCGATGGAGATGTAATTGGCCAATAGACCGGTCAACTCGGATGCCTGCCGCAAAGACTCAAAGCGGCGGAGAACATTGCCCCTGACGTCCAACTGTAAAACGGGGCGTGGTCCGCTGTAAGACCGTTTCTTTTTGGGACGGCGAGCTGCCGCACTACCGACCCGGCGCGGCGCGGGAGGTGCAGGAGGATGGGAGGGGCCGATGTTGTTGGGGTCACTCTCCATAATGGCTGGCGGCTGTTTGCCTTCCAGTATGGAACAGACATAAGCATAGTTCCATTTAGCACGTTTGAACAGGTCTTCTATCTCTTCGTCCATTGCTCTCCGCTGGTACATTCGCCTCGATAAGTATTCCAGTTGCTCCATGCAAAGCGACTGATATTTGTTCAGGTATTCTTGTGTTTCATTCATTATAGTTCACCTCGATATTGCGTTTATATACCGTAGATTCTTTATGATTATTATACTATAAATGTGTAAATTTCACAATATAATGTGATTATACGCAAAAATATAGCTGAAAAAATGACGAAAACAAGTCTGCTCATTTATGAACAGACTTGCCTCAAAATTGCCGCATGAGCGGATTATCCTGCATAAAATTTGTCACTTTGCACAATGCGCCCAGGGCTTGCTGCGGCGGCATCCTGCCCCGCGCCCGCCTGTTTACACAGAAAGGGAAGCATGGGAGGAGGAGAAGGATTTTGTCGCTCCGCTGTCACGCTCATCTATGCGCTGACTGGCGCGTCCGATGGATACGCTCTGCTGGTATGCGCCTGCTGGGATGCCTCGCTGACGCATCTGTGGCAATGTGGCATATTTTTTTCAAACCGTTTCGTATTTGTTTTTAGCTTTACTTTTTCTCCAGAATTGATTGAAATAAAGTTGTAAATATGCCACAGAAAATACGAAACATACGATATATCGTCGTTTCGTGCGTGGCAACGGAGAATAACGTTTGCCACATGATTTATGCCCGTTACCATACTTTGGAGCGCAAAAATACTGATTTATCAGGGGTTTCGGCATGTGAGGCGGCTGTGGCAATTTTTCTTTTGATTTTGCCACAAATAGAGCAGAAAACGAGCTGAAACCTGATTTTTCTTCCTGCCATTATTTATTGGGGAGCATCCATACGCTCCCGAAGCCTGGAAAATAGCCCGTGTGGCAAAATTCCGCCATAAAATTTGCCACAATAAGTAATTCCCGGACAGCGCATCGGCTGTCCGGGAATTTGTCTTTTTTTATTCAAGTTCGTATTCTGTCGCCATCTGCCTCCGAAGCTGAAGCATAGCATCGAGTCCATCCTCGACATTAGGATGTATCTCGCGCCCGGCCATCTCGCAGTCAACAATGTAATTGGTCACCTTTTCAATGGTGTCATTGATTCGTAACCAGCGCCGTTTCGCTTCGCTGCTCATGGGCTTACGCCGGGTAGCTGGTGCAGCAGCGGAGGACTCCTCTGAGAGGATTTTTTGGACCATTGGAGCGACACGCATCCATGCACGGTACATCTCAATGTCCGATTCCTCGGTCTTGCGGAGTTCGTCATCAATCTTTTTGTATAGATTATTTCGGGCTGTTGCCGCGTCTGACTGGCAGCTGTCGGGCGAAATAAGTTCAGCCACAGTAATGCCCAGCGCCTTGGCGATTTTCTCCACAGAATCGAACTTCGGGCTCGTCGAATTGCGCTCCCAGTGTCCAATGGTCTGATATGGGATATCTGTAGCTTCGGCCAACTCCGTTTGGGTCATACCTGCGGCAATTCGAGCAGTCCGAATGCACTCTCCGATTGTCATGGCAATTCCACCTCCATGTTCTTATTATATATTATATAGAAATTATTGTCAATATAAATATGAGTAATAATCAACAAAATAATTAAAAAACAGCCAAAATATAAAATATTTAGCCAAAACAAAAGACTGGTAGATTATATTCTCCAAAATTGCTCTTTACGCCCTCGTACTAAAAAACATATAATAATTAAAAAACAAGTATTGACAGTCGAATATTTAAGTGTTATTCTAATCATAGAAAATCAAAAGCGAAAACACCATGCATTTAAGAGGAACCCGTTATGAAAGCAAATACGAGCGATGCAGGATACGGCTGCCTCGAACGTGAGACAGCAACTTTGGCCCAGAAAGCGACATCTGCCGGATTGCCGCATCTCTGCGGCACACCAGAACAGATACGATACGCTGAAATCATACGGGCGGAACTATTGGAGAGCGCCGTAGCGGTTATGAGCAACAGTTGGCATCAGACCAATGAGCTTGATAAATCGCTGCTCAAAAAACATAACCTGCGAGTCCTGCACATCCTGGGACAGATACTTGTGCAGGTTCGGCTTGAGCCCAGCGCCGCATGGTGGATAGCTCACAGATGTGATGACGGCTACTTGTTTTTAAGGCGTGTATATCAAGAGCGCAACCCCCAGAATCCGCTGCTCTGATATCGTTATCAGAAGGAGGCATCCGATATGCCAACATATATGACATATAATCAAATCTTACGTGACCAGACGAGAGACTATCTGGCTACGATAAATCCAGCACGCGTGCCCTCACCAGATGAGATTGAATCTGAGATACTGCACAAAGTAGCGTCGTATATTGATGCCGTGAATGCTGTATCCGCGTCCGGTCAAAAACTGAGGACACCAAAGGCGCTTTTGCCAGCCCAAATAGCGGAAATCATGGCACGCTTATACCCAATCCGCCGTATCCGTGCGGTTGGCGAAAATGCCAGCGAGGATAACGACATCATCGCGGTGTATTGCGACCAGGGGGAGAACGCCGGCATCTATGTCAATAATGACACTACGCTATTCTCCGTTGCCAAGCAGTACAAGTATGATTTAAGGCAGCGGGAGTTCGAGGAAATCATGTATGTTCTGCGTGGTCTTGTCCCCGCAGTAACCCAAACCACGGACCCAGACCTGATAGCTGTAAATAACGGCATTTTCAATTACAAAACCAACCAACTCATGCCGTTCTCGCCTGATTACATTTTCACATCAAAATCTCGTGTAAACTATGTTGTAAACCCGCCGCTGCCTGTCTATCACAACCCCGATGACAATACGGATTGGGATGTGGAATCCTGGATTCGGGAGCTCTCCGATGACCCTGAAATCGTCAACAGCATTTGGGAGATACTGGGAGCTATCCTGCGCCCCCATGTCCGATGGAACAAAGCAGCGTGGCTCTATTCGACGTCGGGAAACAACGGAAAGGGTACGCTCTGCGAACTGATGCGCAGTCTGGTAGGCCGGGGGTCTTATGCCAGTATTCCCATCGCTGACTTTGGGAAAGACTTCCTGCTGGAACCGTTAATCCGTTCGCAGGCCATCATCGTAGACGAGAACGATGTCGGCCAGTATCTGGATAGAGCGGCCAACCTAAAGGCCGTTATTACGAACGACGTCATTCAAATCAATCGGAAGTTCAAAACACCCATTGCTTATCAGTTCTACGGCTTCATGGTGCAGTGTTTGAACGAGATGCCTCGCGTGAAAGACAGGTCAGATAGCTTTTATCGCCGCCAGTTGTTCATCCCCTTTGAGAAATGCTTCACGGGTCGGGAGCGCAGATATATCAAGAACGACTATCTGCACCGGCAGGACACACTGGAATATGTCCTCTGGCGAGTGCTGAACATGAACTACTATACGCTGTCTGAACCGGCCGCCTGTAAAGCGGCCCTGGCAGAGTATAAAGAGTACAACGACCCTGTCCGGCAGTTCATCAGCGAGATGCTCCCGCAGTGCGCCTGGGATTTTCTCCCTTTCAAGTTTTTATACGACTTATATAAGTCCTGGCTCCGTGAGGTCAGTCCAGCCGGTACTCCGGTGGGTAAGACAACTTTTACCAATGAACTGCTGGCGCACTTAAAAGAAGACCCCAGCATTGGGTGGTATTGTGAAGGCAAATGCAAAAATGTCCGCGTCGGCCACATGATGGATAAGCCGGAGCCGCTCATCATCCAATATGAGCTCAATAACTGGAAAAATAATGCGTATCGTGGCAACGACATGACCATGATATGTACGACTACACCGAAGCAGTATCAATATGGTATCCGCCGTATGCTCGTGGTGCAAAATACACAGGGGCAGGAGGCTGTATAGCATCCGCCCATATAATAGTTACCCTGTCTGCCTTATCTCTGTTGTCCGTAAGTACCCAACATAAATTTACAGAAAGCAGGTAAAAAAATGAAAAAGATTATCAATGGCCGCAAGTATGATACCGAGACCGCTAAGCATATTGGCTCCCGTTCTGAGGGGCAGCCCGGAAACTTCGAGTATTTCACCGAAGACCTGTACCTCAAGAAAACAGGAGAGTTCTTCCTCCTTGGAGATGGTGGCCCGCGTTCCCCCTATACGAGAGATGATGACGGTTTCACTGCAGGTGATTGTTGTATCATCCCCTTTACCGAAAAGCAGGCGAAAAAGTGGGTGGAGGAGTATTGCAGCGTCGAAACCTATGAGAAACTCTTTGGCGAAGTAGAGGAATAACAGTTACATTGGACACAGATAAGGCAGGGTATATACAAACAGCGGGGAGCAGATTTTGGCTTCCCGCTGTTTTGCGCTCGTTGACAAACACCGTCGCACGCCCTAAAATTAGTTTTATAAACAACAAGCGAGAGCGCCCCTGCTGGAACGCCCTCGCAGTATATCGTCAATCATTATCCTCTGTCTCGATGTGCTCCATCACGTCCTCCACGCGGCATTGGAGCAGGTGGCACAGGCGGTCAATGGTGTTGGTGGAGACGCTCTGGCCATTGCGGATGGCGTAGTAGGTCGCCCTGGAAAATCCCATTTTTTCCAGACGGTAGGACGAAATCCCTCGTTCCTGCATCGTCCGAAACAGCGGCTCATAGCTAATCATACACCATCCACCCCTTTCCCTCATGTTCTATGTAAGAAAGTATAGGGTGGAAAAAAGGACTTGAATATGTGCGAATATCCGAGTATAATTCTGTTTGGTAAACTCTCCCACGGCGGGTATTGGCAGCGCACATCGCTGCCGGAATCAGTCGTGAAAAGGAGGGACTAATCCATGAAAAAAGCCATAAAAAAGCACCGTACCATCTGTATTGTGGCCGGTGTCTGCATCGTTATTCTATTTTCTCTGCTGCTGTCCGGCTTGCGTCTGTGTGTGATACAGTCCGGTTCCATGGAGCCGACCATCCACACATATAGCGTGTGCCTGGTTACAACTCAGGTGGACTATGATGACCTCTCCGTGGGCGACATCGTGGTCTATACCCGTCAATCTGATGGGCAGCAGATTGTCCACCGCATCGTGGATATAACAGATGCAGGAGCTATTACTCGAGGTGATGCCAACCAGACTGATGATGGCGTCAGCGTGACGCCAGACAACCTGTATGCCCAGTATATCGCCCATATCCCCTGCGGAGGCCGTGTTATCAATGCAATCCGTACTCCGACTGGCTGTGCTATCATAATCACTATCGTGGCTATTCTAATCGCATGGAATATCATAGAGGATAAGCGACGGGATAGAGCTTGATTTCCACACCGGACTGACCCTCGGCATACTTCGGCATACCGGAGAACGTGTAGTACCAGTTATCGGCTTTTTCATCACCGGAAATGGTCACACGATAAGCCGCACCGGGCACTGCCACAGGCTCTTCACCGGGCGCATGAGAATACAGCTGCAGGATGATATTCTCGGGACGGATGTCGTCATTGTTCTGGCTGTCGTTCCAGTAAACATTGGCCGTCACAGAAACGGTATTCGTATTCTGAGAGATAATCACCTGCGGGGTCACTTTCTTCTGATTGCCGTATGCGCTCTCAACCCAGCCATATTCGAACGACCCTTCCGGGATAAATGCGTTCAGGTCAGAAGTCACGACCAGATGATAGATAGCTTCCAGTCCGTCGTGATAGACCGGATACTTGAGGCTGTCGGCATCAAGCTCGAACACGCCCGTCCACTCGCCGGCTGTCATCGTATTGACATCATCGGCACGGACGGTCTGCGTCGCCATCTCGACGTACTCCCACTGATACGTGTGGTCGTTCCATTGATAGGACATCAAAGACACGGACACGAACTCGGGGCGCTGACCGTCCCGGTTATTCTCATCGTCCCAGACGATAGAGAACGGAACTTCAGCCAATTCAATGGGACGGGAGACCGTACAGCCGTTGTGGTCGCCAATCTCACTGTCGCCATTCGTGTCAATATACGTCGTCGTATAGCCGTTCAGATTGAACGTCGTGGTCTTATCAGGATTCTTGATGGCGACCGTATAATCAATAGCCTTGCCGTCGTTGTATCGCTGATAATCCTTGAACGTGTACGTCCAGGTATCGCCGTCATTGGCAACGTCGCACAGTGCAGCAGAAACCTGAACTTCGCCCGTATACGCATTGTGCATCGGGAACTCGCTCACAGGCACACCGTTGGCGTACAGAACCAGCATCACGGAACCGGGGCGGACACCGTCATTGTCGTTATCGTCATCCCAGTCAATCGTGAACTGGATATCATCACCGGTGGTAATCAGCGAATGATTGAAAGTGATGAGCGTATCATACTCGCCCGTACCAGTATGGTCAGGTGCGTAGTTGTTCACACCGTAGCTATACACGGTATTCACGCCCCGGCTTGCATCCGCCAGACTGGGCGCTGCCAACTCCATGGTGCCTTCCTGACCGTCGATTTCCGGAGCTTGAATCTGATGAACTTCGCCCCGGATATCCGTATAACTCAAGAAGACAATCTTATATGTCCGCTTCTGCAGACTGGAGTCATTATCTGTGATATGCTCCAGGTCAATCTGCGTAGACCATGTCTCAGCCTTGGGGTCGTCCGTTACAGGAATCCGCTCAATGATGGTGTTATTATTATAACTATCCACCAGACCCAGCTCAATCTGCGTCGGACGAGCGCCGTCGTTATTCAGAAAATCGTTCCAGACAATCTGAACATTGTAAGTACCCGTCAACTCACGCCATTGAGCGTAAAAATCCAGTGTCCAGTAACCACGGTCAGAGACAACACCGGGGTCATCCGGGTCAGGCTCCGTCGGACCAGCGGCGCCCTCATGATACACCAGCAAGTCGCCAAAGCCCTCCGCTTCATCTGTGTTCAGGAACCTGCCCTCGGCTTCCGCACCGGACATACCGCTGCCATCGAAGGACGTATTCCAGTCCACATACTCCCAGCCAACCGTATCATCCAGACCTGTAAACAGCGTCAGCAGGTCGTCATAGTTGTAATACTGGGTTTCCAGAACACCCGTGCCATCACGTGTATCATAGTAAGTCACGATAACACGCTCAGCTGTCCATCCGGCATAATATGTCCGGCCGGGCTGAATTCCCTCTTCATAACCTTCCAACGGCTGCGTACATTTCTCATCCAAGTACCAACCATTGAATGTATAGCCTTCACGAACAGGCTCTTCTTCCAATACAGGAATGATATCGCCTCTGGGAATTACCTTACGCTCATACATCAACTGGTCTCCACCCGTCGATTCGAACGTACCGCCGTTGGCGTTCCAATAAGTTTCATCCATTTCCCAGACACCATAATACGTATCGAACGTACCAGGGTCAGCCGGCACCAAATCACCTGATGTGGCTTTCGGGTCAAGACTCCAACCAACGAAACCCCAGCCTTCACGGACAGGCGGGTCAGGATAAGAGAACTTAATCGGCAACTCAAAATCATAAGTGCCGCTAAAAGAACCCATAGCACAGCTGCCTGACACAGAACCCGTATACTTGTAATGACCGGCCAAACTAGACGTCACACCGCCACCGTCATAGTTATAATCCCAGAACACAGTATACAGCTCGCCTTCAGAACCTTCAGGCGGCTTAATAGAAATACCCTTGCTGCCAATTTCCCAATGAGCATAAATAACAGTCAGGTCTTCATGCCCAAGCGTATGCTCAAAAATACCATTTCCCTTATAGTTCAACATCTGACCAGACGACGGAGACGGATACAAACCAAGGAATTTTGCCTCGATGTTCTCACCATTCACCTGGCCAATCACAATCGAAGAAACATTCGGCTCCAATGTCTGACCATTCAACGCAGCCTGAATCTCGATTGTATCACCAACAGAGTGCGTACCACATTCAACAACTGTATCCGATGTAATCGTACCAGTTTCTTTGTCATATGTAGCCGTAGCACCATTCAGGTTGTAATCAACAATCAAATGAGCAGGCCCACCGGGAAGTGTGTTGGTAAACTGAACATTGGCAATGCCACTTTCCGGAATCGTACCAGATGTTTCAGATGCTTCAACTTTTTCCGTGTTTTCAGCACCAGAGTCCTGAACAAAGGTCTTCCAAGACTCTTCTTCGGAACCAGTATCAGCCCGCTCATCAACACCACCGCTGCCAGCCTCTTCACCATCAACGAGTTCTTTGACCGTATATGTCGTACCTTCCGGCAAACCTTCGATGACAAAACGCTGACCTGTCTTCAAAGTAAAACCTGCCGACAAAGCGTCCATCAATTCAGTCAAAGTTGTATATTCTGTCTTATTGCCCTCGCCATCCGTCACAGTAAACGGCCCGGGCGCCAAATCAGGATTTGCATTGATTTCAATGGTAAATTTCCATTCCAAATTGGCATATTCCTCGCCCGTATTTGTGACGGTCTTGGAAATCGTCAAGCCAACCACCGGAATATCAAACTTCAACGGCATTAGCACGGCCATACCAATTGCGGAGTATGGACTTTGCTGCGAACCATTATCGGCTGAATTAGTTCCGCCCGAACGAAAACCTGTGCCTGCATTGTCTATACCGAACAAATAGTTTCGCTTATTTTTCCAGCCATCCGGCATAGAATCTTTTAAGCCTTTTCGCCACAAAGCACCGCTGATACTATCAACCGTAACCAGATTATAACCGCCATTACCATTTGGTTCCGCATAAAAACCATACGGCTGCGTGTATTCATCCTGCAGACCGGTCAAACAGTTCATGAACGGTGTTGCCATATTACCAAGCAAAGTCTCGTTCTTAAAACCGATTGCGCCCAAATCACGAGCCGTTACTGCCATATATTGTTCTTTTCCGGAGACTTTAATTACAAAGCCCGGTTCAGCGATTACACGATAAGTCTTGTTATCGTCAAACTGAAAGACAATAGAAAACTCACGACCACTCAGACTATTATAATAAGTCTGCTTCCAAACATCAGGGCAAATATGCTCAAATAGTGAATATGTAAAGTTGGAAAACGAGCCATATGTTGTATTATCGCCGCCGACATCATACTCACCGAAACTTACCCACAGGTCATTGAAAATGTCGCCGCCATTTTGCAGCGCAAACGGATGCAGCGTAAAACCATCCGTAACAGGCCACTCTGACCAAGAATAATAATTAGGCGCAGACATGCCGGCTTTTGCACTGTTTGCAACATAATTATAAAGTGCATCCATACGACCCTGGACAGACGACGAATTCTGCTCACAAATCAGCCGATACTCCATGGCATTCGTATCATACCAAGTCGTTGCTGCCGGATTTTTTACACCGCCGGTAGACGAACCGATATTGACAGAACCAAGAACTTTATAATTCGATTCATTCACAGGCAATGTAGAATTTCCATACAAAAATGCATCACTTGATGTATGAGGATTCAAACTCGTATCCGGTGTATGAATACCACGAGTTGTTGTAGAGTCATCAGGTGCTGCAATTTCAACAATGGTAAACCGTGTAAACGAACCAAACGATGAACTCGTATTGTACGTCAATCCATCGGCCGGATTGATAGGCACAACAGAACCGCCAGCGCCACCTGATGCATCACCCAACACAGATGTCGGCAGCATACCCAACGCCATCACCATGACCAAAATGAGCGACAAAATGCGTTGAGACGCCTTTTTATGCTTATTTCGCATAACATTTACTCCTTTCGCACGAAAATCTGGTCATTCTATTCCACAAAGGGCCGTCACGACAGCGAAGGTTTACATGAGACCTCATCATGTTTTGATACTGATGGCACATTCAAATACACCTCGACTTTCTGATATTCATAGATTGATTTTTATGTAAAAACGGCCTAATATAAAGACAAACCGTTGAATACCGGCACAAAAATACACTCCAAGATTGCTGCTTACGCAGCCGTTAATGATTCAGATTGCCGCTTACGCGGCGGGCGCAGAGCGCCCCATGGAGCGCCCGCCTTCAGGGCGTGCGCCGGAAAAAACGGTGATAGGATTAAGTCCTGTCAAAAATATTATTACCAAGGAGGTTTCTCACATGAAACGAATTCGCAACATCCTCAGCATCGTTCTCTGCTTCGCCATGCTTCTCAGTCTGTCGCTGGTCTTCAACGGCCTCGCTGACCCCGATGACCTCTCCGGTATGCGTGAGCCTACCAAGGTCTTCACCGTCGGCACCCCGTCCGCCAGTTACAGCAACTCGTACACCGATGTGCCCACCAGCATGTGGTGCTACCACCCCGTCATGACGCTCACCGAAGGCGGACTGCTCGCCGGCTATGGCGGCGGTAAATTCGGCCCTAACGACAGCCTCACCCGTGCTCAGACTGCCATTATCTTCGCCAGATTGGTTGGCAATCAGCCCGGCGGTAACGTCCTCGGCTACGAAATCTTCGAAGATAACACCGTTGCGTCTCGTGCATTTACCGCAATCTTCTACGCAGGACGCCTCGAAAAAGGC
>ERZ894229.947-NODE-947-length-17011-cov-46.6655_pt1 | contig 17011 bp, 12 predicted proteins | sample MGYA00380295_ERZ894229 | MGnify/ENA primary metagenome ERZ894229 (study PRJEB32331, sample SAMN06328479) | human gut metagenome | biome: human gut microbiome; feature: stool | host: Homo sapiens | collected 2014-09-17 ... | reverse complement strand
GATAACACTATTTTACCATACATTATCCTCAAAATATATAGTAGAAATTTAATTTATTCTATACTAGTTAACAAAGAAAAGAGAATTATAACAATATCGAAACACCCACAAAACTCGGCATTTCCGGGCAGTTTAAGGAGTTTGATAACTATGATAAAAGTATTATTCATCTGCCACGGCAGTGTTTAAGGGACGGAGCAAAAGCCTTGAGTTTATTAGGTTTCTTGGACGGCAACGTAGATTTTACACCTTATTTACACCTTTGGAAGATCGGATTGGTATTTAAAACATATGGTAACTACAAGAGATATGTTTTGAAAAATAGGAATTTATGAATGAGAGCATAACTTCAAGAAACAAATAGACTGCTGATTTTTTTACAAAAACAATCTTGACAGTGGCATTGAAAGCTGTATAATAACATTAACAGAACCCACCACGCCTCTGATTTTTCATGCGCAACCCGGTGGGACTTTCTTATTTATGGGGTGTTTTATGTATCAATATCCAAAACAAATATTAACAATAGAACAGCAGGTGCAATCTTATGTGGATGCAGGAATGAAGATTACATCTCAAGAAGATGTAGAGAAGGCATTGAAGTCAATTGGATTTTATCGTTTGAGAGGTTATTCGTTTCAATTATATGATAATGCTGCAAAGAAGTATGTTCAGGGAACAAAGTTTGAAGATATTATAAAATTGTATCAATTTGATCAGGAATTATCTGCTTTGGTTTTTTCAATGATTTCTAAGATTGAGGTTGCTTTGAGAGTGCGATTGGTGGAAGCATTGCTTATACACGGAGAACCACTTGTTTTGCAAGATTCATCGATTTTTAAAGAGAAAAAACGGTATTGGCAGAATATGGCTACTGTAGCGTCAGAAATTGCTCGCTCTAATGATGTGTTTATCAAACATAATTTTGACAATCATGATGGAGAAGTACCTGTATGGGCAGCCGTTGAAGTCCTTTCGTTCGGTACATTATCGAAGATAATTAAGAATTTGAAAACAGGTACCGGAAGTTCATACTCTATCTTGGCGTCAAATTATCAGTATAGATCGAAAAAAGGAAATTTGGTAAAACCATCACAGAAAATGCTTGCTTCATGGATACAGGGTGTCTCAGTATTGCGTAATATGTGTGCTCATAATTCCAGAATTTATAATCGTACAATTCATACGACACCGGAGATTCTTGATGTAGATAAAATTACGCCACCACCAGCGCATAATGGCTTGTATCAAATCTTACTGGCGATGAAGTACCTGCGTTCATTTGATGAGGAGTGGACAGTATTTGTAAATGCTTTCGATAAGCTGATTCAAAATAATAATGGTGTGGTCAGTCTCGCAGCAATGAATCTTCCTGCGGATTGGAAAGAACATTTAAGTGTATAAATGCAGTGGAAGTGCATAAAATAATAAAGCAGACCTAACCAAGCATCTGGCTCAAACCGGTTAGGCTTTCGGCGGAGTGTTACGATAAGCACTTCGCCATTTTTATTTTGATGAAGAACATTTATAGTATTGAGATTGTTTATGTCAGAACATCCATTGCATATATAAGGAGTTTTATCTAGCTGTTTACAGTGTTCTTTTTAGCCGTTGTATGTAAGCAGGACAGGATGTGTATTTTATGCCACAGAGTAAGATTTTAATGAAAGCGGTTGAATTTGATATATCAGAAATAGAATGAAAATTCATGTGTTTGTAGAGAATTTCATTGTAGGTGGAGAGTATATATGATAAAATTATAATTAATAGTTAAATCGGAATCCATTAAAATTAATACTAAAAATGTGTTTATTACTAATAAGAGGTAAAAATATGGAAGTGTCTTATAAAAAATTATGGATTGAATTGGTAAAAAGGGATATGAATAAAACAGAGTTAGTTAAAGAAGCTGGTATTAGTTGGACTTCGGTAACTAAGATGTCAAAAAATGAAAACGTTAGCATGGAAGTATTAAAAAAGGTTTGCAAAGCTTTGAACTGTAATATCGGAGATATTATGGATATATTTCCAGTGGAATAGACTAAGGAATGGGGGATTATCTTATGCCTATCCGTTTATGGCCTAATGATTATGTTAAAAAGGAGCATATAACATCTTATGAACGTTATTTACTTCGTAATGCAGAGAAGAATTTTAAAGATGGACATTTTGTAGTTGATATAGATCCTGTGAGAATGAGTGATTCAACTTTAAAAATGGGAATGTATTTATCACCATCAGAAGGTTTAGTTACGTATTCCTTGTTTCCGGGAGATATTAATGTGCAATTGATGGATGTTTATATCAATCATGTGCAGACAGTAGAGAACAAAATATATGAGCGTCTCTTAGATTCGAAGATTTTAATAATTCGAGCAGGAGAGTATAAGGTACTTAAATTTCCATATAAGCATATGATCCTATTTCAAAATGAACTTACTGGCAAGTCTAAATTTGAAAATGCACAATTACAACGTTTAGCAGCATATGCATCTTATAAATTTTTTCATCCAGTGGATATAACGGGAACGATAAAATACAAAAAAGATCTGAAAATTTTCGAATACATAAGAAAAGAATATGATCCGAATTTCAAGGAAATTTCCGATATTGAACAGAAAGCTATATTTGAAAGATTAGCACCGGAATACACGGTTGTTATGAATGAAATGGAAAATGTACAGGTACCTGTAAATAGAACCTTTCATTCCGAAGAAGAGATGCGTATTACTGGAGATGAATTAGAATACAGAACTTTTTTCCTCGATGAATATCAGGTAGGCCTTGTTAATGATATGGGGCGTGGACATAGAGTTATTCTTGCAAATCCTGGAGCTGGGAAAAGCGTGCTTTTGTTATCTAAGGCTTTTAAATATGCGAGTATGTATAAAGATTCTCAGATTTTATTAACGTGTTATAACAACAATCTAGCCGATTCGTATTGCTTTAAAAGAAGCTGTGCAAATTTTGAAAATAATTGCAATTTACATATTATGACATTCCATAAATTGGTAAAGAAGATTTATGAGGAATGTTTGCATCAGAGATGTAATTCGAATATCGCAACACCAGAAGAAATACAACGTTGTATTGATCTTGTACGAACCGGTAAGTTATCTCTTCGATTTAAAGCAATATTTATAGATGAAGTTCAAATTTTTGATCCGAAGTATCTGGAACTCTGTTATTTGCTGTTAGAAGATGCAGATGATAACACGTTCCTGATGGCTGGCGATCTAAATCAGACAGTTCGTAAGAAAAGTCGCCGTGGTGATGTCCCATGGAAGAAAATTGCGGGAATCCAATTAGACTACACGGGACGTGTTCGTTATATAAAAAAGAATTATCGAAACAGCAAAGAAATCGGAAAATATCTTTGCCATATGCTAGAGCATATGAATGACCGAATGAAAATGTTGGATATGATTAATTTCAAAGAATTCGAGTATGATTCTTTCGAAATCAGTGATAAAAATAGTTTGGCGTTAAAGGTTAAGACGGGCATTGACCGTTTTAATATTAAGGATGAAACCGTTAATGCAATAAAAGAAATTGTAACTCAATACAGAATAAGCTATTCTGAGATTGCTATACTATTCCCGTATAAGCAACGCAGGCAGATTAAATATCATTATCTATATTGGTTAGAGCAAGCACTTAATGATGCGGATATACCGTATTCGTTGATCACATCCTCTTTGACGGGATCTTTTGACCGTAAGAGATATAGTGATACAAATGGTATTGTTGTTTCGACCATTGATTCGTCTCTGGGATTAGATTTCAAAGCTGTTATTGTAGCGGGTTTGTATCCTTACAATTATATTTTTGGTGATAACTATTACAAGAAGATAATATCTTCTTGGGCTGCAATTAAAGCGATGTCTGATGATGACCAGTCGCAAGTGCAGAGCCAGATGAGAGCTATGTACACTGCATGTTCCAGGGCAAGGGATGTATTGTATGTCTTAAGTGATTTGACCCCAGGAGCTCCAATGGAGGAAATTTTGCAGAAATAAGAGGTGAATTATGGCGAGTAACTATAATATAATGGCGAATTATATCGTATCAAAATACATAGAGCGTGTATCAGGAAAAGATTTGGGAGAAACTTTTGTTGATGATGATCCTTCTAAACGTGTTATGGTAGGTATGCTTTCAGAGGATAGAGTTGAAGCTAAGTTTGAAGGTGGATATGTTGAGAACACAAATACACGATTTGACAGTATTCCTTCTATCAGCATTTCTTTTATTGTGAAAAAGAATGAATCAGGCATTCTTCATGTTATTCCAGCTGGTTTATTGTTTTATATGGTTCAGCCGAGTTATGAGAAAACAGTTCAGTATATGCTTGAACGATATTCCGAAAAAGACTCTGAACATTATACTGATATTTTGCAACTTTGTGAATGTTATCCAGAAATTAAATTCAATCTCCCGTTAACATATAAAAAAATAGATATAGCTTCTGTGATGGCGGATGGAATTGAGATTAAGCTTTCTGATATTACGCCTGGACAGACATTTCATCTCAAACAGAAAATTGCTGAAAAGCTGAGTGTATTGGCGGATCAGATTGCGAATGAAATCTGTATTGTTTCTCAGAGTAGAATAAGTTTCTTTGATTTAACAGAACCTGATAGATTTCGTGTGGTGACGGGAATCAAAGATGAAAGAGTACAGCCACGGTGGGATATCGATATTGTGTGTAATGTAAAAGAAGAGGGGAATACTTTGCGATTTTTACTGCAGATGGTTAACACTACACCTATAAATGATAAGAAAAATATTGGATATCTTCCCAAAATCTTTGATGCAGGCATACGCGTAAAAGGTAATGAAGGAATCGAATTTCAGAACATTCCACTTGACTATTTTAGTGGAAGTTATAAAGAAAGAAATCCAATTTTTGCAGTTACGGAGAATGCTTCTGCCAAGTATCATATGGAAAGAAATGAAATCCGTACCGACAACATTCCAATCTATTATCAAAAACGCTTGGTAACCAAAGATGATTTGAAAGAATATGTCACTTTTGCCAAGCTGATACAGGACCCTATTGTAAACCTAAACTATATTCTTTTGAAAATGGAGGAAGATTACGGTCGCTGTGAGGATGATTTTGAATCACGTAGGAGCAAATTGTCTTCACAAGCATGTTTGAAATACCAGAATGCATTGAGAGAATATGAAAATGAAATCTCTCGTTTTCACAATGGTATCAAGCAAATAGAATATAAAGACTTTGTTCGCAAAGCTTTTTATTACATGAATAAAACCTTCCAGACCAAATTAGATGGTCAGTCTAGAAATATTACAGGATGGCGTCTTTTCCAGATTGTATTCATTGTATCCATGATCGGTGAAGTGATTCACAGTGAGTATCGGGATGACGCCTCGCTGACATATGCAGATATTGATGTGGCAAATCTTCTATACTTTCCTACTGGAGGTGGAAAAACAGAGGCATTCCTTGGTATCACTGTATTTGCGATGTTCTTTGATAGACTTCGCGGAAAGACTCAAGGAATCACTGCATTTCTGAAATACCCTCTTCGATTATTGGCTGTACAGCAGTTGGATCGTATACTCGCTATTGTTATGCAAGCTAATGTGGTTCGGCAGGAAAATATAGAGCTTGCTTTGGCTACAGAATTTCGTGTTGGTTTTTATGTTGGAAAAGATAATACACCTAACAAGATCAGTAAGAATGAAAAGCTCAGTAGCAGAGGCGAACGGCAGCAAAACTTGGATTTATTGTTAGAAAGTGATCAAGACACACTAAATGAATACTATCGTTTTATAGATAAGTGCCCATGTTGTGGTAAAAAGATGATTAATGTTCGATTCAATAAAGAACGATGGGTTCTAGAGCATATTTGTGATAATCCAGATTGTCCGGCAGATGTTCTTCCATTGTTCATTGTTGATAGTGAAATTTATCGTTACTTACCGTCCATCGTGGTTAGTACCATTGATAAAATGTCTTTGATTGGTATTAGTAACGAATTCAAGGCATTGTTTGGGCAGGTAAAATGTTATTGCCCTATTCATGGCTTTTCAACTGGATCCAAGTGTACTTGTGCAGAATCAGGTTGCAGTGGTCGCGTTCAGGCTGTTGGATATTTGAAAGATCCCGTTCCAACTCTTTTTATTCAGGATGAGATGCACTTGATTAAGGAAAGTTTAGGAACATTTGATGCCCATTACGAATCTTTCCTTTATTATTATGCTAAGCGGATGGTAAAACCAGATCATAGAAAGAAAATTCGTTTTATTGGTGCAACTGCTACTATTTCTATGTATCAGGAGCATATACGGAATTTATATCATATGGAACCCAAACGTTTTCCTTGTGAATATCCGTCTGTAAAGAATGGAGAAGATTTCTATTCATATACGGATGAGAATGATATTACTCGCATTATCCTTGGTTATGCACCATATGGTAGATCTATCACAGATGGAATGTGGGAATCAGTATATTTCATGCGCCGCGTGGTTTATCATATGATGGACCATTTGGAAGAAAGCTATGAGACTCTAAAGCAGCAGGGATTTACGGCATCTATAGAAGAATATCAAAATATGCTTTTTGACTATTGGATTGAACTTGTATATAACAACCGTAAACAGGATGCAATTGAATTGGAAAATGCTTTTCAGAATCAGGCAAACAATAGGTTGGCGGCAAAGAATATTCCATTGTATGTAATTAAACAGATGACGAGTGATGTTGACTTTCAGACCGTTAGAAAAACGCTGTTTGATATTCAGACCAATAAGAAAAATACAGACAGTACGAATCTTATTCTGGCAACCAGTACTATTTCACATGGAGTGGATGAAGATTCATTTAATATCATGTATTTCTTTGGAATGCCGAACAATAATGCTGAGTATATTCAGGCATATTCTCGTACCGGACGAAAATATACGGGTATTGTAATTGATATTATTCGATTAATGCGAGTGAGAGACCGCTCTTACTTGAAGAATTTTGTGACTTTTCATCAGAATAAGGATGATCTTGTGGAGTCTGTACCTATTAATCGATGGGCAAAGAATGCTATATACAGTACACTTCCCGGTATTTTATCTGGTGTTATCATGCAGTACTATACTATTCTTACAGATACAGATCATTTATATCATGCGGTAAAAGTCAAAAAAATGCTGATGGATGGAATCATAAGACCACATGATGTCATTAATATGATGATTGCAATATATGACTGCAGAGATAATGAAAAGATGTCTCTTGTATATAAGGAAATTATTTCAGAAGAGGTAACCAAGATTCTGAATGGTATCCAGAATGGTAACTTTACAAAAGAGGAATTTCTCTCAACTGCAATCGGACGTTATTCTCACGGAAAGTTAATGCCTATGAGGAGTTTACGTGATACAGAAGAACAGATTGAAATCAAGTTAAGGTGATGATGCTATGAAGAGGAGTAAAAATCAGGCAGTATATAAATTTTTGCCGGAAACATGGGTTTCTGAACGTAATGAATCCAATGTTGCAGTGACGGCAAAAATCATAAAGTGGAATTATGATAAAATGCAGGACATTTATGATGATTTCATCGAAAATGAAATAAAAAGACAGATTGAATTATTTGGAAAACGTGGCGGTGATATTACATCTTTTGATCTTCGCGATGATGTTCATTCATTCTGTATCGTAGAACCGAAGTGTTTGGAAGGGATACCGGATATTTTTGGTGAGATGTCACCATTGGTATTCTACTGCAGTTCTTGTGGTCATGTTATTGAAAAACATTATGCCAGTGATGTTGACAGGTATGTTTGGAATTGCACAAATCCTGATTGTAAAAAGCGTCATTCAGTAAAGCAGTTGCAGATGATTTATGCGTGTGAATGTGGTTTTGCACAGGGGGTTCGTATCCCATTTTTAAAGGGGCATCATGATTTTAAGTATCATCCAAATGAGAACCAATTCAAGCTGTTTTATAAGAGTGGAAATAGTGAGAAGTCCATTGACATTGCTATGATATGTCCGACTTGCAATTCTCGTTTATTGCCTGATAATGCGAATGCAGGACGAAACTATAAAGCATTTACTTTATGTATCATTAATCTTGTAGATGCAAGAAGTGGTGAGTTTTATAAGAAGGGTGAAGAAGCCAAAAAAGCTATTATAGCAAAATGGTTTGGAAAAATGTCACAGGCTGAATACGAAACTATTTTGGATAATGTGGCAGAGGTTTTTAGTGAACGTTTAAGAACTAGTACACAACGTAAGGCTATTGAAGATAAATATAATGCTTGGATTGAACAGGGAATAATACCGCGTGAGTTGGCAGATACTCTAATGCAGCAAGAAATTTTAACATTACAGACTAATAGTTTGAGTATTGAACGATATGCGAAGGCTTGTGATATTATTTTCGCAGGATTCCGAAATATGAATTCTGTAGTGTATAGAGAATGGCTGAATAATTTTTCCTTCAAGCTCATGCAATATAATACTATCAAATATGCTCGAAGAACGATAACTTTGGAAGATTCTATTAATCGCCAGATGGAGATGGACTTTATAGAATCAGCCCAGGATGTTTATCGCTTGCACAAAAAAATGGGCATTGCAAATATGCAGGTGTCCAGTGACATTCAGATTGTGAATTGTACCTATGGATACTCTAGACGTGCGTTTGATCCAAAGAAATCGATGAATAAGAATTGTAGATTGAAGTTGAATGCTTATGATAAGACAAAAGATGGATCCGCTAATCTGGTATATGGAGCAAAACTTGATACAGAAGGTATTTTTTTTGAAATTAGCCAAAAAAAGATTATAGAATGGCTGCGAATAAATCAGATTATCCGTGAAGAGCAAGTTCCTGACTTGAATGATGATTTAGCCGTCAAGAAATGGTTTGCCGAATACGTGCACAGTGATGAAATCTCCATGTTCGGAGATGTTGATGAAAATGAATCAATTACCAAAAATGTTTTTGGTTTACTCCATTCTATGTCACATGCATTTATTCGCATGGCGGGTGAGCTTAGCGGCCTTAGTAGTAATTCGCTGACAGAAATTATTATTGTTGAAACGGCAAGTATCTTTATCTATGCGCAAACAAGCCAAGGGATTCCGCTTGGAGCATTGTCCGGAATGGCAGAGATGCGTTATGAATACTTCCTCCGTCGTGTACTTGAAGATTCAAGAAATTGTGTATTTGATCCAATTTGTACAGATAGAGATGACACTGCTTGTAGTGGGTGTTTGATTATCCCAGAAATATCATGTAATCATTTTAATGCAGAACTTGGAAGAAAATACATGTACTCTATAGATGGAGTTAGAAGTCCGAAAATCGGATTCTGGGAGATGTAATTATGGCAAATATGTATCCAAAGAATATAACAGAATATACTCCGGAAGATTCAGAACGAATTGTATACCAAGAACTGAAAAATCAACTTCCAAACAGCTGGGATGTGTTTTATTCTGTTCCTTGGACTACATATAAGCGTGGACGAAGGATTAAATCAGAAGCTGATTTCATAGTGTGTAGTCCGGAATATGGATTTTTATGTCTTGAAGTAAAAGGCGGAAGTCAAATCAGAAAAGAGAATGACACTTGGTATCTAAATGATATAACTCATGGAGAGCGAAAACTCAATGAATCTCCGTATGATCAGGCAGAAAAAAGTATGTATTATTTCGAGAGTGTTTTCTCAAATATGTACAATTTACGTTATCCTGGAATATTTGGAGCCGGCGTGGTATTTCCTTTCTACGCTATTCCGGAAGAATTGAACTTAGATAACAGACAACGTTCATGTACAATTGATTGTTACGACTTAAATCATCTTGCGGATCGAATTAAGAAAATGTTTAAGCTTTGGGGTGGCTCCACTTACGGTTTGCGAATATATAGTCTGGAACAGCATAGAGCATTAGTTGAACTGATTCGTGATAGAATTGCAATATCTGCAGCAGCAGGTGCACTTATAAGATATAAAGAGCAGCAACTGCAGGTAATCAATAGAGTTCAGGATAATTATGTTTATTTTCTTAGTAATGTGAGCCGTTTTTACATAAAAGGTGGAGCCGGAACCGGTAAGACTTGGATTGCAAAAAAGATGGCTATAAAGTGTGCTGAAGACCAATCTCAGAGAGTGTTATTTCTCTGTGCTTCAAAAAATTTAGCTGATAAAATAAGTGAAGATATGCCAGAAAATGTGCATGTAAAAACGATGGAAGAAATACTTCACTTAATATCCTGTAGCATTGAGAAGTATGCAGCTCCATTATATGAAGGCGTTGCTGATAGCATTCATAGTTATCCGAAGTATGATGCTATCTATATTGATGAAGCACAAGATTTTACCAGAGAATGGGCTGTAATCACAAATCATATGTTGCGTGAAGATTCTTCTAAACTAGGTGTCTTCTATGATGATGTGCAGATTTTCAGGGAAGATAGTTTTGGCAATGCGTTTGCAATTGATGGACAGCCATATCTGCTTCGGGAGAATATTCGTAATACAGCAAATATTTATAGTTGGATATCTGACAAAACAAATCTTGGAACTGATGTGATTGTGAATCCTATAGAGGGGCCAACACCAGTGATTGAAATTATAGGTGATCATTTCCAACTCACACACAAACTGGAAAGTCTTCTGAAGAAATTTTTGGATGATGAACACTTGAACAACGATTCTATAGTCTTTATTACAGACAACAAGACAGCTCTGCTATTAGAATACGAGTCGGGAATTGCAAAGTGGAAGCTTGTTGCTCATAGACCTGAGGCTGTTAATGAGATCCAAGTTGTTTCTGTCGAGGAGTTTAAAGGGTTGGAATCAGATATGGTTGTCTATATCCACGGTGATGATACAACAAATAATATGAATTACATCGCTTATACAAGAGCGAAATACTATTTAATAGAATTGATTAGGAGATAATTCCATGGCAAAGAATACTTCTTTCATACGATGGGCTGGAGGCAAAGCGTGGTTTGTACCTGCTGTGCATGATATGATTCAAAATTTACAATTTAACAATTATATCGAACCGTTTATGGGTGGGGCATCAATCTTTTTTTCATTGGATTTACCTAATAAAGCATATCTTTCCGATATAAATGGTGAATTGGCAAATACATTTATTCAGATTAGAGATAATCTGGATTTAGTTACTGAAAAATTGAAAGAATATAAGAGCGATAAAGAATCGTATTATGAAATAAGAAAACAAGATCCAGTAAATCTTATTGAGCAAGCTGCGAGATTTTTATATTTGAATTTCTATTCTTTTAATGGTATTTATCGTGTTAATAGTAGGGGAAAGTTTAATGTTCCCTATGGTCGTAGAAGTGGTGAATTTAATTATGATCGTTTAGAAAGAATAAGAGACAAACTACAGATTGCGGAAATTGCGGAAAGAGATTTTGGTGCCTGTAGAGAGTATATTCATGAAGGAGATCTGGTGTTTTTAGATCCTCCATATGCAGTTTCTAGCAAGTCTTCGGATAATAATATGTTTATTGCGTATAATCCGACTTTGTTTTCTTTGGATGATCAGCAGAGACTTGCCAATCTTATAGATTACATTAACGATGTACATGCGTATTTCATCCTGACCAATGCACATCATCCGGAAATTTCTAAAATTTTTAAGGATAAAGGTGAAATGCTTGAATATGACCGAACATGTAATATTGGTGGTAAGTCTGCCAAACGTGGTAAGGTTCAAGAATATATTTTTACGAACATCCCTGGTGTAACGAGAAAGGAGGCCGAGTAGGCATGTCAAATACAAACTGGGAAAAGATGGTATATGAAAAAGATTTGAATTCGGCTAAAAGTACTCGTCGAAAGGTTGTTGATACACTAAAAATTAAAGCGGATGACCTTCCGCAGTATGTTGATGACGGATGGGAAAAGTCAAAAGAATATAAGAATCCGAAATATATTAGTGTTACTAGAGAAAAGTCCATCCAAGAACAATTTGAAAATAAAATCTGGCTTTTGTTTGCAAGTATGGGTTTTACAAATATGAATGCAGACAGCGATTTCCATATGTCTTACGATTTCCATGATGAATCATTAGTTCATCAAGTTGATGTCTTAGCTGTAGACGATGAAACGGTTATTATGGTTGAGTGCCGAGCAGCCGGTGAAATGACAGAAATCAATTTTGCGGAAGATATTAAACAATTCAGTGATAGAATTTCAGGATTTCGTAAGGAGATTCTGAAAAAATATCCGAACAGAAAGAGCAAATTCATCTGGGCTACGCATAATTACATTATCAAGAAGAAAGATCTTCTAGCATTAGAGAAAGCTGGTATCGTTTACTTTAATGATTCTGTGGTTGAATACTATTCCAATTTATCTAAGCATCTTGGATCTTGTTCTCGATATCAGCTGCTTGGAAGTTTGTTTGCTAATCAAGAGATTAAAAATATGGAAAACCGCATTCCTGCCATTCAAGGAAAAATGGGAGGATATACCTATTATTCATTCTCTATTGAACCTGAAAAACTACTGAAAGTAGGTTATGTTCTGCATCGAAATGAAGCAAATCAGAATATGATGCCTACTTATCAGAGAATTATCAAAAAGGCGCGATTGAAGTCGGTCCGCTCTTTTATTAATGATGGTGGATATTTTCCAAACTCTATTATCATCAGCATCGATAGTGGGGGAAGAGGGCTGGTTTTCGATCAGTCTTCAACTAAGGTAGAGGGTTCTATTTCTAAATTAGGCATTCTTCATATTCCAAAGAGATATCGTTCTGCCTATATTATTGATGGACAACATCGTTTGTATGGCTATTCAGATTCGAAATACGCAAGCACCAATACGGTACCTGTTGTTGCATTTGTGGATTTAGATCGTACTGAGCAGATTAAGCTTTTTATGGATATTAATGAAAATCAAAAAGCTGTTCCGAAGTCACTTAGAGTAACATTGAATGCAGATATGTTATGGGAATCCAAAGATCCTAACGAGCGCAGACAGGCTCTTAGATCAAAGATTGCACAAATGTTGGGTGAAGAACCAACATCTCCGCTTCGGTCTCGTGTTATTATAGGAGAGGCTGAAGCTGTACCGGGACGATGTATTACCATCGAAGCTATTCAGGCTGCACTAAAGAAATGCAATTTCTTTAATACATACAGTAAAAAGGGTGAGCTGATTTCAAAAGGTAGTTTTGATTTGGAAGATAATCAGGAGTCTTGCGATTTGTTTTATCCGTTTATCGAAAAATGTTTTCTGTATATTCGAGAAAACTGTCTAGATGAATGGAATAAGGGAGATAAAGAAGATGGAATGCTTACAATCAATCGAGGAATTCATGGAATAATTCGTGTTCTAGATGACCTTGTCAATATGCTGGTTGAAAAAGGAATGATACATCCTAAAAATCAAGATGTAGAAGATATGTTTGTTCTTTTAAAGTATTATTTGAAGCCACTTACAGAGTATATCAACGGATTAACTACAGAACAGAGAAAAGAAATTAAGAAAGTGTTTGGAGGCGGTGGTGATGTACGTTTCTGGCGAGCTTATCAGAAAGCCATTGCTGATGTTAGAATTGATTTTAAGCCAGAAGGATTAGACGAGTATTGGTTGAATGAAGCTAAAACATTCAATGATGAAACGAGAATCATGATTGGCGAGATTGAGAACAAATTAAAAACTATTATATCTGATAGTCTTCAGGAATATTTTGGTACATCTTGGCTAGTTAAAGGCCTTCCTAAAAACACCTATACCAAGGCAAAGAAACTGGCCGATGAGAAAGCATATGATCTTCAGTTAAATAGTGGTGACGATGCAGAGGATGTTAATGTCTGGGATTTTGTTTCATTAGCGGATTATGTTTCGATTGTAACCAATGGAAAAAACTGGTCTTCTTTCTTTGAAGAGATGTTAGTTAGACCGGAGGAAACAAGGATTGCAGGAGGCAAAGAAGCTAAGACACAATGGATTCTTAGATTGAGTGCAATTAAGAATAAACTATCCAAAGAATCATATAGTGTTCCAGTCGACGAATATAGTTATGTAAAAAGTGTTTACGACTGGATTATGGAAATGTTGACATTGTAATGAACGATGCAATTACTAAAAACACTGAAAAGAAGCGCAGGCGCTTAGCCATAGTGGTTGTGGGTCTTTCTTTATAAACTCTATCCATTGCTTTTAATCCAATATGTGCTTATCTTCAATTATAGAATGACAAGTAACATATAACCCGCAAAGATATTAAGTATATTTGGATTATCTCAGAAATTTACAATAGTAGACAAGTGTAATATTGTAAATTTTAAGAGGATAAAGAAATTCAGCAAATCTACATCCAATTTCAATAAAATCAATTTTGTGATAAAAACATACCGTCTAGACAGCTACTTTTTAAGCTATTATCCAAAAGACATAAATATATAGGCTCGAATGGCGAAAGTGCCCATTTGGGCCTATTATTGTATAAATTAATATGTTACAACCAGAGCAAGATCCACCCGTGTAAAACAGTATTGTCATTTTGTAGAACAATATAGAATAGAGGATTATAGATAATTTATGAATTCAGAATGGATAATGTGTCCGATATGTGGCAATAAAACCCGTGACAAAATCCGGGAAGATACGGAATTGAAAAACTTCCCCCTTTATTGTCCGAAATGTAAACAGGAAAGTTTAATTGATGCAAAGAACTTGCAAATAACTGTCATCAAAGAGCCAGACGCAAAGACGCAGAGCCGATGAACTTGAGAAATGTTTCACAGTTCATCGGCTCTGTTACTACTTTTATGCTTGATTTTATTGTCTGTCACAGGGGATAGAAGTTGTTATTTTCATTTTCTGTTCGGCAACAGTTAAACTTTTATGCAAAGGGATTGCCATAAATACTGTAATAAGTGCAGAGAGAACATCGGCAATCGGCTGTGCATATAAAATACCGTTTAATCCCCATATAAATGGAAAAATTAAGATAACGGGAATGAAGCAGATACCTTGTCGGCAAGCTCCAAGAATAAACCCTTCTTTTCCTTTTCCAAGAGCAAGGAATAAAGAGGAATATACTGTATAATATCCAAACAGCATAAATGTAATACCGTTTACTCTTAAAGAGGAAGCTCCAATGTGAATCATTTCTGTGTTTCCAGTTGTAAACTGTGAAACAATAGTCGTAGAAAACAGACTGAATAATAAACCTACGATCACACAGAAAATAGTTGACCATAAGATGGAAATTTTGATTGCAGTACGCAGACGATCAAATTTTTTCGCCCCATAACTGTAACCTGCAATCGGTTGAAAACCTTTGATAAAACCAAATACTGTTAAGCTGCCCATAGATATAAGACGGGTAACAACGCCCATTCCCGCTATGGCTGAATCGCCGTAATTACCTGCGGCATTGTTTATTAGAGAGATAGAAATACTTGTTAATAATTGAAATATAAGTGTCGGAACGCCAATTTTGAAAATTTCAGATAGAATTTCTTTAGAAAAGGTACAGTCCTTTATTCTAAACTGAAAAGCACTTTTTTGTCTGAAAATGTAAAATAGATACACAAGAGTAGATACTACCTGAGAAATTGCTGTGGCAATAGCAGCTCCTGCAACACCAAAATTAAAAGTGTATATAAATAATGGATCTAACCCGATATTGAGGACTGCACCTAACAACAAGGCACACATTGTAGTTTTTGCTGCTCCTTCACTTGTCACGATATTGTTCATTGTGACATTAAAAACATTGAAAATGCAGGAAACAATGTAAATACCGGCATAGGTAGCCGCATAAGGAAGGACACTTTCTGTTGCACCTAAAAGTCTTAGAATGGGTTTCAAAAAGAGGATTGATAAAACAATCATAATTGCACCGACAACAAGACTGCTATATAGTGCAGTGCTTGCCACTTTGTTTGCCTGATCCTTGTTTCTTTGTCCTAACAGTCGAGAAATGTAGGATGCTGCCCCATTACCAAAAAGTAATCCTAAGCCGACGACTACTTGACCGAGAGGATACACAACCGAGATGGCAGCCATTTGACTTTCGCCTAAGCCGCCTACAAAATAGGCATCAACAAGATTGTACAAGGCGTTGATGAGCATACCAATCATTGTTGGAATACCCATAGCTAAAAGGGCTTTTGGAATTGGAGCATTGCCCAATAACTCCAATTTTCTGTTTTGATTGTCCATAGTGTTCTTTCTCCTTTCACTTGACAAATAGAATAAAATATACTACTATAAATTATAGTAGTTGAAACGCAAAAGGTATTCTACTATAATTTATAGTAGTTGTCAAGAGAGTAAAGGAGGAAATTGATATGGCGACCATTGACTTAATTGTTTTGGGAATGTTAAAGAAAGAACCTCTGAGTGCGTATGACCTTCAAAAGTTGGTAGAGTACCGCAATATTTCAAAATGGGTAAAAATTAGTACCCCGTCTATTTATAAAAAGGTTATCCAGTTGGAGGGAAAAGGATATATTTCAAGTCATATAGAAAAAGAGGGTAAAATGCCAGAAAAATCAGTGTATTCTTTAACTGAAAAAGGGAAACAGCAGTTTGAAAAATTGATGCTTGAAATATCCTGTAAGCCGATAAACATTTTTTTGGATTTTAATGCTGTCATTGTAAATCTGGACAGTATGCCCAGAGAAAGACAGCAAGAATGTCTGGATAATATTGAGAGCAGTATGGAGGTATTGAAAAAATATCTGGAAGAAAATATTACTTTGAAAAAAAGTAAAGAAGATATTCCTGTTACGGGTATGGCAGTTTTACAGCAACAATACACATTGGCAGAGGCAATAGAGGAATGGATTGTTTCATTAAAAAAAGAAATCAATTCGTAAAAGCGCATGGTAGGAACAAAAGAGATGCTGTTATTTTTTAGTTTGGATTGTAATGAGATTGTAAGAAGTGGTTGCTATACTGAACTTACAACTATAAATGAGCAAATTTGAAAAATTGCACAAAACTACACTGCGAATTTCATAAA
>ERZ894229.939-NODE-939-length-17232-cov-12.5754_pt1 | contig 17232 bp, 16 predicted proteins | sample MGYA00380295_ERZ894229 | MGnify/ENA primary metagenome ERZ894229 (study PRJEB32331, sample SAMN06328479) | human gut metagenome | biome: human gut microbiome; feature: stool | host: Homo sapiens | collected 2014-09-17 ... | reverse complement strand
CTCCGCATCTTCCGGAGTTTTCAGGTAAATTTTTACTGATTCCATTGTGCCATTCCTCCGATTTTCTAAATGCCTGATCCCTTTTTTCGACATTATCATACAAAAAAATTATTCTGTCGTCAGGGGGAATTTTTTAAGAAAAGGGGAATTTTCTGCACAATTTTTTCCCCTGACCGCAGCTGCCGTCTGGAATCCGTTCAGGGACTCATTTTACGGTATTCCGCCGGCAGCACGCCCACTTCTTCTTTAAATACTCTGCTCATATACTTGGGATCAGAGAAACCGGTCATCGCGGCGATTTTGGTCAGGTTCAGGGTCGTTCCGATCAGAAGCGTTTTCACTTTTTCCACCTTCAGACGTCTTAAATCCTCAGAAAAGGAAAGCCCGGTTTCCTTCTTATACTGACGGCTCAGGTATTCGGGAGATACGGAAAGCTGCCTCGCCGCCTCCTCCAGTGTGATCTGGCTTCCATAGTATTCCTCGATCAGCCGCTTCGCTTTCTGAATCAGAGGCGAAAAGCTTCGGCGGCTGTCCTTCTTTTTCCGTATGACAAACTGAAACAGCGCCTGGAGAATCTCTTCCATTTTTTCCCATGTAAGGGCGTTCATCACTTCGGCAAGCACACTCTGCAGCTTCAGCCCGCTTTCCTCAAGAACCATATATTCTCTCGCGGTGTTTACGATGGTCCAAAGGAAAATAAGCACATTTTCCTTAATTTCCTTCGGATCATGGTGTTCCTTCTGGCAGGCGGTTATCAGCTCTGTCATACAGGCAGAGAAATCGTCCGCGTTTCTGCGGATCACGGCACGCTTCAGCCGTACGTTCATCTCAGGCGGATACCCCAGCGGAAAGACCTGAACGGAACGAACCGTCCGTTCAGACACCAGCGCTCCTGCTCCCAGCGTCAGGCGCCAGTCCATGATCCGGTAAAGCCGCTTTCCCGCCTCAGCCAGTTCAAAGATGCCGCTGCAGTCCGTCCAGGCGCAGAGCGCCCGGTTTCCGGTATTGGTCTCCAGCATGGGTACCACCACAGAGGCGAAATATCCCTCCCAGTCCTTTCCTTCCTGCATATGGTAAACGAGCATGGAAAAATGAAAATGCTCCCCGAAGCTGGTCACCACACTGTCGAAACCATCTGCATGCCCGGATACCTCATCAAGGATCCGGGCGGTGATGTCCCTGTTCTTTTCAAAATCGGAACCGAGCCACACCACGAAAAGGCCCAGAGGGTCCCTTTCTTCAATCTGATAGGTCGTTTTCAGCGCAGATACCGTTTCCTCCGACCGGGTCAGGATTCCGGTCATCGCGCCCCGCACCATGTTCTCCCGGTTCAGAAGCACATCCCGCTTTTCATCCCCGCGAAGCTTTCTCTCCGCCGTCTCCATTGCCCGTTTCAGTTCCCCGATCCGCACAGGCTTGAGCAGATAACTCTGTACGCCAAGCTCCAGCGCCTGCTTCGCGTAGCTGAAATCCGAATAAGCGGTCAGAATCATCGCCTGACAGACGATCCCCTCTTTTCTCAGCTCCCCCAGCATGGTCAGGCCGTCCATATCCGGCATGCGGATATCCAGAAGGATCACGTCCGGCTTCAGCGTCCTGATCAGTTCCAGGCCTTCCCTGCCGTCCGCCGCTTTTCCGATCACTTCATAAGAAGGATTCAGCTTCTTCAGAATCCCCTCCATCCCTTCCCGGATCGCTGCCTCGTCTTCCACGATTATTATTTTCAATCTTTTCCCCTTCCATCATCGGCAGTCTGAGGGTCACTCTGGTGTACTGCCCCTTCCGGCTTCCAAAAGAAAGCCCTGCTGCCTCCCCATAATAAAGCGTCAGTCTCTTTCTGACATTTTCAATACCGAAATGATTCCTCCTGTGATAATTCTTTTCGTTCAGAATCCGTACCATTTCCGGTTCCATTCCTCTGCCATTGTCCCCGATGGTGACATGAAGCATGTTCTCCCGGACAAGTCCGGTAATCACCAGAATCGGCTGCCGCAGTTTCGCCTCCAGTCCGTGCCGGATGCTGTTTTCCACCAGAGGCTGCAGAAGCATTTTGTGCATTCCCGCTCCCGCCGCTTCCGAAGAAATATCGCAGAAAATCTGCACCTCATATCCCAGCTTCTCCTGCTGTAAGCGGATGTACTTTTTCAGCCAGACGATTTCCTTTCCCAGGGTGGTGATTCCTCCCGCATCTTTAATGGCATAACGGAGGATGTCCCCCAGATCCCCCACCATCTCGCTGATTTCATATTCCTCTCTGGCGATCGCCTTCCAGTTAATGGTATCCAGCGTATTATAGAGAAAATGAGGATCGATCTGAGCTTCCAGCGCAGAGATCTCCGCGTTCTTCTGTTCTTCGGCCGCCTTTCTCACCTGGGCGAGCAGCTGTTCCGCCTGCTCCGTCATGGAGTTGAACCCTTCGATAATCTCGCGCATCTCCATCGAAGCCCCTCTGTTCATGGTCAGACGAACGGAATAATCTCCGTTTTCCACCCGCTTCATCCCATCCAGAATCCGGTCCACGGAAATGATCAGCGGCCGCGTTACAAAGAGAATGAATACGAACACCAGAAGCACCACAACGCCCGCCATTCCCCAGAACAGAACACGAAGCTCATACAGCTCCCGGCCATATTCCTCCAGCAATTCCGTCCGTTCTCCCTCTCCCACTTCTTCCGACTCATATCTTCCCGCCGCAGCCGACTGATCTTCCTTCATGATCCGCACAAGTCTTCTCTGAAAAAGCAGAGTAAAAATGAGCAGCGGCACGATCATCAAAACGATCAGAAGCACGATCAGCCTGCCGCGCAGTCCCCAAAGTCTTTTCATCCCCTTCTGTCACCGCCCCTGTCATTCACGAAAGCTTCAGACTTCCTCCATCTGTGACGCAATCTTTTCCGCGAGCCTGCGGCATTTCTCCTCCTCATCCGCCTCCACGATCAGACGGATCAGAGGCTCCGTTCCGCTCTTCCGGATGAGCACCCGGCCGCTGTCCGCCAGCTCTTCCTCGGCCTCCCGCACCGCTTTCTTCACCTCTTCCCGCTCCAGTACGGCGGAAGCGTCCTTCACCCGCTTGTTGATCTGCACCTTCGGAAAAAGCTTCACGCCTGCGGTGAGGAAGGAGGGCATCGTCTTTTTCTCCACAATGATCTCCATCACCCGGATCGCGGTGAGAATGCCGTCTCCGGTGGTGCTGTATTTATTGAAAATGATATGGCCGGATTCCTCCCCGCCGATGCTGTAGCCGCCCTCCTGCATCCTGGCGGACACATATTTGTCTCCCACGGGCGTGCGCTCCATGCGGATTCCTTCCTTTTCCAGCGCCTTTTGAACGCCCATGTTGGAGGCCACGGTCGCCACCACCGTATCGTCGATGAGCGCGCCCTCCTCCTTCATCTGCACCGCGCACAGATACATGATCAGATCCCCGTCCAGGACGTTCCCTTTCTCGTCCACGGCAAAGCACCTGTCCGCGTCTCCGTCAAAGGCAAAGCCCACATCCAGCCCCTGCTCCACCACAAAGCGCTGCAGGGATTCGATGTGGGTGGAACCGCAGTCCACATTGATGTTCAGACCGTCCGGCTCGTTATGGATCATGAAGGTTCTCGCGCCCAGCATCTCAAACACCGTTTTGGCGATGCTGCTCGCCGCGCCGTTGGCGCAGTCCAGCCCCACGCGGTAACCGCGGAAGGAATGGATCGTGGTGGAGGTCAGGTAACTGATGTACTGATTCCGCCCCTGAATATAGTCCGTGATCCTGCCGATCCGGTCATTTTTCGCGGCCGTGATCTCCACTTTTCCGTCCAGATACTCCTCCACCTTTTCCAGAACCGCTTCCTCCATCTTATAGCCGTCCCGGTCAATGATCTTGATTCCGTTATCGTAAAAGGGATTGTGGCTCGCCGTAATCATGATGCCGAAGTCAAAATCCCCGCTCTTCGTCACATAGGACACGCTCGGCGTGGTGGTCACATGCAGCAGATACACGTCGGTTCCGCCCCAGCTTAAGCCCGCCGCCAGCGCATACTCAAACATATAGCTGGAACGCCTAGTGTCCTTACCGATCACACAGCTGGCCTTCTTCCTGGCTCCGTCCGTGAAGTACCATCCCAGAAACTTTCCGATCTGAAATGCGTGATCCGCTGTCAATGCCTCGTTTGCCTTCCCCCGGAAGCCGTCCGTTCCAAAATATTTCATTCTTTCTCCTTTTCAAATTCCAGGCGTCAGCGCCATGGAAATGCAAAATCTTTTTTCTGATTCTCTATCCTATGATTTTTGGGGCCAAAATATTTTGGCCCCTTCCTGTCTATAAATTAACTCTAACGCATCAGGGGGAGTTTTGCAAGGAAATTCCAAAAACGGCCCTTCTGCCAAAGGGCAGAGGGCCGTCGGAATCTTTTTATTTTTAGCACTATTTTAGCGATACATCGCCATGTATTCGCCGTGCGCTTCGATCAGCTCGTCGCACATGCTGCGGATATCATCCACGCTCAGTTCAGCCGCCGTATGAGGATCCAGCATGGCTGCCTGATAGATGTGATTTCTGTCTCTGGTGCGTGCCGCTTCAATGGTCAGAAGCTGCACGTTGATGTTGGTCTGGTTCATGGCCGCAAGCTGCACGGGCAGTCTTCCCACGTGGCAGGGATTGATTCCATGAGCGTTCACCAGGCAGGGCACCTCCACGCAAGCGTCGGAAGGAAGATTGTCAATCAGTCCCGTATTCAGCACGTTTCCACCGATCTGGTAAGGCTGGTTTGTCACCACCGCCTCCATAATATAAGAAGCGTACTCACGGGAGCGCTCGTGCGTCACCTTGCCGTCGTTCAGGATATTTTTCTTCTCCTCCTCCCATTCCGCGATCTGCTTGATGCAGCGTCTGGGATACTCGTCCAGCGGGATGTTGTAGCGGTCGATCAGCTCCGGATAACGGCTCTTGATATAGAACGGGTTGTACTCGGAATTATGTTCGCTGGATTCCGTGCAGTAGTAGCCCAGATTTCTGATATATTCGTAACGGATCATGTCATTATGCTTTTCCGACGCATTCTTCTCCAGCGCGCGCTTTCTGATCTCCGGATACAGATCGTTGCCGTCCTTATCCCGCACATCCAGAAGCCAGGCCATGTGATTGATGCCCGCGATGAAATCCGTCGCGCCCTCCAGCTTGTCCTCCATGCCAAGGCCCTTTAACAGCCCTTCGGTGCAGACCTGAACGCTGTGGCAGAGACCCACCGTGCGGATCTTCGTATATCTCTGCATATAGCCTGTAAGAATTGCCATAGGATTCGTGTAGTTCAAAAAGAGCGTATTCGGACATACCTCTTCCATATCCCGGGCGAAATCCTCCATCACCGGAATGGTGCGCAGGCCTCTCATGATGCCGCCGATTCCCAGCGTATCCCCGATGGTCTGCAGAAGGCCGTATTTCTTCGGGATCTCAAAATCCGTCACCGTGCAGGGCTCATAGCCTCCCACCTGGATGGCGTTCACCACGAAATCCGCATCCTTCAGGGCCGCCTTCCGGTTCTCCACGCCCAGATAGGTGGCGATCTGCGCCCGTCCCTCGTTCACATTGTTGTTGATGGCCCGAAGAATGATCTCCGACTCCTCCAGACGCTTTGCGTCAATGTCATAAAGCGCGATTTCCGCATCCCGAAGCACCGGCGTGCACATGCAGTCCCCCAGCACATTTCTCGCAAACACCGTGCTTCCCGCTCCCAGAAAAGCAATTTTTACCATGGTTTTCTCCTCCTTTTTCCGTATCCGTCTTGCATTTGCTTTTTGATTCCATTAGAATGGCTTTGATGGTTCTGATTTTAGTGATTTCAGGATTTATGTTCTATATTTTTTGTTGCATATAATTGTATTTTTGTTTTCTTTTTCAGTTTCCCGGTATCGGGTCTGCGGAGAGGATGGAAAAGGTCATGGAAGCGTATGTTCAGACAGGCACGACCGAACAGGAGGGAAGCGCCGGACAAACGGATAAAGCAGGACAGACAGAGAAAAATGGGCTGACGGCCAACGCTGCGCCCACCGCCGAAAACGTGCCGACACAGAGAGGATTTCAGAGAGAAACGCGCAGGCAGCTGACAGGGCCGGAATCGGAAAGCGCCATCCGTCTGTATTACTGCGGCAGCGAATCCTGCACGCCGGGACATTTCTTCGGCCCGGCGGTGCGGCCCCATTATCTGATTCATTTCATCCGAAGCGGAAAAGGAACCTATCTGAGAAAGGATGAGGTTCATGAGCTGTCCCGGGGAGACGCCTTTCTGATCCTTCCCGGAGAAACGACCAAATACGTCGCGGATGAAAAAGAGCCCTGGGACTACACCTGGGTGGCCTTTGACGGAACGAACGCCGAAGCGCTGCTCCGCTGCTGCGGCTTTCTCTCCGGAAATCTGGTGTACCGTTCGCCGGACGAAGAAGCACGGTTACGGCTGCTGCGGCAGGCCGATGCTTTTGAGAGCTGTTTTCAGGATGAAAAAAGAAATGTGCTGGAGCTGCTTGGGAACTTCTACCTGCTGTTTTCCTGCATGTATCCGGAAGGCAGCGGACAGGGCGGTTTCTCCTTTGCGGAAGAAATGAACCATGGCGGGGGAATGCATACGGCCGGGAAATCAGGCACCCTTCTGTCAGAATCCGACGGTTTGCCGGAAGCTGGAAAATCTCCTTCCGGTCAGGAGCTATATTTCCTGCAGGCTGTTTCCTATCTGCGCCACAACTTTGGCTACCCGGTCCGGATCGAGCAGCTCGCCCGCCAGATCGGGGTAAGCCGCTCCTACCTGTACAAAGCCTTTTTAAACTGCAGCGGAAAAAGCGTTCAGCAGTATCTGCAGGATCTGCGGCTGGAGGAAGCCTGCCGCCTGCTCGCCGATACCCGACGGGCGGTCACGGACATCGCCTATTCCTGCGGTTTTCCGGATTCCCCGTCCTTCTGCCGGATGTTCCGGAAGGTATATGGCGGAACGCCCCTGCAGTTCAGACAACGGATGGCAAAGGGGAGCTCCGGCCATGCCGCCGGGGAAACGGCAGCGGCGGGGCAGGATATAGATACGGCGGGGGAAAACAGGCATGCTGCGGCAGGCAGTTTCCCTGAACGCTGAACCGATATGCGGGATTCAGGTGTAACAGAATATCTGTGATACATACCCCAATGGATATGCTTCACGTGTTGACCAGACAGCCGGGATCAGATCCGTTTTTCCCTTTTCATCCAATCCAGAAACGCTTCGCAGCCTTCCACGATATCGTTCCAGGCAGTATCAAAATCCCCTGTGTACCAGGGATCGTCAATGTCGCGCGGCCGGTCAGAAAAATCCAGCAGGCGGTGGATCTTATGATCCGGATCTCCGCCAGTGATGCGCAGGATGTTCCGGATATTGTACTGTTCGGCCGCGAGAATATAGTCGTATTCTTCATAGTCCCGCCGGGTCATCTGGCGGGCTGTTTTACCGGAAGGGTCAATGCCATGCTCCAGCAGCTTGCGCCTGGCAGGCGGATAGACCGGATTTCCAATCTCCTCTCGACTGGTGGCCGCGGACGCGATCTGGAACCGATTGGAGATGCCGCGTTTGGTGACCATGTCCTTCAGGATGAATTCGGACATGGGGGAGCGGCAGATGTTGCCGTGGCAGATGAACAAAATTTTTATCATACTCTCATTTCTCCTTATATCTGAATCGAGTATCCCCACAAGCAAAGAATAGTCAGCATTCTACAGGTCTACACTATTACTCTTTGTCATATTAATTATTTTATCACGTACTTAGTACCTCTTCCCTTGCCTTCAATTTTTACAACACCTTTTTCGCTCATTTCTTTCAGCAACTGTGTTGTCTTTGATTTGCCAAACGGGGCATAAGGAGCAATTTCACTGATTGATTTCAACATTGTCCTGCTTAAAAGCTTATATATTTTTCTTTCGTCTTCCGTTAAATTCAGGTTTTTCTCAAAATCCGGAAGTACAATCTTAATTGTATTTTCCGACACTTCAAAGTCCGGTTGTTTTAATCCTTCTTCATAGAGCTGTTTTATTCGTGTAATTCCCGTACCAAATATCTCAACAAACCCCAGCCGGTAAAATACATTTGCAAGATTTCTATTTCTCAGAACGGAGAGTTTTCCTGATAAATACTCATCTTCTGTGATTCCAGATGGCAGTCCTCCCGGAGAAATAATTTCTATTCTGTCATCAAACATCGAAACTTTTATTTGTGACTCCACATCCCACACTCTATGAATCAACGCATTTGCAATTGCTTCTCTGAATGCAGCCTCCGGTATTTTTTCTACCTTTTTCCTGTCTGCGCCCTGTATTTCTTCGTATTCATAATAATCTTTGAAAACATCTAATGCGTTTTCATATACTGTCAAAATGGATCTATTGTCAAATGTTGCTCTTTTATGAATCACACTGATATTTTCACCGAACTTCACAATATCAATTCCCGGAAAACGATTTTTATCTGCCAAAATACCAGCCGCATTATTGTATCCAATGTTGCTGTTATATAAATTCAGCGTTTTCAGGGTATCCTGATTAAAAGTTTCAATCTGGATGCATTCTTTTAATTTTCGGCTTAGAATATCAAACGTCAGTTCCTGATCTGCACACGGCAATTCTTCAAATCTGATATTTTTTCCTTCCAAAATCAGTCTTGACAACTCCAGCGTGTCAACTTCTATTGTTGCAGTATCATTTCGTTTGTATGCTTTTGATTTATATAAATATGGTTTTTGAAGCCCGCTTTTTACAGTCAGCTTTATCGTTCTGTCATTATTCTGCAATTCCAGTGTGTAATCAGGCTGCGGAGCAATGCTGTCATTAATTTTGTTTTCAATATCCAGACACGCCTGTTTTACATCCGACAGTCCTTTGATATTACCATTGTCATCAATGCCAAAAAAAATTTCTCCACCATCGTAATTCGAAAAGGCACTTACTGTTTTTAAAAATGTATTTGTAATCTTTTCCTTAAACTCTGTTGTTCTTGTTTCACGCATACATTGTGCTTCCTTTCCAATTTCACTGCTTATATTATATGCAGAAACACGCAGAAAAGCAATTGTATTTTTTTACGATTGCTTTTCTGGCCATTTTGGTTTATTAAGCTTTAAAATCCTGTCACTTCAGAGTGCTTTCATAAACAGTGTTGTAAGCGTCTTTCCGCTTCGTGAAAATCCTTCCAAAATCAACCTTGACAGTTCCTACGGAATAAAGAAGGATTTCATATCCGCCTTTTCCAGCTGCAGTAATTTAATCTTTTTATCAATTCCTCCTGCGTAGCCTGTCAGACTGCCATCTGCGCCTACAACACGATGGCAGGGGACAATGATTGAAATTTCATTGTGCCCTACCGCGCCGCCTACAGCCTGCGCCGACATATGCGGCAATCCTTTTCTGACGGCGATCTGCTTTGCTATCTCGCCGTAGGTCATGGTCTGTCCATATGGAATCGTACAGAGTATTTCCCATACTTCATTTTGAAAAGCTGTGCCTGTGAAATGAAGCGGTACAGTAAAATCCGGCTCTTTTCCGGAAAAGTAAATATCAAGCCACTGCTTTACCTCTTCAAAAAGAGGGATTTCCTTTTCCTCATGCTCCTTATCCAGAGAAAGGGCAAAATACTTCTGCCCCTCAAACCATAAACCGGTTAAACCCGTATTATCTGCGGCTAAAAGGATATTGCCGACAGGGGAAGCATAATGACTGATGTACTGCATAGTAACCCTCCACGGCGGCTGCATCTGCCCATAAATTCCCAGATGGAGTCCGCATTTCTTATTTTGAAATAATGATGTTTTTATGGATGCAAACGATTCGATCAATAATACAGTCTGAACGGCAGGAATGATTTCGCGCAGCTCCGGATTCCGGTTCAGTTCTCCTTTCGCAGCATTTCCAATGTCGGCTCCGGATTATTCACAGTCATCAGAGTAATTCCTGATGCTATGGCAGCGCTGACCTCCTCCCGGGTATCCGGGCACCAGCACCAGGGATCAATTCCTTTCCTGTAATAGCTCTCCACCAGCTCCCCTGTCAGCATCTCCATTCCGATGCCTACAGAATAGTAATGGCTTTCTGTATCTTCCCTGGCTTCCTTTACCATCTGAAGCGGAAATCCCTGTGTCTTCACCCCGTATTTTTCGTGGGCAAGGGTTGTCACATCTCCATGAAAGCAGGCAATCACATAGCGGTCATGAAATCCATATTTCTCCAGGGTTTTAATCGTCCTGTCCAAAGCCTCCGGACGATAATCCTTCATCTCAACATTCAGGAAAAAAGACGGGTCGGCAATTCTCTCCAACAGCTCTTCCAGCCTCGGGATCCGCTGTCCTGCATATTCCGGTGAGAATTTTATGCCGGCGTCCAGCTGGCGCAGCTCCGCATAAGAGTAGTTTTCAATTTTTCCGGAGCCGTCGGTCGTCCGTTCCAGGGTATCGTCATGGTGCAGCACAAGCTGGCCATCCGTTGTCATGTGAATATCCGTTTCAATTCCGTTTAAACCAAGGTCAATGGCTTTCTGAAAGGAAATCAACGTATTTTCCGGTAAAAGGGCGCGTACTCCGCGATGTCCGACAATCCAGATGTTGTCTTTTGACTGAGACCAGAACATTTTTTGCCTCCTGCATTTATCTCCATACAGAGATTTTTTTCTCTTTTTGTTTACAGCTTACAGAGTTCATTTCTTTGCGAGGTAATCAAGAATTTCCGCAGCGTTGGTATCCGGCTTAACCTTTGGCATCACCTTTTCGATGTTCCCCTGTTCATCAATGATATAGGTGGTACGCACCACGCCCATGCTGACCTTTCCGTACAGCTTCTTTTCCTGCCAGACATCGTATGCCTCAATCGCCTGCAGCTCCGGATCAGACAGCAGGATGAAGGGCAGATTGTATTTCTGCGCAAATTTCTGGTGGGAAGCTGTGCTGTCCTTGCTGATGCCGATCACCACAACGTCCTGTTCTTTGAACCGCTCATAGGCTGCTGCAAACGCACAGGCCTGGCGGGTACATCCGGGAGTATTGTCTTTGGGATAGAAATACAGAACGATCTTTTTTCCGAGAAAATCTGACAGGCTTACCTGCCTGCCGTCCTTATCCAAAAGTGTAAAATCCGGTGCTTTTCTGTTTGCCTCAAGCATTCTTATTTTCCTCCGTATTCTGATAAAATATGTCATTTTGGATCGAAAAACGCCGCAAAATCCAGGGCAGGTTTTTATCCGCTGCACATGTTATGCAACTATTGTTACATAATCCATGAATCCTGTCAAAGAATAGCAGGTGAAACGGTTCATCGTCTATCCTTTCCAGAAAAGAACCTTCCCCTGTTCCTCTTCGATCTCATATGTAAGATCAAAGAGACGGCAGAAGTCCTCCACTGTTACTCCGACGCAAAAGGTTGCTGACACCTGGATATCCTCTTCCACGGTGATATAAGGAAGTTCCAGCGGGCTGCCATTTTTTCTGACCTCCAGACTTCTGATTTCGTTATCGTCGTATTCCGCTTCCATAATCCAGGTGTCGCCGTCGATGGTCCAGGTACTGGTATAGAGTTCATCCTGTGAAGACGTTCTGTAGGTTCCGCCAAGGGCCGTCACATATTCCCGAATAATCAGCGGAATGCTCATCTGATCGGTAGTCAGTCCAATATCCATAACCATCATATAGGTTCCCAGCTCCCGGTTGTACCAGCAGTATTTATAATCGTCGGTCGTCAGCCCGTATGGTCCGTACGGATTATCCGCTCTGTCATACCGCATTTCCGTTCCATTCAGTTCAATAACCGGCAGCAGGGACACGTGCTTGTCCGCAAGATACCTTGCCGGTATATCGTGCCCATTTTCAATCTTCCCATCGACGTACATCTGAGCATAGACATCCGCCAGACGGTCATATAATTCCTGCCGTTCATGCTGGCCGGTAACCCCGATATCCGTCAGGTTGACCCATGTTTTATGTTCCTCCGCTTCCTGTCTGGAACGCTGCCATACAACATGGACACCGGCTGCCGGATTGCTGGAAAGAAATTCCGGCGGATTATATTCCAGCTCCCGGCTGTAAATCTGATCCGCTGTAAGAATCGTATCCACCACCTGATCAATGTCACTGAAGGAAAGCAGGTATATCCAGCCGTGTTCTTCCAGATATTGCCCATTTTCCTGCAGAACCGCATCAATATCATCCCGGTACAGCCCGCGAACCGCATTTACATAATCACAGGTTATTTCTCTCCTGTAAAAGCTGGTCTGCGTAGCGTCGATTGTGATCGGGACAAGGCGGCTGTTCGCTGTAAAGGCCAGTTCCCGGTTATCCGTCATAAAACGGTATTCCATATTGTCGGGACTTTCTTCTATGAGTTCCCTGTCTACCAGATGATAGGGCTCCGTGCAGATGGAATCCACATATTCCAGGACCTTGCGCTGGCCGTATATTTCGCCGTCCTTTCCTGTGCATCCGGTGAAGGAGGAAAGAAGAAGGGCTGTCAGAAGAAAAAGGGCAAAAGGCTTCGGGCTCGTTTTCATGGTTGAGGACTCCTTTGAAGAGAATTGAGGGGACTGTTGTGAACTTAATCCATTTTTTTGTTTCTCATCCATACTGCCTCATCAGCCTCTCCGCCTCCAGCTTCATCTGTTCTGCCACGCCCTCCGGCGACAGTATTTTCACCTGTTCCCCCAGCGAAAAGATCCATCCCAGGAACAGGCCGCTGACATGCACGTCCACGTTTACGGTAAAATGCCCCTCATCTGCGGGAATCAGCATCACGTCCTTACCGAACCTATCCAGAATGACGCCGACCAGGTTGTTATCCACCAGAAGCTTTACGGTCTGCTCCTCACCGCCGAACATACCGAAGCTCTTTTTGGTGTAGTCCGCCATATCAAGCTTCTGGAAATGCTCTCTGCCTTCTCTTTCTTCCTCCGATATGCGGATATGAAGCATCTTGTCCACACGGTAGTGCTTGATCCGTCCGGCATCCGAATCATAGCCCACCAGATAATAATTTTCATTGTCCCAGGCCAGCCCCCATGGGCTGATATGATACCAAGCCCCGCCATGGCGCAGCTCCATTTCCTTTTTCACATTCCACTGAAAATACTGGAAACGGATCTTCCTGTTTTCCGAGATGGCATTGTGAATGGCGTCCACGGTATAATAGATGCTTTCGTTCATGGTCTTGATCCTGCCGGATACATACACCTGCCTCTGCAGCTTCTGGGCGTCATATTTACTGACCAGCTTTTCCAGCTTCCGGATCAGGGCATTCGTTTTCTTCTCCGTAATAAACCGGGAGGACTGGATGGCGTCCACCAGGAGCTTCAGTTCCGGCAGCTCAAACGGTCTGTTGATCACATGATAGTGGTATCTGTTTCCCACCGGTTCCCCTTCCACCTCAATATCAAGGGTTTCCAGATCCCGGAGGTCAGTATAGATGCTTTTCCGGTCCGCAGTGATTTCATATTTTCCCAGCGCGGCCATAATTTCCGGCATGGTGATATAGTGTTCCTCATCCGTATTTTCCAGCATGATCTGTGCGAGCCGGTACAATTTAAACTTCTGATTCGTTCCCTTTGGCATGGCCTTCCTTCTCCTGTCCCTTTTGGTTCAGTATAGCACAGGTGGGAAATTTATAACACATTCGCCAACGGATTTTCTTTTTTAAAAGTCGTATTTGGCCGGGTCCAGGCCGGCCCGTTCCAAGACTTTTTTCCGCTCTCCGGCCCGCATGAATCCCAGAGCATCCGGATCAAGTCCTGATAATTCCAGTTCCGTCTTTTCCGCATCAGCCCTTCCGGCAAAATCAACAGCATCCTTTCCATTCATATGCCGCACCTCCCTCAGTCTTCCAGCCATTCCAGATAATCAGCTTCACTTGCGAAGAGCTGATACCCTCCGTCCACATAGCCCATATAACCGTTCTCCGTATTGTATCCCTTCATCACTCTTCGCTCCTTCCTGATAATGTCAAGCTTTCTTTTTTTCGATAGTAACAGATTACAGGAAGAGCTGTCCGATACAAATCCCACCTGATTCCGTTCTGGAAAACAGAAGCCGACTCTGTGAAGGAGATCCGGAGTTCCAAAGGAAAGGTCCTTCGCCGGACTTTCCTTAAGGAGAACATGCAGAAAACCCGGAGCATGTGCCCCGGGCTTTCATCCATAACCGTAAAACAGGTTTCCTGATTCGTTTTTCCGCGTTCTCTTATTTTACCTCAACCAGTTCGATTCGGAAATTCAGTTCCTTTCCGGCCATCTCATGGTTGGCATCCAGCGTAATTGTGGTTCCTTCTTTTGCCGTCACCTTCACAGGGAAGGGCTGGCCATACTGACTGGTCAGATAGACCTGCTGTCCCACTTCAAGGTTCTCAGATCCCGGAAGCTGTGCGGTCTCAATGGTGAAAATGGCATTCGGGTCCGGCATGCCATAGGCTTCTTCGGGCATCAGGTGGACGTCCACGATCTGTCCCACCTCCATATTCGCTACCGCGGCGTCAAATCCCTGGATCATCTGTCCGGCTCCGCAGACAAATTCCAGCGGCTCACCCCGGTCATAGGAGGAGTCAAACTGCGTCCCGTCATTGAAAGTTCCTCTGTAATGGGTGCGGCAGGTCTTACCCACATTGCGGCCGGTCACAGCAGACTGTGCGCCACAGCCGCCTCCGCAGCCCTCCCCGCAGGAATGACCGTCCTCATGGCCGCCGCAGCCATGCTCTCCACAGCTGTGACCTTCTTCGTGGCCGCCGCAGGAATGACCCTCTTCGTGATCGCCACAGCTGTGGCCTTCCCCATGGTGGTGGTCACAGTTCGCACCGGAGGATACCAGTTCTCCTTTCAAATAGGCCTCCACCGCCTGGTCCACATCTCCCTCTGCACCGGCACACAGCTCAACGCCCGCCTCCGCAAGCGCCGCCTGCGCTCCGCCGCCGATGCCGCCGCAGATCAGTACATCCACCGCCTGTCCGGCCAGCAGACCGGCAAGCGCGCCGTGTCCGACGCCGTTGGAGGCAATCACTTCACTGGAGACCACTTTTTTGTCCTCCACCTCATATACCTTAAAGTATTCCGTTCTTCCAAAATGCTGGAAGATGTTTCCGTTATCATAAGTTACCGCTATTTTCATCCCGCCGTTTCTCCTTTTTCAGATATTTTGCCTCCGGTATCAGCCTGACTCATGTGCTGCGCAGATCTGCCGCATCTTTGCAGAAGGCAGATTTTCCGAAGCGTCTGGCAACAGTATACCCTTTTGCCGGAGTATTGGCAATGGATGAAACCAAATCTGTGACCGGCATATTTTTTTCAGCAGTTCCCCACATACACATACCGCAGCCATTGTGCCGCTGTGTTCCTGAGACGGTACACCCTCTCCACAGGTGTGGGCACCTTATCCGCCATCCGATACTGCGGGAAAAAACGGGTCACGTGAAGCGGAATCTCCCAATCCAGCGACGCGATCCATCTGGCCTCCCGATCCATCTCCTCTTCGGAATCGTTTTCACCAGGAACGATCAGTGTGGTCAGCTCCACATGGCAGTCCTGCGCCGCCCGCGCGATGAAGCGCTTCACCGTCTCCAGATCTCCGCCAAGCTTTTCATACCATTCTCCGGTGAAGCCCTTGAGATCGATGTTCATGGCGTCCACATAAGGCAGAAGCTCCTCCAGAACCAAAGGCTCCGCGCAGCCATTGGTGACAAGCACATTTTTCATGCCCCGCTCCCGTACCAGCCGGGCCGTATCCCGGACAAATTCATACCCCACCAGAGGCTCGTTATAGGTGAAAGCCACGCCGATGTTTCCATAGCTTTGATACTCCTGCGCCAGTCCGGCAAGCGCTTCCGGCGTAACCTCCTGCCAGTGCGCCTGTCCGCTGTCCGCCATGGAAATCTCATAATTCTGGCAAAAAGGGCAGGCCAGGTTACAGCCGAAGCTCCCCACGGAAAGAATCCTGCTTCCGGGGAAAAAACGGCGCAGAGGCTTCTTTTCTATCGGATCAAGCATCAGGGATGTGAGTTTTCCGTAATTGATGCTGACGATTTTTCCCTCTCTGTTTTTTCTGGCCCGGCAGCGCCCGGTCTGCCCCTCCGCCAGTAGGCAGTGATGAGGACAGACGGGACAGACAGCCTCCCTCTTTTGCAGGCTTTTTTCTTTTTCCATGCTCAAAAATGCCTCACCACCTCAAAGCGCTCCAGCCGGATGTTCTCCGCATCCTCCGGGATTCCGGCCTTCTGTCTCGCGATGTCGATCTGCTCCTCCACGGTGTCCACACCCTCCAGGTTGGGAAGGAGCAGGCCCCTTCTGGCCCCTCTGCTCACGATGACGCCGTAGCGCTTCACATCCAGCTCCTCCTTTGAGGAAATTTCCTCCGTCTTTCCCAGCACATCCACGCTGTAAACCAGCCGGTCCAGCTCCTCCGGCTCCACGGGATGAAACCGTGGATCCCGGCATGCTGCGCTGATGGCATTTTCCATGATCTCCTCCGCAATGCTTCCTCTCACCGGAGAAATGGTGCCGATACAGCCGCGCAGCCTCCCATCCACCTTCAGGGAAACGAACACTCCGGCACGCCGGGCAAGCATTTCCTCCGGCAGGCCTTCCGGAACGGCAATCCTTTTTTTCGTGCGCCCCGCACACCCGCGCACCCAGGCCTCTATGGTCTGCCGCGCCAGGTGCACGTAAGGATCTTCCTTCCGTTTCCGTTCCTCCAGCGCTTCTCTCTCCCTTTCTTCCCGCTGCCGCAGGAAGTCACGGCCGGGCGCCGGTCCGCCCGCCTCATAGGTACAGATGCCGTAACCTACTCCGAACGGGCCTTCGTGAGAGAGCCGCTCTGCCTTTACCGCCAGGGAGTCCAGCGCTCCCGCCATGATGACGAAGGAACGGTGGCCGCACTCCGCCGCCTTTTCACAGAATTCCTCCGAAAAGTCGAAAAGACCGCCGAACTCCCCGCTTCCCATCACGTCCATGATGCGCCTGTCATACGCCGGGCCTTCCTCCTGAAAACCATAGGGCCCGTCCTTCGTCAGCCGATGGGACAGGTCGCCGCTGGCGATGACCGCAATCCTCTTTTCGGACCGCTCCGCCGCCCGCTGGATGCACTGCCCCAGCCGGTAGTGCGCGGAAAAAGGAAGCCCGGAAAGACCGATCCGCACCACCTGATAATTCCGGTCATACTGATTCAGAAACCACAGCGGAATCATGGTTCCGTGATCCAGCTGCCTGTCCTCCTCGCCCATGGTCCCGG
>ERZ894229.935-NODE-935-length-17268-cov-7.12125_pt1 | contig 17268 bp, 18 predicted proteins | sample MGYA00380295_ERZ894229 | MGnify/ENA primary metagenome ERZ894229 (study PRJEB32331, sample SAMN06328479) | human gut metagenome | biome: human gut microbiome; feature: stool | host: Homo sapiens | collected 2014-09-17 ... | reverse complement strand
AAATGACACGTTATTTGATAGAAAATAAAGTTAATTGTTTTGATCAAGTTAAAAATTTTAATGAGTTAGGATATGTTTTTAACGAACAAATGTCGAATGAGCAAAATTATGTTTTTGTTCGATAAATAGCTTGACTTTAAAGGATTATTTGGTAAAATATTGATTGCGGCAACATCTAGGATATACGAGGACTCGACGTATAGCTTGGGGTTAGCTAAGTTAAATTTAAGGAGGATAAAAAATGTTAACAAAAGCAGAAAAAACAGCTATTATGCAAAAATATGCTACTAAAGAAGGAGATACAGGTTCTCCAGAAGTACAAATCGCAGTATTAACTGCAGACATCAACAAATTAAATGATCACTTTAAACAACATCCAAAAGATAAACATTCTAATAGAGGTTTATTAAAAAAAGTTGGACGTAGAAGAGATTTATTAAAATACTTAAGAAATAAAGATATCGAAAGATATTCTGCTTTATGTGAAAGCTTAGGTTTAAGAAAATAATTAAAAATAAAAAGATAACTATTAAAGATTTCCTTTAGTAGTTATTTTTTTATATTTTATTAAAAAATCCTCCAATGGAGGATTAAGATTTTTCTATTTTTATATATGCACAAATTATTCCCGATGCAATTAAGATTAATCCAGCAATAATATAAATTGATAAATATGTATTAATCGCGCTAGTAATGAAATTATAGAAATATTGAGGCGATAAACTGATTTTATTAACAAAATTACCAAAATAAATAATTGCCGGTAAAATAAAGCATATTAATCCTGAACTTATTAAAGAATAAGCAAAATATCTACGTCTACCACGATAGTGACTAAATAAGTGATATAAAATAAATCCAGCGAGTAATATCAATAAAACTAAGATAACTACAATAACATGGTAAAAAGAATGAAAGTTATTAACTACATCAACATATACATTTAAATATGGAAATGTTAAATACGTTTCATAATAATCAATTAAATTTGTTTTCAAAATTGAAATAGCAGTTTCCTCTTCACTATTAATAATAATATTTGCTGATTTAAGATAATTATCAATATCATTAGAAAGTTTTTCTTCAAATTTAGATGTATCAATTTTTGTTTTACCATATACTAAAGCGTCTCTTAAATGATTTTCTATTATATCATCAGCTGTTTTTTCATCAATATAATTTTCAAACATTTCAATTGGAAAACCTGTTGATTGTGTTTCTTGTTGAATCTGTTCATTTAAGTTGCTAATAGCTTCTTGATAAAAATTAACACTTTCCATTTTAGAAAGTAAATAATTTGCGTTAAAAACAGTAAAATTACTAATTGTTAAAACAATAAAAATACTAATAAAAACAGTTAATAACAACGATACTATATAAGCTACTGATCTACGTTTTGATTTTTTATGCATATTATTGTCCCTCCGCTATAGTTGGTCCACTTATTTTATCAGCATAAACAAATAGTCGTTGAGATTTATAACCGATTAATTCAAATGGATAACATGTATATAAAATTAACTGTTCTTTTTTATCTTGTTTTAAATCATAATTTGAACTATCATCTGCATCAGCAATTTTTGTACTTGTTATTTTGTATTGGAAATCTCCATAGTGAGTAGAAATACTAATAATATCACCTATTTTAATATTTCCTAAAGGTTCAAAATAAGGTATTGAATGCCCAGCGATAAGAATCGTACGATTAAATCCTGGTAAAAAAGATCCAGTGAATAATCCGGCACCATGTCTTAGTTGCTCTCTATCATCACCATAATATAAATTTACTTTAATATTGACCGAATCAATCGTAAGTTTTCCAAACATATCACCAAAATTTGGTTGAATAATTTGAGATGCTTTAATAACATCAGAAGATACTAATTTATTTTTATATAAATTTTGAGAACTTTCATTATTTAATTCAGGTGCATAATCACTTGCAATCAAGTTATAAATAGATATTAAAGGATCAACTACAGGACTTATTAACATATATAATGTTAAATAGCAGATAAATGTAAAAGATAATGGCACTAAAATTAGTGCCATTATTTTACGTTGTTTATGATGTAATTTCATTATTTATAAAATAACTGTTTTCTTTTTGCATAATATCCTGCACCCAATAAAATAATAACTAAACCTGATGCAATAACTACTGTTTGTGTCATATCATAACCAGTTCTTTTTATAACTTGAGTAGTTGTATAAATAAGTTTATCTCCATCATAGAATGAAATAGTTCTATCGGCACCGTTTAGTTTAACAGTTAATCCAATGGCATTTGCTGCAGCTTGTAGAAATTCTAAGATATCATAAGCTTGTTGTCTTGTAATAGAGTTAAAGTCTTTGATATGATTAGCAGCTAAGTATGATTTAGTAGCTTCGATATTATTAATAATAATAGTTTTTTGTTCTGATGTTAAATCAAAACCATCTTGCATCATATAATTTTCAGCAGTGTTAATATCAGCATCTTGTAAACCGACAGTTGAACCATCAACTTCTACTGTTGATTTTAATGCAGCTAAAACCTCTTTTTCATTATCATTTAAATTTCCTATTGCCCATAATGAAGATGTAGTTGATATTACTAGGAAACAAGCTACAAGCAATGAGCAAATTCTTTTTTTCATTTTTCTTCCTCCCTATATCATAAATACATATATCAATGATATGCCTTTTTTGTATAAATAACAAGCAATATTATAATAATTTAACATTTTTTATTTTATATATTGCATTTCAGTTAATTTTTTTATTATTTGATTAGATAACAATTGACTATATTTGTCATTTCCATTGATTGAATCAGCTTTTAAACTATCAGGTATCTTATTTTCAGCTATATTTTGTTGATCTGCTGGTGTTGGTTGAATACCCAAATCATTTAATCCACTAGTTAATAAATAATTTTTAAAATCTAAAAAATGTTCTCCATGTGTATTTTTTAATGCTTGATTTGTTTCATTTCGATTATCTTGAGTCAATGAAACAACAATATATTTATCGGTATTAAAGGCTCTAATAATTTGATTTTGGTAATTAGCTAAACTACCTCGAATACTTTCTTCGTAAGCGCCAGTATAAAGAATCAAAATACTATCTGATTCAATATCACTATTAACTTGTAATAATGTTGGTGAATTTACGATTGAAGCCTCACCAGGTTGATTTCGAGTAAATACAAGTGTATTTCCTTCATATTGATAAGTAATTGTACCTTCAATTCCATTAATAGTAACTTTTTCAATCGAACCTTGGCATTCCAATAAATCATTATTAGCTTTACCATCACTATCTAAAAAAACAATTGGTGTAGGTGTAGTAGTGCTTGGTATAGATAATTTATCTACATAAACAGGTGTAACTCCTAATTTAACTAATAAAGCTGAACTAGTTAGTTTGGCATCACCGATTACTTTAATATTAGCATTTAATGATTGTGATAAATAAGTTACATATGAATTGTTTTGGTTTTCACTACCGATTGTTGTACTATCTCCAACACAGTAGATAGTAGGGATTTCTGTGACTTTTTCACTTTCATCCGTTTTATCTTCTTTATCTTCTTTTTCCTGAGGTTTTTCTTTTTCAACTTCAGTAGTTGTATTAGCGCTATTGAATTTATTAGCAACTTTTTCAGTTCTATTTCGATCATAAAAAATTATTATAACAATTAAAACACATAAAATTATTACAGTGATGGCAAAAAGTATATTATTTCTCTTTTGAATCATTTTATCTTAATAATAGTAGTAATAATAATATTTAGAATTCATGCCATCATCTTCAACTTGTGTCAATACTGTGCCAATTATGTGTACATTGTTTTTCTGTAAAATTTCAATTGCTGATTTTGCATCTTTACGATTAGTAGATTTAGAAGAACATACAAATATAGTTCCATCTACTACGTTTCCAATTGGGATAGCATCACTAACTACCATAACTGGAGGGCAGTCAATAATAATAAAATCATACATTTCTTTTAATTTTTTTATAAATTCTTCAAAAATAGGTTTACTTAATAATTCCGAAGGATTAGGTACTTTAATCCCTGATGTTAAAACACTTAATTCCCCAACAAAAGATTTATCAGTTATTTTTTGAAAATATGACTGATTGATCTTTTTATTTTTATCATAATCAATCAAAGCATTAGTAAGACCATTAGTATTAGAAAGCTTTAGATATTTATGTAATACTGGTTTTTTTAAATCTGCATCAATGAGTAAAACTTTTGGATATTTAGCAGCATAAATCATTGCTAAATTCAATGAAGTAGTACTTTTAGATTCAGATGGAGCTGCAGAAGTAATATTAATTACTTTAATATCTTGTCCAACAGCTGAATATTCAATATTTGTACGTATATGACGATAAATTTCATTATAATCAACGCGACTATTTTTTTGATTAGGGTTGGTTATTAACAACGTGGATTCACTTTCTTTTTTTGTTTTTTTCTTAAACATTTATTTTCTCCTTTTAAACAATGATAGTTTTTTTACTTGTACTGGTAAAACCTCTTTACCGTTAATAATAGCAAGAGGGTTATCATACATTAATTGTCTAATATTTTTTTCTTCATATTTTTTAGATAATAATTCGTACGTATCATGCAAATTTGGAAAACGATGTCTTGATGCCCTATGGGTATCATTTGCAATAACATGAATTAAGCCTTTTTCTAATAATTTATAGGCATTTTTTTTAATTTTACTGCCATTTTCACCAAGAAAACTAGAACTGTTTACTTGGATGATATGACCTTGTTTGATCCATGAATTAATCATTGATAAATCTAAATCTTTATAAAAATATCTTTCAACATGGGCAATGACTAATTTATGCTTCAATGAATATTCATACAAATAATCAAGACAATCACCATTTATCTTTCTTGATAAATTAAATTCAACAAGTACATATGGACCATTGTTGATGGGAATAATTAAATCATTTTGCAATCCAATTAAACATTCATCATTAAGCATAACTTCACTACCACAATACCCAATAATTCCATATTCTTTAGCTAATTTGATAAAATCATTAATTCTTTGTTTAATTAAATTAAGATCATTTGTTGTTCCTGGAATAATATGTGGTGTTGCGACAATTCTTTTTATGTTTTGATTTTTTGCTTTAGTTAATGCTTTTTTAGCATCATCCAAGTTTGCAATACCATCATCAATATCCCAGGCATAATGACTATGGATATCGATTAATTCCATTATTGATCCTCAAAATATGGAACCATTCCTAATACAGGTAAATTTAAAACTTGTTCAGCAACATCTGCATTTTTAATTTTACTATCCAATAAATAAGTTAATAATATGTATCCTAAAGAAATAACTATTCCTGCAATTGCACCTAAAACCATATTTTTTTGAATGTTAGGCGAAACAGGAGCAGTGTTAATTTCGGCATTATCAACCATAATTATATTAGATACATCTAATATTTCTTTTACTGTTTCTGTAAAAACACTAATTGTTTCATCAACAATTCTTTTAGATAAGCCAGGATCAGTTGTTGTAGCACTTATTTCAATTATTTGTGTATCTTCAGTATTTGAAACTTGTAAAGCACTACTTACTAAACCAGATGAAATATCCAAGTTTTTAGCAACCTTATCTTGAATATTATTCCCTTGTAATAATTCGATGTAGTTTGCAACCATCGATTCATTAGAATTTAATTGATTATTATCAATTGCACCATCTATTACTTCAGCTTTTAATAAGATAGTCCCCTGTGATGAATATTTTTTATCTACCATAAATGCTGTATAGGCTCCAACTAATATGGCTCCAATTAGCATAAATATCACAATTGATTTTAAATGTTTTCTAATTAATTTAAATAATTCTGATAAGTCTATTTGAACTTCATCATTTAATTCAGTTTTATCCATAAGTCCTCCTAAATAAATATATTCCATTATCCATTATGCTCCATAAATGAATTAAATGCAAGGAATAATAAGTAAAAAGTAGAGAAATGGTCAATTATTTCTTGTTTTGTCTAAAAAGAAATTTTAATAAATAAAAGACTTGATTTATTACTAGAAATTTATAATAATAAAGATGATTTTGAAATATTATATCGAGAAATATAAAAAGGGCAAATACAATTAAATAGGGGGAGAGAATAATAATGAAGGCAACAAATGAAAAATTGCAGTTAAATTTTAGAAGAATAATATTAATACTGACTGACATTTTATGTGTTATATTTTCATTATATGGGGCGTTGTTGCTTAGATTTAATGGACCCATTCCAACACATTACTTAGATCGGTTATTTATAATGTCATTGCCAATACTGGTTATTGCTATTGCAATCTTCTGGTATTTTAGACTTTATCATAGCTTATGGCAGTTTGCTTCGATTATTGAACTTAAAAATATTGTTCTGGCAACTATTGTTGACAGTTTAGCGAACATTATTTTATTTGAAGTTAGCGGTAACAGTCTACCTCGAAGCTGTTATTTTATTTACTTTATGCTCTTGACGATGTTTTTAGGTGGTGAACGTTTTTTATATCGTTTACTTAGATTAAAACACAGCAAGATTGGCTTTAATATCGATAATAAAGAAGTAAAAGATCTACAAAAAGTTATGATCATTGGCGCGGGGTCAGCTGGAGAAAAGATTTATCGTGAAATCATCAATTCTAAACAGGTATATAAACAAGTAATGTGTTTTATCGACGATGACCGAAATAAACAGGGAAGAAGTGTTCATGGGGTCACAGTCTATGGTGGAAGAGATAAGATTGCAGAAGCTGCTGAAAAGTTTGGCATTGAAGAGATTTTGGTAGCTATTCCTTCGGCTGATAAAAAAGAACTGGCAGATGTTTTAAATATCTGTAAGGAAACAAAGTGTCTGATCAAAAAATTACCAGGTATGTATGAATTATTAAATGGCAATGTCCATATTTCTGATTTTAAAGAAGTAGATGTTTTAGATTTACTGGGACGTGATCCAATTGAAGTCAATCTAGAAGATATCATGGGTTATGTAACAGATAAAGTAGTCATGGTAACAGGTGGAGGCGGATCGATCGGTAGCGAGCTATGCCGTCAGATTGCTGCAAGCAAGCCAAAGCAACTGATCATTGTCGATATCTATGAAAATAATGCTTACGATATTCAATTAGAACTTAAAGAAAAATATCATGATTTAAATCTGGAAGTAATGATAGCATCAGTAAGAAATACTAAAAGAGTGGATTCATTATTCAAACGCTTTAGACCGGATATCGTTTATCATGCTGCGGCCCATAAACATGTACCACTGATGGAAGATTCACCAAATGAAGCAGTAAAAAATAATGTTTTTGGAACATTGAATGTAGTAAAGGCTGCTGATAAATATAACACAAAACGATTTATCTTGATTTCTACAGATAAAGCAGTTAATCCAACAAATGTCATGGGAGCAACAAAGAGAATCTGTGAGATGATCGTACAGTCATACAATAAAAAATCCAAGACAGAATTTGTTGCAGTAAGATTTGGAAATGTACTGGGGTCAAATGGATCAGTAATACCGCTATTTAAAAAGCAGATCAAAGCAGGAGGACCGGTAACAGTAACGCATCCTGATATCATCCGTTATTTCATGACAATACCAGAAGCAGTATCACTAGTTTTACAGGCAGGGGCATATGCAAAAGGAGGAGAGATCTTCATTTTGGATATGGGAAAACCAGTAAAGATAGCAGATATGGCAAGAAACTTAATCAAGCTATCAGGATTTGAGCCAGATGTAGATATCAAGATAGAATATACGGGATTAAGACCGGGAGAAAAACTGTATGAAGAGCTATTAATGAAAGAAGAAGGATTACAGGAAACACCAAATAAGCTAATTCATATAGGAAAACCAATTGAAATGAATGAAGAGGTATTCTTTGAAAGATTAAAGGATCTAAAAGAAGAGGCATATGAAGAAGTAGAAGATATCAGATCATTTATCAAGGAATTAGTACCGACATATAAAAATCCAAATGAAAAAACTATAACAAAAGAAAAAGTAGCAGTATAAAAAAGATTATGAAAATAATCTTTTTTATTATGTTGATATAAATATATTTATGATATACTGATTGCGGTGATAAAATGAAATGTTTAATTGAAAGAAAATGTGGAAGTTGTAAATATATTAATGTTGAATATAATCAACAATTAGAAATTAAAACAAATTATTGTAAAGACTTATTGAAAAATAATAATTTAAATATGTATAAAGTAGAAAAAATCAAAGGAATGCAATATCCATATGAATATCGTAACAAGATCATTGTTGCTTTTAATCAAAAATATGAATTTGGTTTTTATGAAGAAAACAGTCATCGTATTATTCCTTATAATCGATGTTTATTACATGAAGAAGTTAGCGATTTAATAATAAAGAAAATACAAAGCTTATTAAAAAGATATCGAGTAAGTATTTATGATGAAAAACGTCAACGAGGATTATTACGTCATGTTTTAATTCGTCGTGCAATTGTTAAAGATCAAACAATGATTGTATTAGTATGTAATGATAATGTATTTAAAGGATCGAAGAATTTTTGTAATGAGTTAGTTAAGAGTTTTCCAAGTATTAAAACAGTTGTTTTAAATGTTAATAAAAGAAAGACAAGTATTGTTTTAGGTAATGAGGAAAAGGTTTTATATGGTAAAGGGTTTATTGTTGATGAATTATGTGGCTTGACTTTTAAGATTTCACCGAAATCTTTTTATCAGATAAATCATGAACAGTGTCAGGCTTTATATAATAAAGCGATTGATTTATTGGAATTAAAGGGTAATGAAATAGTAATTGATGCTTATTGTGGAATTGGAACAATTGGTATGGTTGCTGCTAAAAAGGCTAAAGAGGTTATTGGCGTAGAACTTAATCAAGATGCTATAAAAGATGCTAATAATAATGCAAGAATGAATAAAATAGAGAATATTAGATTTGTAAATGATGATGCATCGAATTTTATGGTTGAACTAGCAAAGACTAAACAACGTGTTGATTGTGTTATTATGGATCCCCCACGTAGTGGTAGTACTAAAGAATTTATGGATGCTATCAAGATTTTAAATCCTAAAAAGGTAGTTTATGTATCATGTGATCCAACTACTCAAGTTAGAGATATAAAATATTTTTCTAAATTAGGTTACCGAGGTAATGTTTTATATCCATTTGATATGTTTCCACATACAATTCATACAGAAACAATTGTCTTACTATCAAAAATTAATTAAAACGTATAAATAATAAAAAGGACAGTAATAAAAGATATTTTATTAATAATCATTTTTACGGTCCTTTTTATATTATTAATATTTAAACAATTATTCAGCAGCCTTATTAATACAAGTAATTGCATTTAAACTACGAGGATAACCAATATAAGGAAGACATTGGGATACAACTCTAATCAAGAAATCTTTATCATTTCCTAAATTCATATTTCCTTTAGCATGAGCAATTAATTGAGGTTCGCATCCTCCTTGTGCAGCTAAAAAACAAAAAGTAATCATTTCTCGTTGTTTTAAATCCAAACCTGTACGTGTATAATAATCCCCAAAACAATTAGCAGCTAACCAACGGTTAATATGGTCATTTTTCCAAGCTTCTTTCATATGTTCACCAAAAATAGCTGCTTGGGCTTCAATTCCTTTTTCTAAGCGATTTTCTAAAGTAGTTGTTGCTTGATTTTCTAATGGGAGTTTAATACCGCGTTTAGTTAAAATGTCATTTGTGGTATCTAAAAAATGAAGTACACGACTAATTCCTAAATAATCAACAGCTTGATATACTATTTCTTTTATCATTACAGGGCTCAATCCAGCATCGAGAGCGCGTGGCAAAGTTAGTTTATATTCATCAATTCCTTGATATCCAAGCAGTGTAGAAATAATTGCCATATAGCGAGTGAAATCATCTAATGTTTGTCCTTGTTCATTAACAACTTCATTAAAAGTAAAGTTTTCAAAACGTTCCATAAATTCGGGATCAGTTTCATAATAGTTTTTCATAATTTCATCCTCCTGATTTTATATCTTATTTATAAATATTATAACGTAGATAATCTAAATAATTTAATTGCTTTTCTTTTAAATGAATATCATCTAAAATATTTCTTCTTTTATCTTCTAGTATTTTAAGACGCTCATCTTCACTATTTTCTTTTTCCAATAGCAGTTTCATATATATTTCTATTTCAGAACTTTCAAAACCAATATCATGCAATGTCATAATTAAGCTTAAACGCTCTAAATCTGTGTCATCATATTGCCAGGCACCCATTACTTTTTTTACTGCGTTACATAATCCCCAACGCTCATATTCATGAAGAATATTTAAGGGAATATTATAACGTTTGCTTGCTTCATCAATGGTCATTAAATCCCTCCTTTTATAAAAAAGTAAGTGTTCTTTTGAACACTTATATTGTAAATCTTATTAAATTATATGTCTAATACCTATATGATATTATTAATAATGCTTATAGGGTATTGTTTATGTTTTTTATATAATTTCTAGAAAATTGAATAAAAGCAGTTGCTGCCGGTGAAAAAAACTGTGTTTTTTTCCATACTAAAACAGTACCTGATTCTAATTTTGGTGAAAATGGAACAAAGTGCAAATCATCATAAGTACAATTAAGCTCAAGCGTAATAATACATCCCATATGACAACGTGCCAGGGCTGCTTGATTATATAGTAAATTGCCACTTGCGACACTTTCAATTTGATCAGCATAATCCCCAAACCAATTTTTTAATTCATTTTGAACAAGTTCACGCTGTGGCATAATAACGGGAACATTTACTAAATCTTCTGGTTTTATTAAATTTTTTTTGCTTAAGTTACAACTTTCATTAACGAGAATTCCCCATCTTTCTTTAAATGGCGTACGTGCAAAACTATATTTTGCAATATCAACCGGTTCTTGAAGTAAACCAATATCTAATAAGCCATTGTCGATTCGTTCTTTGATATTATCAGAATTACCACTATAAATTTCAAATTTGACTAATGGGTGTTGTTGATGAAAAGAATTAATTAGCTCAGCTAAGAATTGGGAACTTTTTAGTTCGCCACTACCAATACATATTTTTCCCGTTAATTCTTTGCTTTTATTAGATAAATCTTCTTTAATCTTTTTTGATAACGATACAATTTCTTCAGCTCTTCTTCTAAGTAACATACCATCTTCAGTTAAAGTAATACGATGTTTATTTCTTAAAAATAATGTAACCCCTAATTCTTCTTCTAATTGAATTAACTGTCTAGAAAGAGTTGGTTGAGTAATATGTAAAAGACTAGCTGCTCTAGTAATATTTTCCTCTCTAGCCACCATTAAAAAATATTTTAAAACACGTATTTCCATGTAGACACCTCCTTATTTTATTTATAACACTTAAATAAAACTATCTCAAATAAAAAATGCTTTTTAAGCATAACAAATAATTGTTATATATAAAAAGCATTAATATAATTAAACAACATTACCAGCTTTTTGCTTACCGTTTTGTGCCATAACACCAACTAATGGATGAGGAAGATAACATTCTTCTAAATACTTGATTTCTGCAGGTGATAAAGTAATTTCAGTTGCTTTTACCATTGCATCAATTTGTTCTAATTTTGTTGTACCGACAATAGGTGCACTGACTTTTGTAAGTAGCCAGGCAAGTGATATTTCGCTCATTGAGACTTGGTGTTTTTTAGCTAGTTTATAAACATGATCAATAATTTCTTGATCCATCTTTGCTGTTTGATCATATTTAAATTTAGCATAAGTGTCTTCTTTTAAACGTTTTGTCATAACTCCTGGTTGTTTTGCTAATCTTCCACCTGCTAAAGGACTATATGGAGTAAGGGCGATTTGTTCACTTTGGCAAAATGGAATCATTTCTCTTTCTTCTTCTCTAGCAATAAGATTATAATGTCCTTGCATTGAAATAAATTCACTCATGTTATGTTCTCTTGCATAAAAATTAGCTTTAGCAAGTTGCCAGGCAAAACAATTTGAAATCCCGATATAACGAGCTTTACCAGCTTTGACAACTTTATCAAGACCATCCATGATGTCCTCCATTGGAGTATGATAATCCCACATATGATAAATATATAAATCGACATAATCAACACCTAAATTCAATAAGCTTTGATTTAAACTTTTTTCAATATGAACTTGACCACTAACATTATTATCTAATTCCTCTTGACTGCGTGGAAGAAATTTTGTAGCAATGACAACATCTTCTCTTTTAGCAAAATCACGTAAAGCTTTGCCAACGTATTGTTCACTAGTTCCATTTTGATAAGCAATAGCGGTATCAAAAAAATTAATTCCCTTATCTAATGCATATTTAATAATTTTACGAGTTGTCTGTTCGTCAACGGTCCATGAATGTTGACCATTTGAGGCATCACCAAAGCCCATACATCCTAAACATATTCTTGAAACATTTAAATCAGAAACACCTAATTTTATATATTTCATATTAATTACCTCCTAATACCTTTTATTATAAAAGAACAAAAAAATATAGTAAAATACTCATTTTATATAATTGATAATACTTAAAAAGCATGATGAATAAGTATAATTAAAATATATTTTAATTATACTTTAATAAATAATACATAATAAGTTAATTTAAGGAATATAAAATATGGCAAATAAGAGGTGGTAAATAAAATGCTTAAAATTAAAAATATTACAAAACAATATATTACAGGAGATTTAAAACAAGTTGCTTTAGACAATATTAGCTTAAATCTTCGTGATAGCGAGTTTGTAGCAATTTTAGGACCAAGTGGTTCTGGAAAAACAACTTTGTTGAATATTATTGGCGGTTTAGATCGCTATGATAGTGGTGATTTGATTATTAATGGTATTTCAACAAAACAATATAAAGATCGTGATTGGGATTCATATCGTAATCATACGATTGGTTTTGTTTTTCAAAGTTATAATCTAATTATGCACTTAAGTATTCTTGCCAATGTTGAACTGGCACTAACAATTTCTGGAGTATCTAAAAGCGAGCGTAAACAACGAGCAATTGATGCTTTAAAACAAGTTGGTTTGGAAAAACATATTTATAAAAAACCAAATCAGCTTTCAGGAGGACAAATGCAACGAGTTGCTATTGCTCGAGCTTTAGTTAATGATCCAGATATTTTACTTGCAGATGAACCAACTGGAGCATTGGATAGTGAAACAAGTGTTCAAGTAATGGATTTATTAAAAGAAGTTGCTAAAGATCGTTTGGTAGTAATGGTTACTCATAATCCTGAACTAGCTAAAAGTTATGCAAGTCGTATTGTTCAGGTTAAAGATGGAAAAATTATTGATGATTCAAATCCTTATAATCTTGATGAAAAGGATTTACCGGAAGTTAAGTATAAAAACATGGGGAAATCTTCGATGTCATTTTTGACAGCTTTGGTTTTAAGTTTTAATAACTTAAAAACCAAAAAAGCACGAACGTTATTAACTTCTTTTGCTGGATCGATTGGGATAATTGGGATTGCATTAATTTTATCGCTTTCCAATGGGGTAAGTAATTATATTAGTGATATTCAAAAGGACACAATGTCTTCTTATCCTATTTCAATTGAAGCAGAAACGATTGATTTAACTTCTGTTATGGGTGAAAATCAAAGTTTAGTGACTGATGATGTTGATCATAAAAAAGATGGGGTATATTCAAATTCAAGAGATTTAGAAATGGCTTCAACAATGACAACAAATATTACAAAAAATAATTTGACAGAATTTAAAAAGTATCTAGAGAATCCTAAAAGTGAAATTAATGAATTTGTAGGAGAAAATGGGATAGTTTATACTTATGATACTAAATTTGGAGTTTATACTAGAGATCCTAATGGTGAATTAGTTAATACTGATGGAAGTACTTTAGATGATAATAGTAATGATAATTCATCAATGATGACTAATACTACTAGATCTAATTTTCAAGAATTAATGTCTGGTAAAAAAGATGATAGTGTTAGTAAGGTTTTAAAAGATAATTATGATGTGGTTTATGGTAAGTGGCCAAATGAATATGATGAAATTGTTTTAGTATTGGATAAAAATAATGAAATTTCATCAACTGTGTTATATCAATTAGGAATTTTACCAGCAAGTGAATATAAAGATGTAATGAATAAAATAAATAATGGCGAAACCGTAAGTTTTGAAAATCAAAAATGGAGCTATGAAGATATTTGTTCAAAAGAATTTTATTTGATTCCAGATAGTGCTACTTATATCAAAAATGGAAATGGATTATATAGTAGTATTAAAGATGATATGACAAAAATGGAAGGTCTTTTAGATAATGCTGTTAAGCTTAAAATAACAGGAGTTGTTCGACCTAATAATGATGATACAAGTACATTGATTAATCGAAATATTGGTTATACAAAAGCGTTGACTGATTATATTATTGATTATACTAATAATAGTGAGGTTGTTAAAGCACAAGAAGCTAGTAAAGAAATTAATATAACTAATGGAATGACTTTTTCTCCAAGTGATGATAGTGCTCGAATCGAAGATACTAAAAAGTATTTATCTAATTTAGGGATATCTGAAAAAGCTAGATTTTGTCAAGAAATTTTAATGACTTCACCTAATCGAAATGCAAATGTTCAAAATATGAGTGAAGTTCAATTAGCAGCAGCGTTAGATAATTATTTAGAAAATCCCGATGATGAAGTATTATTAGAAATTTATAATTCATATATTTCAACGGGAACATATGATGATAATATGGAAATGTTCGGTTTAATAAATTATGATGCACCTAGTGCAATAAATATTTATACTGATAGTTTTGAAGATAAAGATGAAATTTCAAGATGTATAAATGATTATAATGAAACAGTTAGTGAAGAAAATCAAATTACGTATACTGATTATGTGGGATTATTGATGTCTTCGGTTACAACAATTATTAATGTTATTTCTTATGTTTTAATTGCTTTTGTAGGGGTATCATTAGTGGTATCATCGATTATGATTGGAATTATTACTTATATTTCAGTATTAGAAAGAACAAAAGAAATTGGTATCTTACGTGCAATTGGGGCTTCAAAAAGAAATATTTCTCAAGTATTTAATGCTGAAACATTTATTATTGGTTTATGTTCAGGGGTTTTAGGAATTTTAATATGTTTAATTGTGTTGGTTCCTGCTAATCAAATTATTCATAGTTTAGTCGGTTCTACAGATGTTAATGCAGTTCTTCCTTTAGTAAGTGCCGTTGTTTTAATTGTTTTAAGTGTATTATTGACTTTATTAGGGGGAATCATTCCATCTAAAAAAGCTGCTAAAAAAGATCCTGTAACTGCTTTAAGAACTGAATAATTTATTAAAATGGAGATTACAAATGAATGAAAGAGAAAAGATGTTATTAGGTAAATGGTATGATGCTACTGATCAAGAATTAGTAAAACAAAGATTGAATGCTAAAGATCTATGTTTTGAATTAAATCAAATCAAACCAAGTAATTTAGAAAAAAGAAATTCTATTATTAATAAATTATTAGGTTATCAACCTGATAACTTAGAGTTATTAAGTCCTTTTACTTGTGATTATGGAAATAATATAGTTTTAGGTAAAAATGTATTTATTAACAGTAATTGTTATTTCATGGATGGCGCTAAAATTACTGTAGGTGATAATGTATTTATTGGACCATCATGTGGTTTTTATACGGCTAATCATCCTTTAGATTATCAAACAAGAAATCAAGGAATTGAACAAGCTTTACCGATTTTAATTGGAAATAATGTATGGTTAGGTGGTAATGTTATTGTTTTACCTGGAGTAAAAATTGGTGATGGTTGTGTAATAGGAGCTGGCAGTGTTGTAACTAAAGATATTGAGGCAAATAGCATTGCAACAGGAGTACCATGTAAGGTTATAAAGAAAATTTAATAGTAAACATAAAAAATGAAGCATTTGTAGTGTCCTTTAAAGTTAATCTAACTTTTAGGATTTAAGACAATTTTGCTTCATTTTTTTATATGATATTTGCTTTATATATAAATAAAAAGTAGCTATTTAAGCTACACATTTTTATCCTGGCAGAGGTAGTAGGAGTCGAACCCACATCAACGGTTTTGGAGACCGGTATTCTACCATTGAACTATACCTCTATTATTGCTGACTGCTCTAATATAATAGCATATAAAATAATAAATGTAAAGAAAAAAAATATATTTGTTTAAATTTGTTTAAATCATATTAATAAAAAATAATCGCCTAGTGCTAAATACTACATTGACATATATTATAGTGAAAGGAGGAATTAATATGAATAAATTAGAATTAGCTATTTCATCTATCAAATATCAAAGATTTAGAATGATTTATCCAATCATGAAGGCATTTCATGTAGGAACGATATTTGAAGAACTGAATCTGCCTTGGGGTGAATTTAAATGATGAATGATTTATTAATGAATGTAATGATGTTAGATTTTGCTGTTCAAGATGCTGCCTTATTTATTGATACTCATCCAAATGATGAAGAAGCAATGCACTATTTTCATGAAGCTAGTACTCGTTTAAATGAAGCTAAAAGAGAATATCGTAGACAAGGAAATTCATTAAATAATCGCGAAGTTAACGCTTATAGAAATGGGTATATTTGTGCTCCATGGCCATGGGTAGGTGATGAATCATGTGGTTGTATGAAAAACGATTGCAATATCCAGTAAATATAAAAAAAGCCGATGCTAAAGCAGCAGCAGTAATTATTGATCAATTAGGAGGACCAGATGGAGAATTAGCAGCAGCTTTAAGATATTTATCGCAACGCTATACAATGCCTTATCCGGAAATTCAGGCACTGTTAACCGATATTGCAACTGAAGAGCTTGCTCATGTAGAAATAATTAGTGCAATTATTTACCAGTTAACAGCAAATTTATCGATTGATGAAATTAAAAAACAAGGTTATGATAAATATTTTGTAACTCATACTTTGGGTATTTATCCACAAGGAGCTAACAATGTACCATTTACGGCAGCATATTTCCAATCTAAAGGTGACCCAATAACTGATTTAACTGAAGATATGGCGGCGGAACAAAAGGCAAGAACAACTTATGACAATATTTTAGCTCTTGTTGATGATGAAGAAATTAAAAAACCAATACGTTTTTTAAGAGCTCGTGAAGTTGTTCATTATCAAAGATTTGCTGAAGCATTA
>ERZ894229.931-NODE-931-length-17341-cov-27.236_pt1 | contig 17341 bp, 20 predicted proteins | sample MGYA00380295_ERZ894229 | MGnify/ENA primary metagenome ERZ894229 (study PRJEB32331, sample SAMN06328479) | human gut metagenome | biome: human gut microbiome; feature: stool | host: Homo sapiens | collected 2014-09-17 ... | reverse complement strand
GCTTAGATGTACCCATCACGGAGCCAGGAGCCCACGTCCTCCCGCCCCCTCGGGCGTTCCCCCGCCGTCCGCGACTCCCCCCTCATGGCGTCACTCCGACTTAATCTCCTTCCAAAGCCTGCTATAAAGATCATCCGCCTCCGTCCCCAGATACTGATACACCTCCGCATTGGCAATTTCATCCGTATCCGGGAACACCGCCTTATTGTTCTGCGTCTCCTCGTCCAGAAGCTCAAACGCTCCCTGGTTCGGCGTCGCGTAGGTAATGTACTCGAAATTCATTTTCGCGATATCCGGCCGGCAGAGGAAGTCGATCCATTTCTCCGCGTTCTCCTTATTTCTCGCATTGGCCGGGATCACCCACGAATCGATCCAGATATTGGTTCCTTCCTCGGGAATCACGTATTCCAGATCGTAGTCCAGATTGAGGCTTTCCGCCTCCTCCTGTAAGTATAAAAGCTCCCCGGAGTAGATGACCCCGACAGCCGCCTCCCCGCTCAGCATCTTGTCGCGCACCTGGTCCACCACGTAGGCCTGCACCAAAGGCTTCTGTGCGATGAGAAGATCCCTCGCCTGCGAAAGCTCCCCCTCGTCGGCAGAGTTCATGGAATAGCCCAGAATCTTGAGCGCCACCATGAACGCGTCGCGCACGCTGTCCTGCATGAGAATCTCGCCGGCGTAGCGCTCGTCCCAGAGGTCGGCCCATTTCGTGGGGGCGGGAATGCCCAGCTCTTCGATGCGCTCCGTGTTGTAGAGGATGCCCACGGTTCCCCAGGTGTAGGGCACCGAGTATTTGTTCTCCGGGTCGAAGCCGCGGGATTTCTCCATGTACTCCGGTGCGATGTAGGAAATGTTGGGGATGTTGTCAAAATCCAGCTCCGCTAACAGGCCGTTCTCCGCCATCTTCTGGATCATATAGTCCGAGGGACAGACCGCGTCATACTGCACGCCGCCCGCCTCGATCACCGGGTACATCTCCTCGTTGGTCTCAAACAGGTCGTAGGTGACATGGATCCCCGTCTCCTCCTCGAACAGGTCGATGACGCTCTCGTCGATGTACTCGCCCCAGTTGTAGACGTAGAGCTCGCGGCTGCCTCCGCCGGCGTACCGGCTGTAGGTGGTGAAGGAAACTGCTGCAACTATGAGAAACGACGCCGCAGCCAGAATAAATTTCCGGGCTCCGGTATTTTTCGGGGCGACATATCCGTTTCCGGTCCTGGCCTTTGCGCCGGAGCCGCCGTTTTCCTGCGCGCCTGCCGGGGCAAAGTTGGTGATGATGAGAAGCGCCAGAACCGTCACGAAAATAATGGTGGACAGCGCGTACATGGACGGCTTGATGCCGCGGCGCACCTCACTGTAAATCAGGGTGGACAGCGTGTTGATGCCCGCGCCCTTGGTAAAATGGGTGATGATAAAATCGTCCAGCGACATGGTGAACGCCATCAGAAATCCCGACAGCACCCCGGGCATGATGTCCGGGAACACCACCTTGAAAAATGCCTGCACCGGCCCTGCGCCTAAGTCCATGGCCGCCTCGTAGGTGTAGCGGTTGGTCTGCTTGAGCCTGGGCATGACGCTCAGAATCACGTAGGGAATGTTGAACGTGATGTGGGCCAGCAGAATCGTCTTAAACCCCAGGGACACCCCGAAGGCAATGAACATAAGCATCAGGGAGATGCCTGTCACGATGTCCGAATTTAAGACCGGCAGGTTGTTGATGCCCATAAAAATGGCCCGCGGAACCTTGTTTAAGCTGTTGATTCCGATGGCCGCCGCCGTGCCGATGACCGTGGCGATGAGGGCCGACAAAAATGCAATCAAAAGCGTATTGTAGAGCGCGTCCATGATCGAAGCGCTCTCAAACATCTGCCTGTACCAGTCGAGGGTGAAGCCGCCCCACTGGGAACGGGATTTGGAGCTGTTGAAGGACAGCACCATCATGACGGCGATGGGGGCGTAGAGAAAAATCAGCACAAGCACCAGGTAAAAATCGGCAGCCAGGCGCTTTAACTTCGCGTATAAACTGTTCATCAGAATGCGGTTCCCTCCCCGTTTTTGTCATATTTTGCGATCAGCGACATGCTGATGAGGATAAATACCATGAGAACCATGGAAAGCCCTGCCCCCAGATTCCAGTTGCTTCCCTTCGTAAATTCCTGCTCGATGACGTTTCCGATGAGGAGAATTTTGCTTCCTCCCAGAAGGTTGGAGATCACGAAGGTGGTGAGCGCCGGGATGAATACCATGGTGATGCCGCTGATGATTCCCGGCACGCTTAAGGGCAGGATGATTTTAAATAAGGTCTGGGCGCTGTTTGCCCCCAGATCCCTGGCCGCATTGATGACACTGTCGTCGATCTTTGCCATCACGTTGTAGATGGGCAGCACCATGAAGGGCAGGAAAGTGTAGACCATGCCCAGCACAATGGCCGCCGGCGTGTTGATGATGGCGAGCGCCGGCAGGTGCAGAGCCGACAGGAGCGCGTTGATGACCCCGTTTTTTTCCAGCAGCGTCTGCCATGCCAGCGTGCGCAGAAGGAAATTCATCCACATGGGAAGGATGAAGATAAATACCACAAAGCTCCCCCGCCCGATGTGCCGGTTGCGCAGAATGAGCGCCAGCGGGTAGGCGATGAGAAGACAGACGGCGGTGCTGATGCCCGCCAGCACCAGAGACAGAACCAGCGCCTTCAAGTGCTCCGGCGTGCCGATGGAGGCAATGTTTTCAAATGTAAACGCCCCGTCCCGGCTGGTCAGACCATAGTAGAAGATCATGAGCAGCGGGATGATGATGAAGCCGGTCATCCAGATGAGGTAGGGGCCCGCCAGATATTTGTTTTTCGTACTATTCATTGATTCCCACGGCCTCCTCGTCCTCCGAAGCCGGCTTGTTCATGATCTGGATGTCGAAGGGATCCACGCGGATGCCCACCTCTTTCCCCACCGGGAACATGTCGGTGCTGTGAACCAGCCACTCGTAGCCGTCCGGCGTCGTCACCTCCATCTCGTAGTGGACGCCCTTGAAAATCAGGTGGGTGACCACGCCCTTAAGCGTTCCGGCCTCAGGCTCCACCAGGTCGATGTCCTCCGGGCGGATGACCACGTCCACGGGTTTATTGACGCCGAAGCCCTTGTCCACGCAGGCAAATTTCGCGCCGGAGATTTCCACCAGTTCGTCGCGGAGCATGAGTCCGTCCACGATGTTGCTCTCGCCGATGAAATCCGCCACGAAGGCGTTCTCCGGTTCGTTGTAGATCTGCTCCGGCGTGCCCATCTGCTGGATGTAGCCCTGGTTCATGACCACAATGGTGTCCGACATGGTGAGCGCCTCTTCCTGGTCGTGGGTGACGTAGATAAATGTGATGCCCAGCTCATTCTTAAGCCGGATGAGCTCGTACTGCATGTCCTGCCTGAGCTTTAAATCCAGCGCGCCTAAAGGCTCGTCCAGAAGGAGCACCCGGGGCTCGTTGACGATGGCCCTGGCGATGGCGATCCGCTGCTGCTGGCCGCCGCTTAAGGAGTCCACGCTCCGGTTTTCGTAGCCGGCCAGGTTGACGAGCTTTAAGGCGTATTTTATTTTGTCATTTATATAGTCCTTCGATTTACCCTTGATTTTCAGACCAAACGCGATGTTCTCGGCGATGGACATGTGGGTGAAGAGGGCGTATTTCTGGAAAACGGTGTTGAGCTGGCGCCGGTTCGGCGGGAGCTTCGTGATGTCCTCGCCCCCGAAGATGACTTTCCCCGAATCCGGGGAGGTAAAGCCGCCGATGATCCGCAGCGTGGTGGTCTTTCCGCAGCCGCTGGGGCCTAAGAGCGTGACGAAGGAATTTTCCTTCACGGACAGGTTGAGATCGTCGAGAACCAGCTCGCCGCCGAAGCTTTTGCTGATGCCGACCAGATCGATTAAAGGCTGTTTCATACTGTTATCCTCCGGTAAAAAAATCAGAAATTGGGCGGGGCGCTGACCCAGATGAGGGTTGCCCCGGCTTTCGAGGTCAGAAAGTGCTGCCTGTCGCAGGTGTAGCAGAAGGACTCGCCTTTCTTCGCCCTGTGGACCCTGCCGCCCAGATGGATGGAGACGGAGCCCGATAAAATGTATCCAAACTCTTCCCCCTCGTGGGGCGTGTCCGGGCAGGTGGAGCCGCCCGGCTCCAGCGTCAGTAAAATGGGCTCCATGCGGTTTTTCTGTGCGTTGGGGATGATCCAGGTGACGCTGCAGCCGGATTCCGCATCCACCTTCTCAAAGTAATCGCTTTTTCCAAAAACGACCTGCTCCTCCGGCTCCTCGTTGAAAAATTCCCCGATGCTGGTGCCCAGGCACTGCAGAATGTCCATGAGCGTGGCGATGGACGGGGAGGTTAAATCCCTCTCCAGCTGGGAAATATACCCTTTGGAGAGCTCCGCCCGGTCTGCCAGCTCCTCCTGCGTGAGCCCCTTCAGAATGCGGAGCTGCTTTAATTTGTTTCCTATATCCATCATAGAGCCCTTTCTAAGAAAAAAGTTTAGTATAAATAAACTCAGACTACTGAACATTATACAGCTGTGGCCCCTTATGTCAATAGATTTTTGTGGGATTATGTGTTAACAAAAATAAAAAATTATGGTATGATATCTCTAACCAGTAAGGAGGGGTATCAGATGAGCGGTAAATACATGGCCTACGTAGGTTCCTATTCCTACAGCGGCACGGCAAAAGGGATTACGGTATATGATGTGGATGTGGAGAACGGCAGGTTTATTTACCGCTGTGAGATGGAGGTCAACAACTCCTCCTATTTAACCGTATCCCATGACAGAAAGACGCTTTATTCCATCGCGGACGAGGGCGTGGTGTCCTTCCGCATCCTTGAGAACGGCAGCATCACCAGGTTAAACAGCGCCAACATAAAGGGCATGAGAGGCTGCCATATATCCACCGATGAGGAGGACAGGTACCTGTTCGTGTCCGGCTACCACGACGGCAAGGCCACGGTCATGCGCTTAAAGCCCGACGGCTCCGTGGGACGCATCGCCGACGGCGTGTTCCACAAGGGACTGGGTAGCGTGGCGGAGCGGAATTTCAGACCCCACGTGAGCTGCACCAGGAGGACGCCGGACGGGAAGTTCATCATGGTGGCGGACCTGGGAATCGACCAGATCAAGATTTATAAATTTGACGATGAGCACGGAGGGCTTACGCTGGTGGATGCCCTGCGCTGCGAGCTGGAGAGCGCGCCCAGGCATTTCTTTTTCAGCAAAGACGGCCGTTTCATCTATCTGATGTACGAGCTTAAGAATGTCATCGACGTGTTCACCTACGAGACCGGCGAGCGGTCGCCGAAGATCGAGAAGATCCAGACCGTCTCCACCACCGGCGAGGAGTGTCTGACACAGCTCACCTCCGCCTGCGCCATGAGGATGTCGCCGGACGAGAAGTTCCTGTTCTGCAGCAACGCGGGGGACAACACCCTGAGCATGTACGAGCGGGATCCGGATACCGGGCTTCTGACGCAGCAGTTCTGTCTGCCGGTCAGCGGCGATTATCCGAAGGACATTGCGATTTTCCCGGATCAGAAGCATGTGGCGTCCATCAACCATGAGAGCGGCAGCATCTCGTTCTTCAAGATCGACTACGAACAGGGGCTTCTGATCATGAGCAGCCGCAGCATCCGCGTCAACGAGCCCAACTGCTGCGCGATTGTGGAGATCTGACGAAGCAGATTATTTAAGGAGATAAAATTATATGGCAGGATCATCATTGGGAACCATTTTCCGGATGACCACCTGGGGGGAGTCCCACGGCAAGGGCGTAGGCGTCGTACTGGACGGCTGTCCCGCGGGGCTTCCTCTTTGCGAGAGGGACATCCAGAGCTTTTTGGACAGGCGGAAACCGGGGCAGAGCCGGTTTACCACGCAGAGAAGCGAGGGGGACGAGGTGGAGATTCTTTCCGGCGTGTTTGAGGGCAGAACCACGGGCACGCCGGTTTCCATGCTTGTGAGAAATACGGACCAGAGGTCCAGGGATTACGGCGAGATCGCGTACAGCTACCGGCCTGGACACGCCGATTTCACCTTCGACGAGAAATATGGGTTCCGGGATTACCGCGGCGGCGGGCGCTCCTCCGGCCGCGAGACCATCGGACGGGTGGCGGCGGGAGCCGTGGCCGTGAAGATACTGGGGAGCCTGGGCGTGCATGTGGCCGCTTACGCGAAGGAGATCGGCGGCATCGCGGTGGACCCGGAGAGGTTCGATCTGCGCGAGCGGGACAACAACCGGCTCTACATGCCGGATAAGGAGGCCGCGGCCAGGGCTGAGGCGCTTCTGGATGAGCAGATGGCGCGAAAGGACTCCGTGGGAGGCGTCGTGGAGTGCATCGTGGACGGGCTTCCGGCGGGCATCGGGGAGCCGGTGTTTGAAAAGCTGAGTGCCAACCTGGCGAAGGCGGTCTGCTCCATCGGAGCCGTGAAGGGCTTTGAGATCGGGGACGGCTTCGCGGCGGCCCGGGCATCCGGCAGCACCAACAACGACCCGTTCCGTGCGGTGGATGGAAGAGTCGTCAAGACCTCCAACCATGCGGGCGGCATTCTGGGCGGCATCAGCGACGGGAGCAGGATCGTCCTGCGGGCGGCGTTTAAGCCCACCCCGTCCATCGCGTCGGTGCAGCAGACGGTCAACAGCGGGAGCGTGGAGAACATGGACTTAAGTATCCGGGGCCGTCACGACCCCATCATTGTGCCCCGTGCCGTGGTTGTGGTGGAATCCATGGTTGCATTTGAGGCCGTGGATATGTTATTTATAAATATGACATCCCAGCTGGAGCGGATTCAGAAATTTTACAGAGAATAGGAGAGAGAATATGAAGATTGCAATGGGAAACGATCATTCGGCCATCGAGCTTAAGAATATTATCAAGGAATTTGTGGAAAGTAAGGGATATGAAGTCATCGACTTCGGCACCAACACCCCGGAGAGCTGCGATTACCCGGTGTTCGGCGAGAAGGTGGGCCGTGCGGTGGCGTCCGGCGAGGCGGATCTGGGCATCGTGATCTGCGGCACCGGCGTGGGCATCTCCCTGGCGGCCAACAAGGTGAAGGGCATCCGCGCCTGCGTGTGCAGCGAGCCCTACACCGCGAAGCTTTCCAAAATGCACAACAATTCCAACGTGCTGGCCTTCGGCGCCCGCGTGGTCGGCAGCGAGATGGCGAAGATGATCACAGAAGAGTGGCTGGATGCGAAGTACGAGGGCGGAAGGCACCAGCGCCGTGTGGACATGCTGATGGAGATCGAGAACAGATAACGGAAAAGACGGACAGAAAGGATTTTTATGGATTTGGAATTTAAACCGCTGGAGGCGGAGGATATCGGCAGACTGACAAAGTTTTTCGGACTGAGGCCCAACCGGACCTGCGACAGCGTGGTGCTCGACAGCTTCCTGTGGAGAGAATATTACAATGTGCGTTTTGCCATTGTGGACGATAGGGCGGCCCTGTTCCGGCTGACGGACGACGCGGTGGAGTACGCGGCCATGCCCATGTGCCGGGAGGAGGACCTCCCGTATTATGTAAATCTGCTGAAAGAGTATTTCAATAAAAAGCTGGGGCGGCCGCTGCAGTTTTTCCTGGCGGACGAGGAGGCGGTGAAGTTCCTCAATCTCCCGCCGGAGGAGTTCATGGTGGAGGAGCTGCCGGACGCGAAGGACTATCTATACAGCGCGGAGTCCCTGCGGACGCTGGCGGGAAAGAAGCTTCACAAAAAGAAGAATCATCTCAACAATTTCCGCAGAAACTATGAGGGACGCTACGAGTACAGGAGGCTCTGCTGCTCCGACCGCCATGACGTGTGGAATTTCCTGGTGGACTGGCGGGAGAAGAAGGGCGAGGACGTGGAGCAGCACCTGGACTATGAGGTGCGCGGCATCCACGAGATTTTAAAGAACTGCTCGGAGCTCTATGTGAAGATGGGCGGCATCTACATCGACGGAAAGATGGAGGCATTCAGCATCGGCACCTACAACGAGCTGGAGAAAATGGCCATCATCCACATCGAGAAGGCCAACCCGGATATCCAGGGACTCTACCAGGCCATCAACCAGATGTTCCTTGTCAATGAGTTTCCGGAGGCAGAGCTGGTAAACCGCGAGGACGATTTGGGGCTGGAGGGCCTGCGCCACGCGAAGATGTCCTACTACCCAATTGATTTTGCCAGAAAGTACAGAATCAGACAGAGGTTTTAAATATGAATACGAATGCATGTGTGCGTTACCTGCCGGACGGGGAGAAGAACCGGACCAGAGAGCTCTGGACGGAGGCGTTTCCGGAGGACTCCCGGCAGTTTCTTGACTACTATTACAGCGAGAAGATGAGGGACAACCGGGTGCTGGTGAAGGAGGAGGACGGACGGATCGTCTCCATGCTCCACCGCAATCCCTACCGCATGGCGGTCGGGGACCGGGAGGAGGACATCGACTACATTGTGGCGGTGGCCACCGCCGCCGACAGCAGGCATCGCGGGCACATGCGGGATCTTTTGGGGCGGATGCTCCGCGACATGTACGCGGAGCAGATGCCCTTTACTTTTCTGATGCCTGCGGATGAGGCGATTTATCGTCCGTTCCAGTTCGCCTTTATCTGCGACCAGGAGAGCTGGGAGGAAAGTGAGGAGCTGTCCGTGTGCGCTGCGGATGGGAAAGCCGGTGAGGCCGGACGGATCCGGGAGCAGGCGGGCACGCGGACGGCGGATTCTGCGGGCGGTGTGCCCCAGACAGGGCTTTCGCAGATGGGGGATTCGCAGATTGTACGTGTGAAGGTGCGCGGGGATAACGATGTGCGGGAGGCGGCGCGGTATATGAATGAGTGGCTGCGCGGGCGCTACCAGGTGTACTGTCTCCGGGATCGGGAGTATGTGGAGCGGCTGGTGAAGGAGCTGGAGAGCGAAAACGGATTCCTGGAAATGCTGGTGGAGACTGCCGCGCAGGCCGGCTCCGCGCACCTGGCCGGCCTTAAGGCGGTCTGGGGCCTGGAAAAGCAGGAGCAGCGTCTTCTGATGACCGACGAAAGCTTAAGCCGCAGGCGGGAACCGGGGAAGCCGAAGCCGTCCATCATGGCGCGCATCGCGTATCTTCCGGGATTTCTGGCGCCGGTGAGGCTCGACCCCGCATGCGGGGAGGCAGAGCAGCAGATCCATCTTAAAGTGGAGGATCCCATGATCCCGGAGAATAACGGGAGCTTTCTGTGGACCGTGGGAGCGGACGGCTCGCGGCTGGAATTGCTGGAATCGGAGATCGGGCCGGGTGAGGAACCGGAAATTCTGGCGGCGGCAGACGTATCTGCCGGGGCGGCTCGGAAACGGCCATCGGACCGCAGTGTGCGTCTCACAGACGATTCGCATGGGGTTCTCGAGATTTCTATTCAGAACCTGGCCCAGTGGATTTTCGGCTACGGCCCTGCCGCGGCGAAATACCGCGCGCAGTTCCCGCAGATCAGAACCTGGAAGGGCGTTTTCATAGATGAGGTGGTTTAGTCTGATAATTTAGCGACAATTAATTGATTTTTCTTGCATCGAGACCTCCTGCCATAGTATAATAAGAAAAAGTACATTTTCCGCTCATCTGGAAAATGTAAGGAGGAGGTTCTATGGATAACAGGATCATCAAAATCAGAGCAAAAGGCAGCAGCATTCCGCTGAAGGTTATTCCCGGTCACTTTGCAACCAACCACTCCCATATCAACTATTACATTGATATGACTACTTTGAAAACGAGACTGAGCGAGGCCCAGGAGGTGGCGCGTTCCCTGGTGGGCCTCTACGTGAACAATACCATTGTGGACACCATCGTGTGCCTGGAGGGCACGGAGATCATCGGCGCATTCTTCGCCGAGGAGCTGACAAAAGCCGGCTTCATGTCCAGAAACGCGCACCAGACGATCTACATCGTCACCCCGGAATTTAACAGCAACAGCCAGATGATTTTCCGGGAGAACATACAGCCTATGGTCACGGGCAAGAACGTGATTCTTCTGATGGCGTCCATCACCACGGGACTGACCATCAACAAGGGGCTGGAGTGCATCCAGTATTACGGCGGCATTCTGCAGGGCGTGTCCGCGATTTTCAGCGCGGTGAAGGAGGTAAACGGCATCCCGATCAACTCCGTCTACACGAAGGAGGATCTGCCGGATTACGAGAGCTTCGACTACAGAAACTGCCCGTACTGCAAACAGAGCATGAAGCTGGATGCGCTGGTGAACAGCTACGGCTACATGCAGCTTTGACAGACAGATGAAAGGGGGAGCAGACTCCCATGGACGCATTGGAACAGCTGAAACAGTGGATTGACGGGTGCAGCCGGATCGTATTTTTCGGAGGCGCCGGCGTCTCCACGGAGAGCAATATCCCGGATTTCCGCAGCACGGACGGGCTTTACAATCAGCAGTACGACTACCCGCCGGAGACGATTTTAAGCCACACGTTCTATGTGAGAAAGACGGAGGAATTTTACCGGTTCTACCGCAATAAGATGCTCTTTCCCGACGCGAAGCCGAACAAGGCCCATCTGGCCCTGGCGAAGCTGGAGGCGCAGGGGAAATTAAAGGCGGTCATTACCCAGAACATCGACGGCCTCCACCAGGCGGCCGGGAGCCGGGAGGTGCTGGAGCTTCACGGCAGCGTGCACCGCAATTACTGCACGAGGTGCGGGAAGTTCTACAGTCTGGAGGACATTTTAAAGACGGAGGGCGTTCCCCGGTGTTCGTGCGGCGGCGTCATAAAGCCGGACGTGGTGCTCTACGAGGAGGGGCTGGATCAGAGCATTTTAAGCCGGTCGGTCCGCCATATTTCCGAGGCGGACATGCTCATCATCGGCGGCACGTCGCTGACCGTTTACCCGGCGGCGGGGCTCATCGACTACTACCGCGGCGATAAGCTGGTGCTCATCAACAAGGCGGTGACGCCCAGGGACGGGCAGGCCAGCCTGGTGATCAGCGGCAGTATCGGAGAGGTGCTGGACGCCGTGACGGCGTAAGGCGCGCGAAAGACAGAAAAATAAAAACAAAAAGGTGCTTCGCATTCCGCGTGCGGGCACCTTTTTCCGGGGAAAACGCCGGAGATGGGAGAGAAAAATGGTATATGAGCTGGGAGATATCGTGAAGCTGAAAAAGCCGCACCCCTGCGGGAGTTACGAGTGGGAGGTGCTGCGGGTGGGGGCGGATTTCCGCCTGAAGTGCACAGGCTGCGGCCACCAGGTGATGATGGCCCGGACGCTGGTGGAGAAAAACACCAGGGGCATCCGAAAACCTTCATAATTTTGGGAAAAAGGACTTGCTTTTGCTGGCTCGATCTGATAGAATGAGTATTCGTGATATATTATTATTCCTTACTCCCCGGACTGAAACGGGGGGTCAGAGACCACAAGGAGGTAAAAGAGAGCATGAACAAGTACGAGTTAGCAGTTGTTCTCAGCATGAAGCTCGAAGATGAGGAGAGAGCAGATGCCATCGAAAAAGTAAAAGGATACATTACTCGTTTCGGCGGCACTGTAACCAACGTTGATGAATGGGGTAAGAAGAGATTAGCTTACGAGATTCAGAAAATGAAAGAGGGATTCTACTACTTCATCCAGTTCGAGTCTGATTCCGTATGCCCGAACGAAGTGGAAGCACATGTTCGCATCATGGAGCCGGTTATCAGATATTTATGCGTGAAACAGGAAGCATAAGAACTATCGCAAGTATAGAGAAAGAGTGATCGTATGAATAGAGTTATTCTGATGGGCAGACTGACCAGAGACCCCGAAGTGAGATATTCCCAGGGCGAGCGCGCCATGGCCATTGCGAGGTACACCCTCGCGGTTGACCGCAGAGGCCGCAGAAGCCAGAGCCAGGACGGAACCGAGCAGACCGCAGATTTCATTCCCTGCGTTGCATTTGACAGGGCGGGAGAGTTCGCGGAGCGGTATTTCCGCCAGGGCATGAGAGTGCTCATTTCCGGAAGGATTCAGACGGGCAGCTACACCAACAAAGACGGTCAGAGAGTCTACACGACAGAGGTCATCGTGGACGATCAGGAATTTGCGGACAGCAAGGGGGCCAGTGACGGCGGCTACGGCAATGGCGGCGGTTACCAGCCGGCACCGCAGAGACCCGCTCCGACCAGTGCGATCGGCGACGGATTTATGAACATTCCCGATGGAGTCGAGGACGAGGGACTTCCATTTAACTAAGTTTAGAAAAGGAGGCAGCACCAATGGCATTCAATAAAGGTGATAAGGCTGACGCTTCTAAGGTAAGGAGAGGCGGCATCCGCAGAAGAAAAAAAGTATGTGTGTTCTGTGGAGAGAAGAACGGAACGATCGATTATAAAGACACGAACAAGTTAAAGAGATACGTATCTGAGAGAGGAAAAATCCTTCCCAGAAGAATCACCGGCAACTGCGCAAAGCACCAGAGAGCTCTGACTGTTGCGATCAAGAGAGCCCGTCACGTGGCACTCATGCCGTATACGATGGATTAATGAATCAAGGTACCCCGGCCGAATGGTCGGGGGTCATAAGAAAGCAAAATTAGTTTTCGCAGGAACGGCATGGCTTCGGTCATGCCGTTTCCTGCTTCATCAGCTCGTCCACGGGGATAAATCCCACAAGGTCATAGGAAATGCGAATATTCTGCCGCCGTTTGCCGCTGCTCTTGTCCGGTGCTTCAATGTAGATCGCCTTCACAAGCTCCCGCAGAGCGTAAGGGGTCAGCTCCTGCAAATCCGCGTACTTGTGTACCCGCTGGATAAACTGCTCCAAGTTTTCAATCTGTCGTTCCTGTACTTCAATGTCCTGCTGCAAGGTCTGGATTTCTGCCTTGAGCTGCGCCTGTTCGTCCTCGTAAGACTGGCTCATCATGGAAAACCGCTCGTCCGTGATTTTCCCGGCCACATTGTCCTCATAGATTCGGATGAACAGCCGGTCAAGCTCGCCCATGCGCCGCTGCGCCTGTTCCAAACGCTTGATGCTGGCGCAGATTTTTTCCTCGCTGGCCAGCCGGAGCCGGTGTTCCATCGCAGCCCGGAAATGCTTCTCATACCGCGTCACATAGAAGATGACCGCTTTCATGTGCATCCAGACCAAATCCTCCAGAACAACCGCCCGGATGAAGTGCGCCGAACAGCTTCCCGTATTGCTGCGGTAGTTGGCGCAGACAAAGTGATCCTGCCGCTTCTCAAAGTAGTTGGTGGTGCAGTACCGCATCTTCGCGCCGCAATCGGCACAGTAGACCAAGCCGGAAAACAGGCTGCTCTTGCCGGTTTTCGTCCTGCGGTGTCGCTGCTGGCGGATTTCCTGAACCTTGTCAAAGACTTCCTGCTCGATGATCGCCGGGTGGGTGTTGTAAAATACCGCCTGTTTTTCAAGGGGCGTGTCCCGCTGCTTCTTGTCCCAGATGGAGTTGGTGTAGGTCTTGAAATTGACCGTACAGCCAGTGTACTCTCGCCGTTCCAGAATGTGGACAACGGTGTTGGTGTTCCAGTGGTAGGGATCGGAAGTCTCCGGGCTTGGTGTCTTGATGCCCGCCCTGCGCTTGTAGGCAGTGGGGTTGAGCACCTTTTCCTCCTGCAAGACTTTGGCGATCTGCATCGGCCCGCGCCCTTCCATGCAAAGCCGGAAAATGCGCTTGACCACCTGCGCCGCCGCTTCGTCTACAATCCATCTGGTCTTGTCATTCGGGTCCTTGAGATACCCAAACGGGACATTGGTGGTCAGCGGTACGCCGCGCTCGCCCTTCGCCTTCTGCACCGCACGGATTTTTCGGCTGGTGTCTTTTGCAAAAAACTCGTTGAACCAGTTCTTTATACCTGCCACATCGTTGTCGGTGCTGTTGGGGTCGATGGTGTCAAAGTGGTCATTGATGGCGATATACCGCACTCCATATTTCGGGAAAGTGAAGTTGATATACAGCCCGGTCAGCGATGAATTTCTACCCAGTCTGGATAGGTCTTTGGTGCAGCAGACGGCCACTTTTCCTGCCTCAATTTCGGCCAGCATGGCCTGAAAGCCGGGGCGGTCGTAGTTGGTGCCGCTGTACCCGTCGTCCACAAAGAAAGTCGGGTTGGGGAAGCGGTGCTCTTTTGCGTACTGGAGCAGGATCATTTTTTGATTCTGGATGGAATTTGATACATCCCCCTTGCCGCCGTTCTTGTCATCCTTCATGTCTTCCACGGATAGACGGCAATAGAGTGCCGTAATCTTTTCAGTTGCCCGCTGCATTTCTGCGTCCTCCTTCAATGGGGCAACTGCCAGTACAGGATTGGCTGCTTCTATTGTACCAAGATTCCGGGCGTTTGTCATTCGCTATCCTCCATCTTTTCTGTAAACTTTTCGGCCATGATGCGCTCCATCTTTCGGTTCAGCGGCTCCGTGCCGTCATAGCTGCCGGTGACGGTGTAAACGGTGCCGCCGATCTCCTTCTGCAAGGTGAACTCCGGCAACCAGAACGCGGAAAGATTTTTCACATGGATGTGCCCGTCCTCTCCGATCCAGAAATTGCGCTTCGACGGGTCGCCGGGGCCGTGGTTGGAAAAACGGTATTCTTCCGGCGTGTCCTGACCATCTGTGATTTTGGGTGGAATTTTCAATTTGTTGTCCATAGGTGCCTCCTGAAAATGTGTAAGGTTTAGTGTTCGATTTCGTGGTTTTTCTGCCGTGTAACGGCGTTTTGGCGCTCCTGCTCATGCTGCACCTGATAGATGCTGTAATGGATGGCCCAGAGCTTTTTTGTGTCGGCGTACAGGGGCGCTATTTTTTGCTGTAACGCCTGATACTCGGTTTCCAGCTTGGATTTCTCCTTCCGCCACGCATGGACGGGGAGTTTCTCGTCCACCCACTGATTTTTCAGCTTGCGCGCAGCCATGTAAAATGTCCGCAGCACATTCTCATGCTCTGCCTTGTACTTCTGGCGGAAGGTGTCAAAACGGATGGTTTTCAGCTTGTCGGCAACGGGTTTACCCTGTTGATAGTAGTCCGCCATGCGGAGCAGCTCGTCCAATTCCTTGATACGGGTCTGCTTCGCGGATGCGGATTCTTTCAGCGTGTCAATTTGCCCCTGCATGGAGTTCAGCAGCGCGTCCAAATCCTCGGTGGTGCGAAGCTGCTTGGATTCCAGATAGCTAACGGTTTCCGAAAACTTTTTCAAGTTTCCGATTTTTGCCTTGCCGCTGTATGCACTCTGATTGCGGGTGTTATAGTAGGCGGACAACAGTTCCACCAATGTAGGCGGCTGGGGCGCGGAAAGCTCGGCTTTGACCTCTTTCAGCCAGCCGATCAGGGATGCGATTTTTTGCTTTGCCTCCCGCAGCATGGCGTTGGTTTTCCTAATCCAGCGGTTGAGGTCGCCTTTATCGGTGCGGATGCCCTTTTGCTCCATTGCCTTGACAGTGGGGCCTTCGTGTACGGTGGGTAACTGCTCCACACCCTGCCGCTCGTAGCTGCGGTGGTCGATACGGCAATCCAGCCCCTTCTCCGCAAATTTGGCGTTGCACAGCTCCGCCCAAGCCTGCCGCCAGTGCTCCAATGTGTCGGGGCTGCCCCAGTCGGTGGTGGGCACCGCGTTGAACACATAGTTCCCGCCTTCATCTCGGATGCGCTCGCCGTGCTCATCCAGCAGATATTCCCGGCGCTGTTTGCTGCCCCAGCTTCCATCCGGCAAGATGGGCCGGATGGGGCACAGCACATGGAAGTGCGGATTCTGGATGCCGCTGTCCTCCTTGTCCGGCTGGTGAACGGCGAAGTCCACTACCATGCCACGGCTCACAAAGTTCTCCAACAAAAACTGCCTTGCAAGGGCGATGTTCTCCTGCATGGAGAATTCGTTCTGCAAGGCAATGTCAAAGCTGTATGCAAGCTGGGCTTTTTTCCCGCGCTCGGCTTTCTCTACGGCGTTCCAGAGGATTTCCCGATCTGCATATTCCTGCGGGGCATGAGGCGGCAACAGGATTTCGGAACAGACCACGCCGCCCTTGCGGGTGTAGTCGCTGTCCTCGCCGTAATACTCGCTGTGCAGCTTTTCGCCGGAGCGGTAGGCGGCGGATGCCACAACCGATTGTCCGGCGCTGCGTTTGATCTGTGTCACATGAAAATGATATAGCGCGATAAATCATCCCTTTCCTTTCTGCCCGGCGGCATTGTGGGCGTTGACGGCAGACATGAGCAAATTCCTGACCTCCGGCAACGCGAGTGCTTTTTCCGCAAAGGCGTAAAATTCGGTTTCAGTCAAAACCTTTGCCAGCGGCTCCACGCTTTCGATGGCCGCACCGCGGGTGATGAGGCGGTGCGCCCGTTTGCGGCGGTCACCTTTTTCGTAGTAGCTGCGGCGGTTTTCAAGCTGCTGCTGTCTGTGTTGGAGCTGGGCAAGTTGGAGCTCCTTGGCGGCGATTTCAGCTTCCAGCTCCGGGATGGTTTTCTGCTTGGGCATGGTACATGACCTCCTTAAAATTGATGGATAGATACAAAAAGACCGCCTACCGAAAAAACGGTAAACGGTCTGGGGCACATATTCAAAACTTTGCGGGCGGTGCTGTTTGCGCCAGCGCAGGAGATAGGCGAAGCCGCAAGAGGGTGCAGCCCTCTTGTTCGGAACGAAGTGACGCGAAACAGCCCGGACACTCGCTGTCCGGGCTGCTGCCTCGCAGAGCGCACGGTACAGGGCTTTCCCCTGTATAGAAGTGCGCCCTTTGTTCCAAAGGGACTATTGTTATCTACTGAGATGCTTTTTCACTAACGGCTAATATAAAATCTGCCATCGTCATTGCGGAGTTTACAAATAAGCGTGCGTGATGATCCGCAATGTTAATTCTTTTCGCGCCAACGCCGTGAGAATCGCTTCCTTTGTTTCGCATTTCAGCTATTGCAGAAAGAATCTTTTCCAGCCCAGAGAGTAATCCGTTGATACGCTTATCTATATCCTTGCTTTGGTGCATATTATATAGTTGCTTAACTTGGTTGTAGAGTTTTCCAATATCACCACTTTCGGACGGCTCGTTCCCCTTTTTTTCTATGACATAGCAAAACACTTCTTCAAGTAATGTGCGTGATTTGGTGATGGCGCTATCATAATTCCCGTCCATAACATCTTTCATAGCTCGATCCGACAGGTCGGTAATGTAGCTTCTATTTATTGTCTTGACGGAAGGAACTGATACACTAACGGTTGAACCGAGTTTGCGGACAACAAACACTTTTCCAATCTGTACAAGTTCATTCCCACCAAAATACAAGGTACCGTTGATCTGATTGATTACTGCATTTACGATTTGAGAATAGGCATATTCTATAAGGCTATGTCACAACAAACAGTTGATAAATAGCCATTTTTATAGGGGAGTA
>ERZ894229.922-NODE-922-length-17547-cov-4.90693_pt1 | contig 17547 bp, 11 predicted proteins | sample MGYA00380295_ERZ894229 | MGnify/ENA primary metagenome ERZ894229 (study PRJEB32331, sample SAMN06328479) | human gut metagenome | biome: human gut microbiome; feature: stool | host: Homo sapiens | collected 2014-09-17 ... | reverse complement strand
GCCTTCTTGGCGGCCACGCCGGACTCCGCCGCATCGTACTCCCAGTTCCAGGGATCCTTGCGGCAGATGCCGTCGGCGAAGGGGATGAAGATGGAGAGGATGCCGACAATAGCCAGGATCCAGCAGTACCACATGTGAGGCAGGATATCCATGGGGCTCATGGCCACGCCGTACACCGCGGTGAGGCTGGCGGCGGTCAGCAGCTGGGCACCCCAGGGGATGATGCCCTGAAGCACGCAGGAGAACACGTCCAGCAGGGAGGCGGTGCGGCGGGGGTCCACCTTGTGGATGCGGCTCATGTTCTTGGCCATGGGGCCGCTGACGATGATGGCCACCGTGTTATTGGCAGTGGCGCAGTCCGCCAGGGACACCAGGGCCGCAACGCCCACCTGGGCGGACTTGTTGCCCTTCATCATGCCGCCCAGCTTCTCGATCAGCCAGGTGATACCGCCGTTGTGGGCGATCATCTCAGACATGCCGCCGCAGAACAGGGAGAGGAAGAAGACTTCGTTCATGCCGGTGAAGCCGTTCCAGATGCTCTGGGCAAAGAGGGGGATATCCAGATCGCCCAGGGCCAGGCCGATGATACCGGCGGCGAAGATGCCGATGGTCAGCACCAGGAACACGTTCATGCCGATCAGCGCCAGCACCAGGACCGCCACGTAAGGCAGGACCTTGATGACGTTGAAGGACAGATCCCCCATTTCAGCCACCGATTCCGGCCTGCCGACAATCAGCAGCACCACGATGGTGATGAGGGCGGCGGGGAGCGCGATCCAGAAGTTCACCTTGAACTTGTCCCGCAGCTCGCAGCCCTGGGTGCGGGTGGCGGCGATGGTGGTATCGGAGATCATGGAGAGGTTGTCGCCGAACATGGCGCCGCCCACGCAGGCGCCCAAAAACAGGGGCAGGCTCAGGCCCGCTTTGTCCGCCACGCCCACGGCGATGGGGACGATGGCGCTGATGGTGCCCATGGAGGTGCCGGTGGCGGTGCCCATGAACGCGGAGATCACGAACACGCCGGCGGCCAGGAAGTGCACGGGAATGATGCTGAGACCCATATTCACGGTGGCGTCCACGCCGCCCATGGCACTGGCCACGGTGGAGAAGGCGCCGGCCAGGATGTAGATCATCAACATGGTCAGGACGTTCTCGTTGGCGGCACCCTTGGCGAAGATCGTGAATTTCTGATCAATGGTGCCCTTGCCCTGGCAGAAGGCCAGCAGCAGCGCGATGAACATTGCGGTGACAGAGGGGAACTGGTAGAAGGCCATCTCTACGCCCTGCGCCTGGAAGTACAGGCCAGCGCCCAGGTAGATGACGATAAACAGCAGGAACGGGAGCAACGCGGAACCTTTGCCTTTTTTCTCCAGAGTTTCCATATACGTACCTCCTTATGTTCTCTTTCCTCTTTTCATACACCTCTGTTCGTCTGAATGCACAGTTTTTGCGATGCGAGTACCCTCTTCTCTGTACAATATTATAGCATCTGCGGAAGAGAAACTGCTAGAACGGATCTTGCGCAACCGGCTATCACATTTACAGATAACAAAGGGCGCGGACGCAGAGACCGCCGCTCTGCAGGCGCCGACGGTGTTTTACCCGTAAAAGGTTGGGGAATAGGGGGAATTTGGAGAGAACCGTTGCTTTTACCCGGGGGAGCCGGTATAATCGAACATGAAACAGCAGGGCGCCTGGACACGGACGGCCCGGAAAAACAGGAGGCAGCCATGACCATCAAAAGCGACATCGAGATCGCCCAGGAGGCACAGCCCCTTCCCATCACGGATATCGCGGACGCCTGCGGGGTGGATGGGGCGTATATAGAGCAATACGGCAGATACAAGGCAAAGATCGACAACCGCTTTCTGAAGGAGACGGACCGGCCGGACGGTAAGCTGGTTCTGGTGACCGCCATCACCCCCACCCCTGCCGGGGAGGGCAAGACCACCACCACAGTGGGTCTGGCGGACGGGCTGCGGCGGATCGGCAAAAACGCCGTGGTGGCCCTGCGGGAGCCCTCCCTGGGGCCGGTGTTCGGTATCAAGGGCGGCGCCGCCGGCGGCGGCTATGCCCAGGTGATCCCCATGGAGGACATCAACCTCCACTTTACCGGGGACTTCCACGCCATCGGCGCGGCCAACAACCTGCTGGCGGCGATGCTGGACAACCACATCCAGCAGGGCAACGCCCTGGGCATCGACCCCAAGCGGATCACGTGGCGGCGGTGCGTGGACATGAACGACCGGCAGCTGCGCAGCATCGTGGACGGCCTGGGGGGCCGGATGCAGGGTGTGCCCCGGGAGGACGGATTCGACATCACCGTGGCCAGCGAGGTCATGGCCGTGCTGTGCCTGGCATCGGACATCCCGGATCTGAAAGCCCGGCTGGGGCGGATCGTGGTGGGCTACACCTATGACGACGCCCCAGTGACTGCTGCCGACCTGAAGGCGGCCGGCGCCATGGCGGCCCTGCTGAAGGACGCCCTGAAGCCCAATCTGGTCCAGACGCTGGAGCACACGCCGGCTCTGATCCACGGCGGGCCCTTTGCCAACATCGCCCACGGCTGCAACTCCGTCACCGCCACCCGGATGGCCCTGAAGCTGGGAGACTACGCCGTCACGGAGGCGGGCTTCGGCGCGGACCTGGGGGCGGAGAAGTTTCTGGACATCAAATGCCGCATGGCGGGGCTGAAGCCCGACGCGGTGGTGGTCGTGGCCACGGTCCGGGCATTGAAGCACCACGGCGGTGCCGCCAAGGCGGAACTGGGCAGAGAGGATCTGGCGGCCCTGGAGCGGGGACTGCCCAACCTGCTCCAGCATGTGGACAATATCAAAAACGTGTTCGGCCTGCCCTGCGTGGTGGCCGTCAACGCCTTCCCCACCGACACGGAGGCGGAGCTGAAGCTGGTGGAGGAGAAATGCCGGGAGCTGGGGGTGAACGCGGCCCTCAGCGAGGTGTGGGCCAAGGGCGGCGCCGGCGGAACCGCCCTGGCGGAGGAGGTGGTCCGGCTGTGTGAGCAGCCGTCGGACTTCCGGTACAGCTATGCTCTGGAGGGCTCCATCGAAGAGAAGCTGGAGACCATCTGCCGGCGGGTCTACCATGCGGACGGCGTGGCGCTGACGCCCGCCGCCCAGAAGCAGGCCCGGCGGCTGACGGAGCTGGGGTTCGGGGAACTGCCCATCTGCATGGCCAAGACCCAGTACAGCTTTTCCGACGACCCGTCCCTGCTGGGGGCGCCCCGGGGCTTCACTGTGACGGTCCGGAACCTGAAAGTCTCCGCCGGAGCAGGCTTCCTGGTGGCCCTGACAGGGGACATCATGACCATGCCGGGGCTGCCGAAAGTGCCGGCGGCGGAGCGGATCGACGTGGACGAGAACGGCCGGATCAGCGGGCTGTTCTGAGGCATGGTCATACCGCCGCGGAAGCGGCGTCCAAGCGTTTTGCCGGAGGCAAAACCTTGAGCTGGACGGGCCGGGCCTGTCCAGCCGGGTCAAATGCGGGGTCCCCGCGGGACCTGTCCCGTGGGGTGCCCATGCCGGGGCTGCCGAAAGTACCGGCCGCGGAGCGGATCAATGGGGACGGGAACGGCCGGATCAGCGGGCTGTTCTGGACGCTGTGGGACGGGAAACAAAACCGGCGGCCCGGCATCTGCCGGACCGCCGGTCCTGCGATCAAGGAAATTTGCGGAACAGAGCGGCCGCCCTTCCGGGCGGCCGTTTTGTGTGTTTCGGAGAGGGGATCACAGTCCCTGGGCGATCATGGCCGTGGAGATCTTCTTGAAAGCGGCGATGTCGTTGCCGGCGATCAGGTCGTAGCCCAGGCCGTACTCCTCCGCCGCGGCGGCGGAGGCATCGTAGATGCCGCCCATGATCTGCTTCAGGCGGCTGTCCACCTCCTGGCGGGTCCAGCTGTACCGCAGGCTGTTCTGGACCATCTCCAGGGCGGAGACCACCACGCCGCCGGAGCCGGAGGCCTTGGAGCCCGCGGTGAGGATCTTGGGACTCAGCCGCAGGAGGCGCAGGGCCTCGGCCGTGGCGGGCATATTGGCCGCCTCCACGTAGTAGCGGACGTTGTTGGCCACGATCATCACTGCGTCCTCCACGTCCAGCTCGTTCTGGGTGGCGCAGGGGATCACGATGTCCACCGGCACCTCCCAGGGCTTCTTGCCGGGGAAGAACTCTACGCCGAAGCGGTCGGCGTAGGGCTCCACCTTGTCGGCGCCGCTGGCACGCATGGACAGCATGAAGTCGAACTTCTCCTGGGTGCAGACGCCGTCGGGATCGTAGACATAGCCGTCCGGCCCGGAGAGGGTGACCACCTTGCCGCCCAGCTCCGCGCTCTTGCGGCACACGCCCCAGGACATGTTGCCGAAGCCGGAGACGGCCAGGCGCTTGCCCTCCAGGGTCTCGCCCTGGTGCTCCAGCATCCGGGCCAGGAAGTAAACGGTGCCGAAGCCGGCGGCCTCCTGGCGGATCAGGCTGCCGCCGTAGGTCAGGCCCTTGCCGGTCAGGGCGCTGCTCTCCGCCTTGCCGGTGAGCCGCTTGTACTGGCCATAGAGATAGCCAATCTCCCGGGCGCCCACGCCGATGTCGCCGGCGGGGATGTCGGTGTCGGAGCCGATGTGGCGGTACAGGGCCGTCATGAAGCTCTGGCAGAAGCGCATGATCTCCCGGTTGCTCTTGCCCCGGGGATCGAATTCCGCGCCGCCGGCGGCGCCGCCGATGGGCAGCCCCGTCAGGGCGTTCTTGTAGGTCTGCTCAAAGCCCAGGAACTTCACGATAGAGGGATTGACCGAGGGGTGGAACCGCAAACCGCCCTTGTAGGGGCCGATGGCGCTGTTGAACTGCACCCGGTAGCCGTGGTTGGTGTGGGCCATGCCCTGGTCGTCCGCCCAGGCCACGGTGAAGGACAGCATCCGGTCCGGCTCCACCATCCGGGTCAGCAGGTCCAGCCGCTCATAGATGGGATCGTCCTCCAGGGCCGGAGAGATCATCTCCAGCCAGGTGAGAACGGCCTGGAGATACTCCGGCTGACCGGCGTACCGCTGCTGGAGGTCGGCGGACACGCGGGAAACATAGTCGCTCATGCAGATGCCCTCCTTAGACCAAACCGTAGGCCAGCATGGCGTCGGCCACTTTCAGGAAGCCGGCGATGTTGGCGCCTGCCACCAGGTCGCCGGGCTTGCCGTACTGGGCGGCGGCGCCTGCGGCGTTGTGATAGAGGTTGGTCATGATCTCCTTCAGGTGGCTGTCCACCTCCTCAAAGCTCCAGGACATACGCATGGAGTTCTGGCTCATCTCCAGGGCGGAGGTGGCCACGCCGCCGGCGTTGGCCGCCTTGGCGGGGGCGAAGAGGAGACCAGCGGCCTGCAGGGCCTCCACCGCGTCGGGGGTGCAGGGCATGTTGGCGCCCTCGGCCACGGCGAAGCAGCCGTTCTGGATCAGGGCCTTGGCGGAGGCCAGATCCAGCTCGTTCTGGGTGGCGCAGGGCAGGGCGATGTCGCAGGGCACCTGCCACACGCCGGAGCAGCCCTCGTGGTACTCCGCCTCGGGGTGGACGGTCACATACTCCCGGATCCGCTTGCGCTCCACCTCCTTCAGCTGCTTCACCAGCGCCAGGTCGATGCCGTTGGGATCGTGGACGAAGCCGTTGGAGTCGGACATGGTGACCACCTTGGCACCCAGGGCCGTGGCCTTTTCACAGGCGTAGATGGCCACGTTGCCGGAGCCGGAGATGGCCACGGTGGCGCCGTCAAAGCTGCGGCCCGCGTCCTTGAGCATATTGTCGGCAAAGTAGCACAGGCCGTAGCCGGTGGCCTCGGTCCGGGCCAGGGAGCCGCCGTAGCTGAGGCCCTTGCCGGTGAGGACGCCGGTGAACTCGTTGCGCAGCCGCTTGTACTGGCCGAAGAGATAGCCGATCTCCCGGGCGCCCACGCCGATGTCGCCGGCGGGCACGTCGGTGTCCGGCCCGATATACTTGAACAGCTCGCTCATGAAGCTCTGGCAGAAGCGCATGACCTCCGCGTCGGACTTGCCCTTGGGGTCGAAGTCGCTGCCGCCCTTGCCGCCGCCGATGGGCAGGCCGGTCAGGCTGTTCTTGAAGATCTGCTCAAAGCCCAGAAACTTGATGATGCCCTCGTACACGGAGGGGTGGAACCGCAGGCCGCCCTTGTAGGGACCGATGGCGCTGTTGAACTGCACCCGGAATCCCCGGTTCACGTGGATGTTGCCCTGATCGTCCTCCCAGGGCACCCGGAACTTGATGATCCGCTCCGGCTCCACCAGGCAGTCCATGACGCCCTCTTTGATATACTCCGGCTTCGCCTCCACCACCGGGACCAGGGAGGTCAGAACCTCCTGGACGGCCTGGTGAAATTCCGGCTCCGCCGGATTCCGCCGGACCACGCGCTCCATCAAGCCGCTTAGATACTCGTTCTGAATGCTCATGGTGAATCCCTCCAAAAAACCAGACTTGGCGGATGACCGCGCCGCGGTCTCCGTCCATCCTTGCATCGACCACATTGTAATACCGGACGCGTCTTTGCGTCAACGACTTTTGTCCACGCAAGAACATATTCGGCGGATTTCTCAAGTTTTAAACGCCTGTTATGAAACTTTCTGGCACTTCTCATTCGAAATCAAAAATAATTAGAAAATATTTCCATTTTACAAAAAGAGGAAATTGAAATGCGAGGCTTTGGGGCCGGCACGACGGCCTCTGCGCGAACCTGGTGGAAAACTATGGGGAAAGTGAATAAGGTTTCGGGCTCAAAAAAGAATAAAATTGGTCAAACCAATAAAACTTCGCAGATACAGGGGAGTTGGGCGGAGTTTTCTCTTGACAGGGGGCGGAACGATGTGTTACCGTTTTTGCATACCAAAAATATGATGAAGGGAACAAGTAGCCCGCTTCGCTCCGCTTTCAGAGAATTGCCGGTTGGTGCAAGGCAACAAGCGTCGGATCTGGCGAAATCATCCTGGAGTAGCCTGCTGAAAGAGAACTCTCTGATAGGCAGTGCCGGGCGCACCCGTTACCGTGCAGGGCCTGTTGGGGCCTGCTGAGATGGCGGCGGAAGGATCTTCCACCGTTAACAAGAGTGGTACCGCGAAGGTGTTTCAAAAGCCTTTGCCTCTTGATTGCAAGAGGCAAAGGCTTTTTTCTTTCACTTCGACCGTTCTGTTCAGGGCCCATCGGCAAAACCATTCCCACCCACATCGTCAACAAACAGAAAAGGAGAACACGAACATGGCAATCAAAAAGTATTACGACACCGACTGCAACCTGGGCCTGCTGGACGGCAAGACCGTGGCCGTGATCGGCTTCGGCTCTCAGGGCCATGCCCATTCCGAGAACCTGGCCGAGAGCGGCGTCAACGTGGTGGTGGGCCTGCGGAAGGGCTCCTCCCACTGGGCCAAGGCGGAGGAGTTCGCCGCCACCTGCCCCAACTTCAAGGTGATGGAGGTCGAGGAGGCCGCCAAGGCCGGCGACATCGTGATGATGCTGGTGCCCGACGAGCTGTGCGCCGATATCTACAACAAGCAGATCGCCCCCTACATGACCGAGGGCAAGACCCTGGCCTTCGCCCACGGCTTCAACATTCACTTCAAGACCATCGTGCCCCCCTCTAACGTGGACGTGATCATGGTGGCTCCCAAGGGCCCCGGCCACACGGTCCGCAGCCAGTACCTGGAGGGCAAGGGCGTGCCCAGCCTGATCTGCGTGGAGCAGAACTTCACCGGCAAGGCCAAGGAAGTGGCCCTGGCCTACGCCTCCGGCATCGGCGCCGGCCGCGCCGGCATCCTGGAGACCACCTTCAAGGAGGAGACCGAGACCGACCTGTTCGGTGAGCAGGCCGTTCTGTGCGGCGGCGTCTGCGGCCTGATCCAGGCCGGCTTCGAGACCCTGGTGGAGGCCGGCTACGAGCCGGAGATGGCCTACTTCGAGACCTGCCACGAGATGAAGCTGATCATCGACCTGATCAACCAGGGCGGCTTCGGCATGATGAGCTACTCCATCTCCAACACCGCCGAGTACGGCGACTACCGCACCCGCAGCCGTCTGATCACCGAGGACACCCGCAAGGAGATGCGCCAGATCCTCAAGGAGATCCAGGACGGCACCTTCGCCTCCGAGTTCCTGGCGGAGATGAGCCCCAACGGCGGCCGCAAGACCCACTTCCTGGCCATGCGCCGCATGGCGGCCGAGCACCCCATCGAGAAGGTGGGCGCCCAGCTGCGCAGCATGATGAGCTGGCTGAAGAAGTAACAAGGACCCATGGCACCGGCCCGGAGGCGGAAACACCTCCGGGCCGGGTGGAAAAAGGAGGAAAGCAAGACCTATGCGCAGTGATAATGTGACCAAGGGCGCCGAGCGGGCACCCAACCGGAGCCTTTTCTACGCCCTGGGCTACACGCCGGAGGACCTGGAGAAGCCCCTGATCGCCGTGGTCAGCGCCCACAGCGACATCGTCCCCGGACACATGAACCTGGACAAGCTGACCGACGCGGTGAAGAGCGGCATCGAGGCCGCCGGCGGCACCCCCTTCATGGTGCCCGCCATCGGCGTGTGCGACGGCATCGCCATGGGCCATGTGGGCATGAAGTACTCCCTGGCCAGCCGGGAGCTGATCTGTGACAGCGTGGAGACCATGTTCATGGCCCACCAGTTCGACGGTATGGTGCTGGTGCCCAACTGTGACAAGATCGTCCCCGGCATGGTGATGGCGGCGGTGCGGATGAACGTGCCCGCCGTGGTGTGCAGCGGCGGCCCCATGCTGGCCGGCACCTACGACGGCCAGGAGGTCAGCCTCTCCAAGATGTTCGAGACCGTGGGCTCCTACAAGGCAGGGCTCGTCTCCGAAGAGCAGCTGGAGGACTGCACCCAGAACTGCTGCCCCGGCTGCGGCAGCTGCTCCGGCATGTACACCGCCAACTCCATGAACTGCCTGTGCGAGGCCATCGGCATCGGCCTGCCGGGCAACGGCACCATCCCCGCGGTGTACAGCAAGCGGCTGCAGCTGGGGCGCCGGGCCGGCGCCGCCATCATGGAGATGGTCCGCCGGAACATCTGCGCACGGGACATCATCAACGCGCGCAGCATCCGCAACGCCCTGACCTGCGACATGGCCCTGGGCTGCTCCACCAACACGGTGCTGCACCTGCTGGCCATCGCCCAGGAGGCGGGCTGCCCGGTGGACCTGGCCCTGTTCAACGAGATCAGCGAGAAGACCCCCAACCTGTGCCACCTGGCCCCGGCGGGCCCCACCCATATGCCGGACCTGTACGCCGCCGGCGGTATTCCCGCCGTCCAGGCGGAGCTGGCCAAGAAGGGCCTGCTGGACCTGGACTGCATGACCGTCACCGGCAAGACCGTGGGAGAGAACATCCGGGGGGCCCAGAACCTCAACCACAACGCCATCCGGCCCATCGAGGATCCCTACTCCCCCACCGGCGGACTGCAGATCCTCTGGGGCAACCTGGCTCCCCACGGCTGCGTGGTGAAGCGCAGCGCTGTGGCGCCGGAGATGCTGACCCACACCGGCCCCGCCCGGGTGTTCGACAGTGAGGACGATGCCATCGCCGCCATCTACGCGGGCAAGATCGTCCCCGGAGACGTGGTGGTCATCCGGTACGAGGGCCCCAAGGGCGGCCCCGGGATGCGGGAGATGCTGAACCCCACCTCCGCTCTGGCGGGCATGGGCCTGGACAAGACCGTGGCCCTCATCACCGACGGCCGGTTCTCCGGCGCCAGCCGGGGCGCGTCCATCGGCCACGTCAGCCCGGAGGCCGCCTCTGGCGGTCCCATCGGCTTGGTAAAGGAAGGGGACGCCATCGCCATCGACATCCCCAACGCCTCCATCACTCTGCAGGTGTCTGACGAGGAGCTGGCCGCCCGGAAGGCCGCCTACGTCCAGCCCGCCCCCAACATCACCACCGGCTGGCTGGGCCGCTACGCCCGGATGGTCACCAGCGCCGACGAGGGCGCGGTCCTCCGCTGAGGACTCCGGACAGGGAGGAATGAAAGTTGCACGTACAAGAGATGTACCGGCGGCTGACGGGCCTTGTGGTGTTCCGCCAGCTGCTGCAGGACCCGGTGGTGGCGGCTTGCGGCGAGATGCTCTCCGCCCGGGTGCGGGGGGACTGCGGCGATTTCTCCGCCGCCTGCGCCGGATTTGAGGCCGCCCTGTTCCAGTCCAGCGACAGCTGGTCCTGCTACCTGCGGGAGGCGGTGCTGGAGAGCGAGAACGTCTGCATCCGGGGCCAGGCGGTGGGCAGGACCCCCGTCCTCCAGGAAAGCCTGCGGCGGGAGCTGGCCTTCTTCGACCAGCTCTCCCAGCTGCGGCTGGAGGACCTGACGGCGGGCCTGCCGGAGCCGCCCGAATTTCTGGTGGGCTGGGAGGTGTCTCCTACTGAGATCGCCCTGGAATACCTCCGCCGGATGGAGGAGGTGGGGGTGAAGGGCTACGGCATCTTCGCCCGGTACCACGTGTTCACGGTGGAGGAGGGGCAGCTGGTGCCGGTGAAGCACCCGGACCCCCAGCGGCTGGAGGAGCTGCCCGGCTACGAGCGGGAGCGGGAGAAGGTCATCGCCAACACCCGGGCCCTGCTGGAGGGCAAGCCCGCCAACAATGTGCTGCTGTACGGCGACGCGGGCACCGGCAAGTCCAGCGCCATCAAGGCCATCGCCAACGCCTTCGCGGACCAGGGGCTGCGGCTGGTGGAGGTCAAGAAGAACCAGCTCTACCAGATCCCGGACCTGATGGACGCCCTGGCGGCCAATCCGCTGAAGTTCATCCTCTTCATCGACGATCTGAGCTTCACCGCCAATGACGACAACTTCGCCACCCTCAAGGCCATCCTGGAGGGCAGCGTGGGCGGCCGGGCCGGCAACATCGCCGTCTACGCCACCAGCAACCGCCGCCATTTGATCAAAGAGACCCTCACCGACCGGGAGGGCGACGATGTCCACGAGAGCGACACCCGCCAGGAGCTGATGAGCCTGTCCGCCCGGTTCGGACTGACCATCACCTTCGGCAGTCCTGACCGGGAGCGGTATCTCCACATCGTGGAGGAGCTGGCCAAGCAGTACGGGGTGGAGCTGGACCCCAGACAGCTGGCGGTCCGCAGCGAGGCATTCGCGGTCCGCTCCGGCGGACGCAGCGCCCGGGTGGCCAAGCAGTTCATCGAGCTGTGCAAGGCCGGCGTCTTCAACTGACGCCGCGGCTGGACACTACATTATAAAGAGAAAGGGGCAGTTCCCATGACAGCGGTCTATTTACAACTGGCGGCGTATGCCTGTGCCACCACCTTTTCCCCGGGGCCCAACAACATCCTGCTGTTCAGCAGCACCAGCCGGTACGGCATCCGGAAGTGCTGGCCGCTGATCCTCGGGATCTGGGCGGGACTCATCACCGTCATGCTGCTGTGCGGGTTCGGCTGTGCCTGGCTGGGAGAGCTGGTGCCGCAGATCGTCCCCGTCGCCAAGTATGTGGGCGCGGCCTACATCCTCTATCTGGCCTACCGCACGCTGATGCGCAGCCCCGGTGCCAAGAAGGAGGACGGCCCCTCCGGCAAGCCGCTGTCCTATGTGAACGGCTTTCTGCTGCAATTCCTGAACGTCCACATCCTGATGCTGGGGATTGCCGCCTATTCCGGTTACATCCTGCCCCATGGGTACGCGGTGCCAGCCGTGCTGTGCTTCTCTGTCATCATGGCAGCCTGCGCCGCCACCGGAAACCTGATCTGGGCCACGCTGGGCGCGCTGCTGTACCCGCTGTACAACCGGTATTACAAATTTGTCAACGCCGTCATGGCGCTGCTCCTGCTCTGGTGCGCCTGGAAGATCATCTCCGTCTGAATACATGGCCCGAACGCCCTCCCCAAGCCGGGAGGGCGTTTTTTGTGCGGGCTGGGCATCCCCGCACCTCCTTATATTATATAATGTGGGACGGGCGGCCGCTCCCGCGGCAGGTTCCGGGAGGAGCGGCACCCGGGGCGGCTTTTGGGGGATGGAGGCGCTACGCGGCAGATTTGCGAAAATTTTGCGCAAACCGGAGGTTACATGGCGGCTGATCAAAAGCCGGCGCTGTCAAGTAAATGATTAGCTGGCCAAAAATTTTCTGCATATTGTGCAAAAAAGTTCCGCAAAATTGTAATAATAGCTGTTTTTTACGTTAACACGTTGACTGTATAAGCACACCATGTTAAAATCTTCTTACTCCCGCAGTTCAGATCCATATCTGCCTGAATGTGAGAGGAAACCAATTAAGAAGGAGAAAAGAAGTAAGATGAAAAAGTTTTTTGCACTTCTCCTCGCACTGGTGATGTCCCTGTCTCTGGTGGCCTGCGGCGGCGGAGATACCGCCCAGGAAGAGCCCGCCACTGATGAGCCTGCCACCGAGGAGGGCGGCGATGCCGCCGCTACCAGCGATGTGGAGATCGCTGTGGTTCTGAAGACCCTGGCCTCCGAGTACTGGGGCTATGTGAAGGCCGGCTGCGATGCCGCCGCCGCTGACCTGGGTGTCACCGTCAACGTGGTGGGCCCCGGCGCTGAGAGCGAGATCGAGCAGCAGGTTTCCATGATCGAGCAGCAGATCGGCGCGGGCTGCGATGCCATCATCGTCGCTCCCAATGACGCCGGCGCCGCTTCCGGCGCGCTTGCCAGCGCCATCGGCAGCATCCCCGTCCTGTCCGTCGATACCAACGTGGGCATCGAGGGCCAGACCTGCTTCGTGGGCACCTCCAACGTGGACGCCGCGAAGGAAGGCGGCCTGTGGGCCGCTGAGCAGGCCGGTGAGGGCGCCAACGCCGTCATCATCTATGGCCAGGAGGGCGACAACACCTCCAACATGCGCCGCGAGGGCTATCAGGCTGCCTGCGACGAGGCCGGCATCACCGTGCTGGACGCTCTGTCCGGCCAGAACACCACCGACGGCGCCACCAAGACCATGGAGGACCTGCTGAACGCTTATCCCGACCAGATCGACATCGTGCTCTGCCACAATGACGACACCGCTATCGGCGCCATGAACGCCTGCAAGTCCGCCGGCGTCGACGACATGATTATCGTCGGCTTCGACGGCAACGCCTCCGCCGTGGATCTGATCCTGGCCGGCGAGATGGTGAAGGCCACTGTCGCCCAGCAGCCCTATGAGATGGGTTACCAGGCCGTGGAGGCTGCGCTGAAGGCCATCAACGGCGAGACCGTGGAAGAGGTCATCAACGCTCCCGTCACCGTCGTCACCGCTGAGAACGGCCAGGAGTACCTGGACAGCCTGGCTGCCATGCAGGGCTGATCGGCCTGTGCCTCTCAGATCTAACATCTGAATGAATGGAATATGGCGGCAGGACCTCTGCCGCCATATTCCCGTTCCGCACCTCCCCGCGGGCGGCGGGGACAGCTGAAATCAGGAAACAGAAACGAGGTAATCCCATGAGCGAGTACGTTGTCGAACTGAAGAACATTACCAAACGTTTTCCTGGTGTTGTCGCATTGAAAAATATGTCTATTGGCATCCGGCCCGGAGAGATCCACGGCCTGATCGGCGAAAATGGCGCCGGCAAGTCCACCCTCATCAAGGTGCTCACCGGCGTTCACACTCCTGAGGAGGGGGAGATCTACGTGGACGGCCGGAAGGTCGTCTTCCACAACCCCGTCCAGTCCCGCGAGGCGGGCATTGCCTGCGTGTACCAGGAGCTGAACATCGTCAAGCAGCTGTCTGTCACGGATAACGTTTTCATGGGACGCGCCGTCAAGAAAAACGGCCTTCTGGACTACCCCAGAATGTACGAGGAGGCCAAGCAGGCCCTGACCACGCTGGGCCATCCCGAAATTGATGTTAAAATGGAATGCGGCAAGCTGGGCACCGGCCAGCAGCAGATGGTGGAGATCGCCAAGGCTGTGTCGCTGGACGCCAAGCTGATTATCATGGACGAGCCGACCTCCTCCCTGGGCAAGGAGGAGATCAACCAGCTGATGGAGACGGTCCGGGGCCTGAAGGCCAAGGGCGTGGCCATCCTGTTCGTCTCTCATAAATTGGAAGAGCTGTTCGAGCTCTGCGACCGGGTCACCGTCATGCGGGACGGCGAGCACATCGTCACCGAGGACATCGGCAACATGACGGAGGACTCCCTGATCAACGCCATGGTGGGCCGGACGCTGGACAACCTGTATCCCAAGGAATTCGGCGTCAAGGGCGACGTGTGGCTGGAGGCCAGGAACCTCAACGAGGCCGGCGTCCTCCACGACGTGAGCTTCAAGGCCTACGGCGGCCAGATCACCGGTTTTGCCGGCCTGGTGGGCGCCGGGCGGACGGAGACCATGCGGGCCATCTTCGGCGCCGACAAACTGGACAGCGGCGAGGTCTACGTCAAGGGGGAGAAGGTACATATCCGGACGCCCAAGGACGCCATCAAGAAGAAGATCGCCTTCCTGACCGAGGACCGCAAGGGCCAGGGCCTGGTGCTGTCCCTGGACGTGCGGACCAACCTCATCCTGGCCAATATGAAGGGCTTCTCCAACGGCCCCTTCCTGAACAAGGCAAAGATCGAGAAGTCCGGTCAGGACAATGTGGAGTCCCTGCGCATCAAGACTCCGTCCCTGGACGAGGTGACGGCCCAGCTCTCCGGCGGCAACCAGCAGAAGGTGGTTATCGGCAAGTGGGTCAACACCGACGCGGACATCTTCATTTTCGACGAGCCCACCCGCGGCATCGACGTGGGCGCCAAGATCGAGGTCTACCATGTCATGAATGACCTGGTCAAGGCCGGCAAGTGTGTGATCATGGTCTCCTCCGAGCTTCCGGAGATCCTGGCCATGAGTGACCACGTGGTGGTCATGCGGGGCGGCCGGGTCATGGCCAATATCGACCGTGATACCCCGCACTTCAACTCTGAGGATATCATGAAAGCGGCCTGGGGAGGAGAGTTAGACTGATATGAAAAAGAAGAATTCCGGAAAAGAGCTTTTGCAAAAGCTCGGCACCCTGATGGCGCTGGCGCTGCTGGTTCTCATTTTCTGCGTGATGATGCCGGATAAGTTCCCGCGGATCAGCAATATCATGAACATCTTCAAGCAGGCTTCCATCAACTGCCTGATCGCCTCCGGCATGCTGTGCGCCCTGATCACCGCCGGCATCGACCTGTCCGTGGGCTCCAACTGCGTGCTGTGCACCTGCACCATCGGCGTGCTGGTCCAGAACTTCGGCATCACCAGCATGCCGCTGCTGATCATCGCCGGCCTGGCGGTGAGCACGCTGGCGGGCTTTGTCAACGGCATCCTGCTGACCCGCCTGGACCTGCCCCATCCCTTCGTGTCCACCATGGGCATGAAGAACGTGCTGTGGGGCCTTGCACTGGTTATCACGGGCTCCAAATCCATCGCCTTTACCAACACCGGCGTGGACAACCTGATGTGGATCGGCGGCGGCTCCGTCTTCAAGACCGAGACCTTCCCCGGCATCCCCTTCAGCTTCATCCTGGTGCTGATCGTGTTCTGCATCTTCCACGTGTTCCTGACCCGGTCCGCCCTGGGCCGCCAGATCTACTGCGTGGGCGGCAACCCCGAGGCGGCGCGCCTCTCCGGCATCCCCTCCAAGAACGTGCTGACCTTCGTCTACTCCCTGTCCGGCTTTATGGCCGGCATGGCGGGCGTGGTGTCTGTGGGCCGTCTGGCTTCCGCCAACGGCAACGCCGGCTCCACCTATGACAACGACGCCATCGCGGCCTGCATCGTGGGCGGCGCTTCCTTCACCGGCGGCAAGGGCACCATCTGGGGCACCCTGATCGGCGCCCTGCTGATGGCGGTCATCCGCAACGGCCTGAACCTGATGGGCGCCTCCAACGACATTCAGTACATCGTCATCGGCGCCGTCATCATCCTGGCGGTCACCATCGACGTGTTCCGGAACAAGGCTGAGGCCAAGGCTCGGAAGATGGCCGCCCAGTAAGCGGACATCCTTTGGAGCGCATCTGAAACATGAACGGCGGGGACAGCGGTCCCCGCCGTTTTTTCTCTCCCTCCTTTCGGCGTGACAAGACGGCGGAGATGTGCTAAGATAGAGACCCGGCAGGACTGCGGTCCCGCCGGGATCAATCTGAACGAGCGAGGTGTCCCCCATGAACCAAAGAGAGCTGGGTGAGCTGCGCCGCCGGTTCCGGCCGGAGAAGAGCGCCATCAGCCGCGTTTACGGCTGCTATGTGAACAGCAGCCGCGAGATCATCGCCTATATCGACCAGTCCCTGGGCCTCATGCCCCAGGAGGAGGCGGAAAAATACCTGGGCCTGCTGAAAAAGGCCCTGTCCGGCACCCTGGGCCGGAACCTGATCGACATCGTGTTTTCCACCCAGCAGGTGGCGGACAGCGAGGAGCATCGTCTGCTCTCCACCCTGCGGACGTCCAAGCTGAAGGACGCGGAGGCCCGGGATGCCTTTTACCAGAAGGTCATCGGCTCCCTGGACATGGGGGAGAACAACTACCTGATCCTGCTGGGGGCCGACGCCTACGACGTGCCCCACCGGGGCAAGGACGGCGAGATGGACCGGGACGCCTGCGAAGAGGTGTTCCGCTACTTCGTCTGCTGCGTCTGCCCGGTGAAGGACGGGACGCCGGAGCTGGGATACTTCCACGGGGAGAACGAGTTCCACATCTCCATGGAGAAGCAGATCGTGGGCCAGCCGGAGCTGGGCTTTTTGTTCCCGGCCTTTGACGACCGGACGGCCAACCTCTACAACGCCCTGTTTTACAGCCGGAAGCCGGACGAGCTTCACCAGGAGTTCATTGACGCGGTGTTCCGCACAGAGCCGCCCATGTCCGCTGCCGAGCAGCGAGAGACCTTTCAGTCCGCCCTGTGCGGCGCCCTGGAGGGGGCGTGCAGCATGGAGGTGGTGCAGTCTGTCCACGACTACCTGCGCCAGCGGATCCAGGAACACAAGGAGAGCCGGGACCCGGAGCCGCTGGCCGTCACCGCAGGCGAGGTGAGCGGCGTGCTGCGGAACTGCGGTGTGCCGGAGGAGCGGGTGGAGGCGTTCCAGACCGCCTGCGGACAGTCCTTCGGCGAGGGGGCGCTGACTCCGGCCAACCTAATCGACGCCAAGCACTTTGCGGTTAAGACCGCCGACGCCACCATCCAGGTGGACCCGGAGCGGAGCTATCTGGTGGAGGCCCGGGTCATCGACGGGCGGCGCTACCTGCTGGTGCCGGCGGACGAGAGCGTGGAGGTCAACGGCCTGGGCGTCCGGATCGCCGCCGCCAAAGACGGCGGAGAGACTACATAAACGGGGGGAAGGAATATGCTGAAGCAGATCCTGATCGACGCCGACACCGGCATTGACGATTCCATCGCCATCCTGTTTGCCCTGAAGCGGCCGGATGTCCGGGTGATGGGCATCACCACCGGCTTCGGCAACACCACCGCCCGGCAGGCGGCGGAAAACAGCCTGCGGCTGATCCAGCTGGCAGCGCCCGCCTACGAGGTGCCGGTAGCGGTTGGAGCCACGGAGCCGCTGGCGGGGAACTGGAAGGGGCCGGATCCCCACATCCACGGGC